>Ga0315913_1011400_pt1 | contig 10055 bp, 8 predicted proteins | sample MpolsnodulesMG_FD_207736 | JGI IMG/M metagenome (GOLD analysis project Ga0315913, IMG submission 207736) | Medicago polymorpha root nodule microbial communities from Los Angeles, California, United States - small nodules | ecosystem: Host-associated > Plants > Roots > Nodule | place: USA...
CACTTCAATTTATGTAAGTACTTTTTAGTGTACATATCCAAACATAAATAGCTTATCAAGTATAAGAGCTTATGATGTAAGCTCTAATGTTATAAGCCTTAATGCTATAAGCATCTATATAAGTTGTTTATCCAAACGGGGCCTTAGTTTTGTTTTTTTGTGTAAACAAGTGAAGAATTTAGTAGCGGGCCCCATAATGGCAATAGTAAATAATGATCCACCACCTGTCCCAAGCATCTAACATAATCAACGACAAAAACTTACGTCCCACCACGTGGCAAACATCCAATTGACAAATATAAGTAAACCGTAGAACACACAAACACTCCCTTCCCACATCGCAGAAAAACTCAATAATCAAATAAATATATCATCTCTTCTCTCACTCTCTTCACCTTTTCCTTTTCCTTTTCCTTTTCGCACCCCAGAAAGAAATCACTAATCCTGTTCCTTCTTCGTTTCTCTTCTTCTTCCTATTCATTATCACTCGTGTGAGGTTTCTTTCGTTTCACTGATTCATAATCAATATCAATAATCACCCTGAAACTTATCCTCTTCCGTTACGATTCTCTCTCTGTTTTTTTTTTTGTGAGGAAGAATGTCGAAGAAGAAAGTGAGTGGAAGCACCATGACACTCAAGGACTTCCACGGCGGTTCCATTCCCTCCGATCTCCCTCTCCCTTCCGCTCCCGGCATGTAAGTATATCAATCACATCAATTCCTAATTAGATCTAATCCTTCTAATTAATCATGATTATTTGTTTATCTTGTTTTATTTAATCACTCTGATTAGTTATTTTAATTCATCGATCTGTTTATGAAAAGTTACTGTAATGATTTGTTTATTTACTCTTTTTTGGATTTTGGATTTTGTACAGAACTGTGAGGCCTTCAGATCGAGTTGGTTATGATCGGCCTGCAACATGGGGAAATCCGATGGGGAGACCGGATCATTGGTCTCGGCCCCACACGTCTCCGGCGACTAGACATTACGATGATAAATCGTTGTTTCTTCCACATACTGCTCCGATTGGTAGGAATTTTGATGAGGATGAGAGGAAGCCATTGGATGGTAGTTCGGCTCCGCGGAGAACGATTAGTGATGAGAGTATTCGTGCTCCTTTGCCTTCTCGTGTTGAGGTGAAGCGGAGTAGTTCGTTGAGTAGGCAAGTGGCTGCTCCGGTGTCATCTGTTAATATTAATTCGTATTCGGCTAGGCTTACCGAGGCAACTCATGTGGGAAATCATTCCCAGAGTTTGGGGGTTAGTAGTGGTGGTGGTGGTCATCCGAATGTGTGGTCAATGAGGAAGGAGGTGGCGAGTGCTGCTGAGTCGGAACAATCTGCTTGGGCTAGTGCAAATGCTGTTTCCAAGCTGGCTCATGCAAGTGCGCTTGATAAGGTGTCATCTGGTAGATGGCAGACGGTTCATTATCAGACAGATGTTGAGGTGGTTAGACCTACTAAAGTGGAGGGTAGACCGCATGCGTATATTAATAGTAATAGGATAGATGCAGTGGTTGAAAAGGAGCATTCTGATGAACTGCTAGCAAGACATGCTGAAAGGGGTTTAGTTATCGATAATCAGATGCAAGGCAGTGGTAGGAATGAGTTACTCGAACATGAAAGGTCGGGGGTTCATAAGTATTCAGATGTACGGCCTAGAAGTGTACCTCAGTTTTCCGATGGAGTTCAGCCTGCTCGAACTGATGGCAAAGCTGTTGGCTCGGAATCGCAACACTTTATAGCTTCTGAACCTATTGAACGACCTAAACTGAAGTTGCTGCCGAGAACAAAGCCACTGGAAAGTTCCGAACCTTCTGTTATAGAACACACACAGGTATTCACATATTCAACTCAAGAGATTCAGCTTTTATACATTCTTTTATTCACAATTTTAATTCTCTCATTTATCTCATGTTAGGGATATCGTCAAGTTAATGATTCTGTCCATGTCGAAACTGTTTCTCAGGGACATGGACATGCCAATTTTGTGAAGTCTGTTTCGGCTGGAACCGAGAGTCCAAAGGATCCAGGACAGCGTCCAAAGCTGAATCTGAAGCCTCTGAAACCTCGGCCTGAGGTCCATGAACAATCAGAAGCAAACAAGGAAAGAGACAGGTCAGTTACATGAGACAGTAGGTAGAGGAGTTTTTCACCGTGTTTTTATAGTTTTATTGTGTCGTAGGTGTATTGATGTGTTGTTAACAATACTAGTTGGGTTCAACCCACCATGAACTGTAACCATAGATCTACTTGCACAGGCTAAAGATATTGAAATATGAAAATATGCCATGGTCAATGAAAACCACAATGACTGACTGCTATCACTTAAACCCCCAATTCAAATAATCACAATACGCCGAAATTACTGAATTTGGAAGATACATGCACACTCAGCTTTTCAGGCGAGGTCATATATCATGTAAAGCAGAAAAGTATATACACGGCTGCACGCCACTTATATAATGAATAGTTGGAGATTTAGCTTATCAATGGGAAAATAAAGAATATTCGTGTCATGTAAGTATGTGGTCGCATATTTTTTATTTTATTTTTTTTTAATGATAAAGGAGATTCTCCACTATAACTGATATTTTTTATTTAGCGCAAAAACCATTAAGGATCACATGGTTTTTATGGAATGGTGTTACTATTTTCCATTAATCCTCTCTTATATTGCCATCTACCCTTCTGATAGCTTGTTCAGGTTTCTTAGTGTTTTGAACAAAATCATTTACATTAAACAAAGATACTTAAACACCCACATCACAGATACAAATACTTGTACTCTTAAAATACATAAGAGAAGTCATGTTATACTTTCTAAAAACCTCATTTGTGTGTCTTAGGGTAGGGTGATGTTAATTTCCCATTCTTGTTGTCCGTTAAGTTGAAACTGAGAAAAATATTAGTTACCGTTCAGTACAATGTGGCACTTGTGATTTGGAAATACAATGTATATTTAACCCTGTTGTTTCTCAATCATTGCCTACTTTACTTGTCCCGGCCACTTTAACAAATTAGCATCTCTTGGGATCCTCAAATCATGTTTACTGTCATGACCTGCCAATTTGAAGGGTTCTAAATTCTGCTTTTGTTTCAAATCAAGTGAATATTAAGTACTGATTATGTCAAACTTCGTGATATCTTAATTTTATGTTGAATCTTTTGGTAAATGTTTGATATGCATGGGGCCGCTTTCAGCGAGTTTATTTGATTAATTATCCAATTTCATGTTTAATAATGGAATGACTGATGCAAATGTTTCAGGAATGCTTTATTTGGTGGAGCTCGCCCTCGAGAACTAGTAAGTCCTTTTCACTTATTTTTTATCCTGAATACCAGTTAAAATCAATGCTTTATTATTTTTTTGGCAAATGGATCCTCTCAACAGGTGAAAGAGCAAGAAAGAGAGAAAATAAATATTGAAGAGAGAGTGAGTGAGGAAGAGAGAGGTTGAGAGAGGGAGAGAGACTAAGAGAGAGGAGAGTTATTGATTAGTGAAGAGATGATGGATGGAGAAGATCCAACTTCTATCTTTTGTCTGTCGTGAACAGGGATGGATAGTAGTTTCACATGTGTTCATTTTTTGTCCTCTTAAAATGTTTATCCTCTCTTTAGTAGAATTCCCCCACCCCCACAATTTATGTGGTTTGAAAGGTCTCATAGTTCTAAATGCAGCAACTAGCATCACTAAATATTATTTTCATTTTTCCATCAGGTTTTGAAGGAGCGAGGGGTTGATGATGTTGCAATAAAAAACTATGACGTGGTTGAGAATTCAAATAGGTGAGAACTTGTTTTTTGTTTTATCTGATATTCTAGATGGCTCCAGTAAGACCCAAGTCTGATTTAATGCTTGTCCATAAATTATGCTTTGTGAAGGGTTGAACAAAATACTCCTAGGTCCGAGAAACACCATGATCATTCAATCCAGACTCGATACGCCGAAAAAACCGAGGATGGCCTCAATCCAAGAGCAGGCAGAAAACCTGAAAGGAAGGAGCAAAAGGTAGATGGCGACAGAGCTCCTGGACAGAGGAAGAATTGGCGCAGCGGTGATAATAGCAATAATAATAACCGGAGAAACCCGAGGGAAACTGACAGGCAGCAAGTTCCTGAGAGGCAACCTTCACCTGAAACATGGCGCAAGCCTGTGGAATCATCTCAAGGTGCCGGTGGCCCACGCTACGGTAGAGCAGCTTCAGCCGTTGAACTTGCCCAAGCATTCTCTAAATCTGTGTCAGATCCCAAAGTAAATAATGATAGGTTTTCAGGTCAAAGGGGTTTGAACACTGGCAGAACGCAAGTGCCCTTTTCACGGCTTGTTGGTCCTACTTCAAGGCCTCAGATCAATGGTTATTAAGTCTTTGGTGGAAAATTGGGACTCATTGGAGACCTTTGTTTTTTTTCATCTTGGAGACAGCTTCATGCAAACCGTGGAATTGCTGAACATTCCATGGAGTGATTGTAGTTTAACTTATTTTTCTCTCTTTCATGAGCATGAGTGATAGAATTAAAACTGTTGCTAGTTGCAATGCATTTATTATGACGATGTCTATTTACAATCGCCATGTTGTTTTTCTTGACCCGTATTATTTGCAACCAAACACTGTTTTAACTTTGTCTGGTGATATAAAGAAGAAAGACCATGATTATAGCATATAATTTGTTCTTTTAAGCTTCCTCTTCTTGCTGCTATTTTGGGTCATTTATGATCATGATTACGGTCTTCAAATTCTAAAGCATATAATCTGTAGTTCTCGGCATGTTTTGTGTTTATCTCTTTTTAGAGTATAATATGGATCCAAGGGCAATTTTGTCACTATAGTATCAATATTGCTCTAAAAACAGATAAACGTGGAATAAGATGAGATACCACATGATGTCATGGGTTTCAGTTTCTCTGATTTTATTTTATTAAATCATTTAGTAAGGTGTGACTACGTTCTTGTGTAACCAATCATCTTAGCTCAAAAAATCAAATGTAAGCATGAGTCATACGATGCCAAAGATGGACAGTGACTCAAAACACTATACAAATTATTTTGGTACTTCAAAGATAAGACCTCCCTGGAATACATTAGTGGAACTAAAAAGATGATTGTAGTATTAATCTTGTGATAGGGTTCATGATAATAATATAATGATTAAGGTAATTTATTATATAAAGGGTCTTTGCATATATGACCATTTGTTTCTACGATTTTGAAATGAAAAATAATTACGGTAGTAAAATTTTTCTTTTATGGTGGCCGGGGTTCGAACCCCAAACCTTGCATCTTGCATATTTTATGCATTGTCTCTATCAACTGAGCTAAGCTCACGAGGACAATTACACTAGTGATTGGGGCATCACAACCACCCTTGTAAATTGAAATGAGGCACTATATCTATATTACCATTTTATTCTCCGATTTTGATAAGACCTTTGATCATATGATTATACCAAAATTCTGCTGCCAGAGGCAATATTGTTCATAATGAAACCAGGATAATTTAAAGGAAAAAAAAAATACTCTGGCTATTGTAAATAACAAATGTTTTTGGGGATGATAATTCGAAAATCCAAAACACAAAAAAATAGAATATAACACAACTCCTTAGTCATCCTCTGGGCAGCTTCCTTGGCTTGGGATTTGGAACCCATGATTCCATCACCCCAATTCTTCCTGTACTTTTCATACTTGTCATTAAAGTTTGCTGGAAAAAAAATCAAAATACAATAGATCAGATTTATTGGCAAAAATATAAACAGTAGAGAAAAAAACGAACTTAGATTCTAAGCCACCTTAATTGCCTCTCTAGGACCCTTCTAAACTCCATTTTATCTTTCATTTTTAGCGGTTGTCAGGCACAACACAACTGCAGTTTTCTTATGGACAACCTGTTAAAATGTGGATAAATTAAATGAGTCATCAACTAGGGTTGTCAACAAAATTCAATTCAGACAAATTGTTCAAATAACAAGAAAAGTATCTTGAACAAGCATATGTTCTAATTAGTTTAATATTTGATATGTGGCATGGTCCGCACGATATTAAATTTATTTTTTGGGGGGAGAGGCCACCACATTAGTTCGCTATTGAGTCTCTTAAGTATCGCATTAGTGTTGCACTGCTGCACTGTCCGAGCGCACCCCACAAAGAAGAACAAAAAATTAACATTTTTTGGGTAAGTAATTTAATAACTATTCCTTTAAAAAAAAAATTAATAACTATGCATGAATTGAAACTGTAAGTCTTAAAAGCCATGTAACTTCACCTATATCCTGCTCAAGAATATGTGAAAACCAATTAGTTTTTGCAAGCATTAAACGCAATTTATTATTCCTTATACAGATTTCAATCCCTTATCAATGTTGCAATTCTAGGGATTATACTAAATGTTTTTGTACTTGGTCTTTTATCTATTTGATATCAAGTAAAATGTACTTTTTTTTTGGCAATGGTCTTTTATGTTTGTACACATTTCAACCTCACTTTCAAGTAGAATGTACTTTTCTTTAGTATAACATAAGTTTTTTTTTTTAAGCAAGAGGAGATGGTGAACCATATGCATGTCTAAATAAATTAAAATAAAAAAGAAAAGTTACAAGAGAGCTCGAAATTATTATAACAGGAGAAGGAGAAGCTCTCAATTCCCAAGTTGAGATACTCTCCATTTCTCAAAAGAAATGGAGGTGTCCATTACTATAATTTTAGTGTATAAATGTTCAATTAATTTCATAAATTTTAGAAATATGTGCATTTATACCATTTATTTATTTTAAAATTATAATAATGGACACTTCCATTTCTTTTGTTCAATCTCCTCACACAATAGAATAGTCAACGTAGAAAAAAAATAATCAAATCTCATATATTAGTGTGATTATCAATGATTTCAACGATATTTTGCTTACAAATTTTACAAACTATTAGGTTTAGTTCATTAGAAGACAAATAAACGAGGATATTCATATCTTGTTTAGGTTACTCCATCTATAAGTAATTTCTACATTCTTTTTGAGTTTTTACTACCACTTAGCAATGACCAATCGTCAGGAGCACCTAATGTCGATTTCCAATTGGCTTCGGCTCGTGGCTTGTCTGATCATTGTCCTTTAGTTCTTTCTGTTGATGATGAGAATTGGGTCCGAGACCGTTGCGGATGTTAAAGTGTTTGGAGAATTTTGCTGGTTACAATAGCTTTGTCCGTAATAAATGGAATTCTTTTCAGGTTGAAGGTTGGGGTGGTTTTGTGCTGAAAGAAAAATTCAAATTAATTAAATTGGCACTGCGGGAGTGGCATCAGATTCATTCTCAAAATTTACCTGCTAAAATTTTGTCTTTGAAACATAGAATTTCTAATCTGGATTTAAAAGGAGAGTCGAAAGTTTTACTTGATGCTGAGGTTGAGGACCTTTATGGTTTTACGGAAGAGTTATTTTCTTTAGCTCGGTTGAACACTAGTATTTCCTGGCAACAGTAAAGGATGCAATGGCTCCGTGAAGGGGATGCAAATTCTAAAAAATTTCATGGTATTATGTCTACTAGAAAACGTAGAAACGCTATCCCATTTTTCTTGGTGAATGGTATGATGGTTGAAGGTGTCAACAATGTACGCGGTGCTGTATTTTCTCATTTTTCAACTCATTTTCAGGGAGTCGGTGTTGAGCCCCCCACTATGGAGGCCTTGAATTTTCGTTTGTTAACTCCTAGGGAGGGGGTCAGTTTAATCAAACCCTTCTCTGTGGAAGAGGTGAAGGCGGCTGTGTGGGATTGCGACAGTTTCAAATGCCCAGGCCCTGATGGTATCTCTTTTGGTTTTATCAAAAAAATTTGGGACATGTTAAAGGATGATATGATGTGTTTTCTTCATGAGTTTCATAGGAATGGTAGATTGGCCAAGGGGATAAACAGTACATTCATAGCTCTTATCCCTAAGGTTGATAGTCCTCAGTGTAACACCCTAATTCGATATGTGCATTTCATTAATGCGAATAATTTTAAACAAAAAGGATGTTACACATACTTATCAATCATTCATTCGAATAATAAATAATACGTTATATTTCAGAATGCGGAAAATACTTCAAAAATATTTCATAAAAAGAACGAGTGTGATTCTCAATCGTCATTGTGGAAAATATCATAATGATTTCAAATACTTAAGATTCCTATATTTAAACATTCAACGTTTGACCCCAACTCTAGTGTTACAGATCAAAGCGTGTGATTATTCGACTAGTGTCCCGCAACTAGAGCTCCTCGTCCTGAGTGTCTGTACCCCAAGAGTACAGACACTATAATACACAACAACAACAACAACAAAGGGGTGAGAATATTCATCGTAACATATACTAGGATACATGAATAATATATAAATAGGCATAACATCATTTGATCATTATTTACAACATATTAACAATTCTTCATCAAGTTATACAACATCATTAACACATCATCATTATCATAATTTTTCAGTTTTAACGCATTAATGAAATGCACATATCACGCACAATACATCACATTGACACATATAACATATATCACATACACCACATATACTTCATATACACCTAACATGAGATATATGCAAATGCACTTCGTTCTTATACCTATATGCATCCCGGTACCGGTTTCTAATCAACATTTGTATGTCAGAGTTGTGTTACTGAACATACATACAACATTCGTCATTCAACGTGGTCCTAAATATGATATGATGCATGAAGACTCACCAACAACATATAGAAAATACATCAACAACAACAAATCATCATCACACCATAGTTCTTTTCGTCATTTTACTTGTTATTATAAAACAAGTACGTCATTCGTCATTATTCAACATTATACAACATGATTATTACTTCATCATTCAACCTTTTTCAACATAGTCATTACAGTTAAGTTTTTACTTCACCATTATCATAGTTTTAAAACTCGGCTCGGCCATCGACTCGGCAAGGGTACTGGGTCACTGGGTTAATGGTCCAACCACTGCGTCACTGGTTGAACCGCATAACTGAACCAGATTAGATCAGATGACTCGGTCAAATAACTCGGTCTCTATATTAAATTTGTTTATGTATTAAATTAGATTGAACCGGATGAATCAATCTCTAAAAAATATCAATTTTGTAAATTAGTTAAAAACTCCCAATTTTCTATATTCTTATTTTCTTTCTCCTTTTAAAATTTTCAAAATTAGGTTATATATAAATGTTAATTGGAAGGAATGATGACCCACTTTTAAATATATAAATACTTGCAAACAAAATATATGCATTCAAAAAACAAAAAAGCAAACAATAAGGTTAAATAAAAAAAAGAAGATAAAACTTGACTATTGATCTCTCTCAATGCACAACCCTAACTATAAAACAACATGTCTCTTCCTTGATGCTTATTTGCAGCTTCCGTTACTTTTTCCCCATATGCGATTTAAACACAGTGCAACTCCTTCCTTGATGCTTCTTTTTCAATTGTTTTTTTTTTGACAATTTCTTCAATTGTTTTGTATTCTATTTCATGTATTTATTCTCTATACCTCCTTCTCACTTTCTTTTCAGAAATTAATTTGAGCGACAATAATTTGCTTGTGCAATCTGCGATGGTGTTTGACCCGGTCCGAGTTGAAGAAACTGCTGGTTCTCCAATTTTTCGAAAAAACCGGCCGAGTCATCCGGTTCACACCGGGTCAAATGCATGGCCGATCCAACTATTGACTCGAATCAGTTCCACCACCGGTTCACAGTTCGACCGGTCCGACTGGCCGGTCCGAGCCGGGTTTTAAAACTATGATCATTATCGTTACAACTACCACTTTTATTCTCCCTATATAAACAACATTGCGCCATATTACCCCATTCACTCTTATCATCATTCATTCATTCTAACATAGGTCATTATCTCTCTAGTGATTCGTTATCCTGTCTCATCGCTAACATTACCCCTACATTATTTGTTAATTAATACAAAACTTTCTATTCCCATTCTATTTTGTCCTATCAATTCTCTCAACATCATATACCCTCTTAAATCGACCACACTTATTTCATTTCAA
>Ga0315913_1011402_pt1 | contig 10052 bp, 11 predicted proteins | sample MpolsnodulesMG_FD_207736 | JGI IMG/M metagenome (GOLD analysis project Ga0315913, IMG submission 207736) | Medicago polymorpha root nodule microbial communities from Los Angeles, California, United States - small nodules | ecosystem: Host-associated > Plants > Roots > Nodule | place: USA...
ACTCAAAGTTTATGCACGAAGGCTATGAAACAGGTACCGGTACCTATCTCCTACCTCTTTAACCGAGTTTGTTGTCGAATTCACAACATTACTATACTAGTTATAGTTTACTAGGAGATTCACATATTTCTTTAACCGATGTAACATAGGGTGTTTCAAGATTCACATAGTTTCTTTAACCAACAATCAAAATTTGCAAGATTTCAAAGATTGTTCCATGTTGGGTTTGACATTTAGTGTTTAGAAAAAAATACCTATTTAGGAAACATAGATCAGGATATAATCCTGTTTAGATTGTTATGTTTGTGTGTTTCCATGTTATTTATTTTTGATGTTATTTATTTTTGAGGAAAGGGTATTATCATGTTATTTGTTGTTTTCCCATGATCTGTCAATATCACATAAATCATGTTAAATTTAGATGATTTTTCTAGGGGTTTTAGATGATTTTCTAGGTACCTGTTGATTTTTTTCTTTGTCCACACTTATCCAAAAGTCATTCAATGTTATGGTTTAACAAGTGTTAGATAATACCTGTTTATGTTCATCTGTGTAGATAAGTGTGACATTCCATGTTATTTTTTTTCCAATGAAGTTGCTTAGCTAATTTTGATTTTTTGGTCTGTCAGTCAGTTTCTGCTATGTTTCTCAAGGTAAATAATAATTACTTGTTTAGTTACTTGTGCAGATATCAAAAACCCACCCTTATATATGGCTTCATTTTTTTTGAAGTCTCCTTTGTCTTAACTTAACAATTACTTTTTTTGAAATAGTATTCGAGCAGATTTTAGCCCCAAAGGTTAATAACTTCACTAAGGATCCTTTTGAATCTGATGATGAGCCTCAAATCCCCACCAAAGTTGATATTTCAAAGGTTGTAGTAGTAAGAACAGAAACTTCACTACATAGATCGATAGAAATGCTAAGGAAACAGAAAATTTTCGGCTTAGATTTGGAACACAGCAAAACCAGGTCATTTCTAGGGATAGTTTGTCTCATGCAGATTTCCTTTTCGAATAGAGATTTTGTAATAGACACGTTACTACTACATGACTCTATTCATAAACTGAAATCCATATTCGAGGATGTCAACATCTGTAAGGTGATACACGGAGGAGCCCATGACATCCATTGGCTCCAAAGAGATTACCAAATCTACATTACAAATGTCTTAGACACACACCTTGCATGCCTCACACTCAACAAAAAGGAATCCTCTTATAATTTTCTGCTTAAGGAGTACTGCAACGACTCAAACGACAAATCAATGCAGGTGCAGAAAATTTCATTTTGTTCATGATACAAGGTTTATATAAGTGAATACTAACAACTCTTTTTTTTCCTTAAAGTTATATGATTGGTCTGAAAGACCACTAACAGATAAAATGGTCCTCTATGGTGCAAAGGATACACACTATTCAACCTTCATAGCACACAAACTAGTTCAAGAAGCAAAAGAAGAGGGAGTCTTAGAAGAAATATGGGACAAGTCTGATGATCTTTGCAAAAGTCTGTATGAAAAAGAAAGGAACATTGCTTCAGCACAAAAGATAATCAAAGCAAAAACAAAAGAGCTGGGCACCATAAATCCTGCTAGCCATGAGGTAAGTTTACAAATAATTTTTTGTGGTTATTTAGTATTCACTTATATAAATCATGCTAGTGGTTATGTTATGATACATGTTTTGACTATAATCCTGCTAGTGGTTATTTAGTTGTTATGATACATGTTTAGTAAACTTGAATTCGTTATGATACATGTTTTGACTATAAATCCTGCTAGTGGTTATATAAATCCAGCTAGCAGTCACTTATGATACATGTTTAGTAAACCTGTGCAGTATAATCCATGTATCATAACAACTAAATAAACCTTGTTATGATACTTTGACTATAATCCTGCTAGCAGTAGTATTCACTTATATAAATCCTGCTAGTGGTTATTTAGTTGTTATGATACATGTTTTGAATCCTGCTAGTTACATGTCTGACACCAAATATTCTTATTTCAGAAAATGCTGAGTGTGTTGACTAAAATATGTGCATGGAGGGAGATTTTGGTAAGTGATACTATGCAGTTACTTTCAGAAAGAGTTTACCAAATAACAACTAACAATTAAACGATAAATTTATCTCTTCAGGCGCGAACTCACGACGAAAGTTTAGAATATACCATTGATAGTAACCATGTCTGGACAATGGCTCAAGGCATGATAGAAGGACTGCAGTGACTGAAGTCTACAAAACTCTAACGGAGCCTTCCCCTGTTCTTGAAAGCCACATTAGAAGTTTGGAACGATTCACTCAATTAAACTCGGAGTCAAAGAGTGGAATAATTGATTTGAGTATTCTTCATGACCTGGCTGATGAATTGAATGCTTGCCTTCAACAAAATTTCTGCAGACTTGATTATTTTAACTTAAGCATGGTGAAGGAAATGCAGAATAAGATGACCAAACTACAGGAAAATATCCAAAAGAACTTTATCCTTGCAAAAACTAACTGGGAGCAAAAGGACTTGAAAAAGAAGAAGCCTAAGAAAACCTGGAATCAAGTCAACAACAACATGGGAGTCTGTAACATTTGCTCCAACAACCGCATTTTGGAAAAGTTTCTTACCATTCCAGAATACTACATCGAACACTTACCTTTAGCACGGAAACAATCTTATTTGGCAAAAGAGACTTTCCATCTGTGTTCCTATCTGTGTGCGACATGCTTTAAGACAGCAAGTAAAGTGCCTCAAAAAATAGAACAAAAGATATCACAAGAGTTTGGAATACAAAAGAAGAACAGCACTAAGAACAATTCCAAGGTATTCAAACGTTCACCTCATGCAGCAGCAAAGATTCTTAAAGATGACGACATCAAAAGAGCAAACGGATCTAAGGGAATGCCTGAAGATATGCGAGCTTATTGGGAAAAGGTTAGTCTGAGTTAACTTCCTGCTTGTGATAGTTTTTGTGATTAAATACTTTCTACTTATGAAGGATTTTTATAGCTTCTGCATGCTGACAAACCTGCTGACAAACGACTTTCGATTCACAGATTGTCACGGATTTCTGCGGGATAACAAGCTATATGGACTTAGCTGATGTTCACCGAGAAAGTCTAAAATTGGAAGGAGAAAGGCTAAAAGCGGAGATCAACTTAGATGACAAGGAACATGGTTTAGCCATAATTAGTGTTGTATTAAAAACAGAAGTTACTGACACTGTTGATCTGACAGAGTCTAAGCTGCAGCAAGGACAGGATATGCAAAAATTCAATGCAGCTGTCCGGTTTGTTTGCATGTGGAGGGACATGTACATGATGGAAGGCATCAATTTCAGCATGGGTGACAATTCAAAACCAAAGAAGAAAACCAAGTAGCTTGTAGCTTGGTACTTATTTCTGTTATTAGATTTCCCTAGCCAAAATATTCCAATCCATTTGCTCATGGATGTTATAAAAATTTCATTTTGACTTTGACATATATTAGATATATTAGATATGGGAGTGTTGCAATCGCATCATCAATTTCAAAAGTAACTGCCTCCGTAATGACTTATCCACATGAGTTAATACGTTCCCGGCTGCAAGAGCAAGGCCAAGCGAAAAATAGTAGTGGAGTTCAATATGCCGGTGTTATTGACTGTACTAAGAAGGTGTTTCAAAAGGAAGGCATTAAGGGATTTTATCGTGGTTGTGCTACTAATCTATTAAGAACAACCCCTTCGGCTGTTATTACATTCACCAGTTATGAGATGATACACAGGTTTTTGATGCGAACTATACCTGAAAAACGAGCCTAAGAAACCCAAACCAGAAGCCAGTGACATCGATACAAAAAATGGTGATGATAGGGGGGGAATCACCACCATCTCAATCTAACAAGATTCCTCTCGGAAACAAAGACCAGGTAACAAGACATTGACTCATGTTTTCTTTTTTAGTTGTCTTTTCTCATATTCAATTTATATCTTGGTTACCCTGAATTTTGTTATTCCTATTCAGCATGTAAATGCTCGATTCTACCATAATTGTGAATTATATTAGCCAAAAAATAAAAGCAAAATGTGAATAAGAACAAGGCAATAATTTGAACACGCTTTACTTTGATTCCTCCTACATTTATGTCAATTACACAACTTGAATGAGTGGATGCTGGTATCCCATTGCCCCATTCATGTAAACATAGTAGTGCTTTCTCTTCAATAGCTGCTCTTGGGACCATGCTTATCTGTTTACAAGACATGAGACTGAGAGGGAGAGAAGGATGATATGGTAATTATGGTAGGACCTTCTTGTTGGTGCCATTTTAAGCCTGCATACGATATGTCGTATGTCAGGTACTTTTTATTTTTTCAATCAAAATGTGAAAAATCCTTTGTAGTGATCCCTTGGATTTGAATTGAGTGTGAATAGAGTGAGTCCACCAAATTGTTGATGGGAAATTTCTCGTTTTCAAGTTTAGATTTTTTATTTTTGGTGAATATTTCAAGGTTAAGTTTACCATGATCTTTAGTTTGCAAAAATTGAACTTAAAACCTTTTACATTAACTAACTTAAAATATCTTTACACTGTAGTTATAATACTATACAAGTTTAGAAGTAAAATGGTGTGCCACAGAAATAAAGAATTCACACAAATTGCAGTCTTTCATTTTACGGGTGTTTAGAAAATGCTTGTTTTTTGGAGTGATTTAAAGATCTAATATGTTTTGGTTTATATCTTTCACAATAAAAACAAGTTCATGATTTTTTATTTAGATCTATCGAGGATATCAAATCATTAGGGGATCCTTGTCAAGCACATGATAGAGTTTGGACAATTGATGAAGATCTTAGCTATAAAGAGTTGATCCTTGTCATGCAAGACTTGAATCAATTTGAAAGGAACGGGTTATGGTCTTTAGTTCAAAAATCTAACCACAAATCTTTTATAGATCTCAAATGAATCTTCTCAAATAAATTGGATGAAGATAGAAAAATTATCACAAATAAGATAAGGATAGTACTTGTAGCACAAAGTAAGGTTTTGCAAATCGAGTGTTAAAACATAAACTCGCTCAAGTTTACGTTTTTAGGTGCCAAAATCGTGTAAACTCGGACATAAACTCGTTTTTTTGGTAAAATCGGAAAGTTGAGAGTTTGACCGAGTTAACACGGCTTAAAATCGGTAAAATCGGGTAAATTCGACCGAGTTTGCGAGTTTACCTATTAAAAAACAGTTTGTGTTTGTTTTGGGCGGTTTTCAATTAAAATGCAATTCATTTTTAAAGCCCAGCAAAATATCACAGTGTTATGAACGTGCGACGCTTCTTTTCTTCTTCTAAAAAACGTACAACACAACGTTGCTCTTCTTTTCTCCTTCATCAACGTTCTCCAAACTGAAACTCTAACCTTCTTCTCAAAACCGATTCCAACGCCAACGACTGTGATGTTGGAGATAGCGACGCCGGTTAGGATTGCGGTGGTGATGTTTGTGTTCAGCGGTGGTGGAAGGTACTGTACTTAGTAACTTACTACTTAGAGTTCAATCATTATTTTTCCATTCCTTTATTCTTTCCCAAATCATCACGCTTCAAAAAGGCATCTTTTTTAAACATGGTTAGGGTTTAGATCATCAAAATATACTTTTACTTAGAATGTTGATTTCTATTTCTATTTATATAGATTGCTATTGTGAATGTGTGATTTTCTGTTTTTGATGTGTGATTTAGTGAATGTTGAACAAATTTTACACTTGAGAGTTGCTGAACAGAGTTTAAACTTGTAAACTTGTTTTTTTTTTTTTTGGATGGTCAAAGTAAAAGTTTCTGCCATGAAAGAGAAGAAAAGAAGCTCCGACAATGGAGAAAATCTGTTATGGTTTCATTAGCTTGCAATGATACATGATTATAGTATATATACATCAGCTCAGCATAACAACCGTAACTAACTAAAATGAAAGTGAAATGTAAAATGAAATTTACAATTAAATTCAAATTAGCTAATTTTAGGTAACGTGTGCGCCAAGCTAAGGTTATTGCCTTCATATGCTAATAGATGGTTTAATGGATGACTTAAAGACTTATGAAACTTATGATTTTGTGCGTTAATTTTTATATTTTGATGCTAATTGAACATAAGTTTTATTATGGTAGTTTGATATAATTTGTCTTTGTAATTAAGTCATATTTTGCAATATTGACCTATTTACAATATTATATTAGCATATATAAGTCATGCATATAAATTATTTTATATAATTTTAATTAGGCAAAACGAGTTGAGGTAAACTCTTAAGTTGCAAAACCTTGACACAAAGGTATTCTCGACAAGAAAATATTGGCTTGGCTGTAACTTTTTCTCCTGTTTGCCTGATAAGAAGCAATTCAAATATTACTTACATTCCCTGAACACTCACATGAAACTTTTTCAAATAAATGTTTTAAATGTGATTATTTAATTATTTATTTAGTAATGAAGATGTTTGTCAATACGCAAAATTTGTAGATTTTTAGCATGTATTAAGATATGTGGTTTGCGCAGTCCAAGTTCCTTAAACATGCAGTTATAAATTCGATCTTTGGCTTGCACTAATGCTAATTCATAATTTCTAATGCAAGCGTGTTCTGCATTCTCAAAGAAATTAGTCATTTACATTTGTGTACAGAATATCGTATCCTGATCATTCTAACCGGTGTCTATGGGATACTTGTTAGCATTTTTTCTAACTTAAAAAGAAAAGAAAAAACACTCAGGACATTTTATGGTTAAGAAAGAACCTTATGCTTGGTATTTCGAACTAAGCAATTAGATGATTCCTAACTAATTGGTTTCTGTAATATTGACTTTCCTAGAAATCATGTATAATCACGAGTAATAGCTTTTACTTCATTGGAGCCAACACGGTATCTTGGTCCCAGAATTGCCCACAGATGGCATGGCGAGATATTGGATTGGACAGTTCCCTTCTACGAAGTATTAGGGTAAATGGAGACGCTAGACATGTCATCAACATTGATACATTGAAAAGGATTTATGAAACACGGACACGAACACATGTAACATGGTATTAACGAGTCGATTGCAATAATTAAAACAATGGTATAATTCAATGTAATCATGTGTCAGTGTTGTTGTGTTGGTCACTGATACGTGTCAAACATCGAGAAACGTATTCGATTAGAAATGTTGGTGCTACTGAAGAAACGATTATGAATATTATTCGTATTAGAAGGCTGAAACAAGATCCAAATTTGATGAACAAAATAAGCCCAAAAAGTGCAATAATGATCCAATAAATATTTGGAGTTTATGGCAAAATCGAGTACAAGACATACTCAAGTTAATCGCAAAAGATTAGAAGACACCCCGCACGGGACCTCTAAACAACTTAGCTTAAGTCTAAAACACAAAGGACCTTATAAAACCACTGCACAGGGGCCTCTAAACAAAAACAAAAGCTAATACACTAAAGTGAAAAACCATATCACTAACCGCTAAAACATAAACTCAATCCCAGGGAGTAGCTAAATCCAAGTAACAACAAAAACTCTATTTATGGAAATAAAGACTAGTTCCAAGCAACAAAACCAGATGATCATGTCACGGAATAAAAAACCAGCCATTTTGCATACCAGAAAAATTGAGAAACAGAAATTACATTGCCAAAGAACCCTGCTACAGACTACAGTCAACACTGAATAGAAAGAACAAGCCTCAAAACATCATATACCTACAAGAGGCAAAACTAATTCTTCTGTTAACCCAAAAGAAAAGGAAAACATAAACATGGTTGGATCCTAACTAGTATTATAGTAATAATAATTAATTTGATGTATGGCATAAAGTGATGCCCGACATCATCACACCAATTTTTAAGTTGTTTTCTTCTGTTTCAAGTTTCAACAACTTAAAATTGTATATATCTATATGTACATGCTAGAAGACTTCAGTTCTAAAATGGTTCTTTCCAATTGAAAATATGAAACACGAGGATCATCAGTTCATTGATTTAGTTCTTTTTTTTTTTCATCATTTGGTTAGCGGGAGAAGATTTTGATGCTTGTTATAATGAACTAAATGAAGTCAAAACCAAAGTTTCAAACAAATTTAAAGACAAAGTTCACTCTTTTGGTTTTTAAAAATGCAAAAAACTAAACTTCATCAGGAATTTGGAAATAGCTTACAAATACAATCAGTCACAACAATAACTGATTAATTGAAAAATAACTTCAATACAAAATCAATATTAATAACAAAGTTACCATTTTCATATTATACGCATAAAAGACCCTTCAAATAGTTTCTATGTAAGGCATGTATAGAATTTTCAAATCATTTCAAACCTCCATAAAAATACGGCAAAATCAGTTTGTAAAATATTCAATCTCCTAACCTAAAAGTTCCAAGGGGGTTGCACTAGACTAAGCATTGATATTATTGACCTGAGGTAAAACTTGATAAAGATTTTGAAACACATGAGTTTATCCTCCATAGTTTGCATTTCAACTCTGAGACTTTCCAAGTTCTCGTTTAATATATCTTTATCCTTTAGAGATTTGAGATAATTCAGCATAAAACTTTTCATACATCCAACTTAGCCATCCTGATTATCATCGTTTTCTCATCGATTTTATCCATATCTTTTCTCTTCTTCAATTGTTCCTCTTTTCGTTTAAGATTATGTAGCTTAATCAACGTGTCCCATCTCAATGTTTCCTCATCCTCATCCTCATCCTCATCCTCATCCTCATCATCATCCTCATCCTCATCCTCATCCTCATCATCATCATCATCCTCATCATCATCATCATGATTGAAAGCAATAAAGTGTCCCATGATATTGTAACTAAGAGAAGAAAAGCCGGTAATAGATCTGAGAAGGTGATTGTTCACGAACTGAGGATCATGAATTAACGATTTCCACAACTTGCAAACGCACCTCAAATCCAGATGATTACTTGAATCAACTCTTTAAAGGATTTCCATCAGCAGTTCATCCGGTAGTACACTGATCAGTGAAACCGCCATCGTGAGGTGGCCGGAAAAAGGAAGTTACGGTGGCGGCGGATAGGGTTTTGAGTGAGAGAGGTGCGGCCGCGGCCGCTGTTAAATAGGGGAAAGGAAAAAATTAATTCTTCACCTGTCTGCTGACAATATATAAAAAGTTAAAAGTAGAACCAAATTTCATAATCGTCCTCCTTAAAACCCACGATCTCCTTGATTTTATATGTATAATGGTTATTTTGTAAAATTTGATTTTATAGATAACAGTCATCACAACTGTAACAAATTTTCATGGATAAATATGAAATTAATTAATTTGTTAAAAAAATTATGGATAATGATGATCACAATTCTAACAAATTTTTCAGATAACTATGAAATCAATTTATTATAAGAAAAAAATAAATACTATGGAACTATCCACGGATATAACAATTTCCCACACATATTTATGTTTTTGAATATTTTTAATTTTGAAATTTTATTTTGTTTTTTTTATCCAGTAACAATACATAAGAAAATTCTTTTAAAAAAAAATTTAATATATAAAAATCGAAATCCAACAAACTTTCATAATAGTCCTTTTTAAAAGCCAATTTATTATCATGATAGTTACATACGACTATTTTTTCAATTCCACACAACAAATTTAAATATCTACTTTTATTACTAACTATTAATAGACCCGTGCTTCCGCACGGGTCACGTGACATTGTGCTAATTATATAAAAAATAATTACATTGTTAATATTGTCAAATGTTTAAAAATGTAACGCCCGTATTAAAAGTGTCTAGAATACTTAATACGTTCGTTAAAACTGATACTGGATACGTTAATCATACAATACAGAAAACGACATAAGTCGGGATTCAGATACAAGAGTCATATATTACATTATTTAAGCATGTTCAGTCTAATGAAACGAGTACAACAAGTCTCATCACAATACATATAGCTACAATAATATAATAAAAGCTAAACAGCACAAGCATGGATCCATAAGCACGATCAGTCCAAAGCCTTCTCCTTACCCTTGCCTCGAACAACCTGTGAACCTGAACAAAGAAGGAGT
>Ga0315913_1011404_pt1 | contig 10052 bp, 6 predicted proteins | sample MpolsnodulesMG_FD_207736 | JGI IMG/M metagenome (GOLD analysis project Ga0315913, IMG submission 207736) | Medicago polymorpha root nodule microbial communities from Los Angeles, California, United States - small nodules | ecosystem: Host-associated > Plants > Roots > Nodule | place: USA...
CGATTCACTTACTATTAAAAATTATTGGACCGACCCTCTTACATAATTGCAATCACATGCCACAATTTATAACTATGATTCAAGATATCAAAGATATATACAAGAATTTGTCAATATATATATATATATATATATATATATATATATATATATATGCAAGAAGATTGTTAACAAAGCATCAACATTGGATCTACGATTCAGATATGTTGTATGTAACGAGACTGATCCCTTACTGTTATCACTGACAAAATATTTACCAGCTAGTGATAATTCATAAAGTCTTTCATTTCCACCTTCTTCATTTGTGTTTGTAGAACAAACAAGAAGAGAGTGACTTGCAAGAAGACAGAGCATTTCGATCAAGCCTTCGAGGCAATTGAGGATGTTGTGTTGTTGGTAGTTTTGAAGCAACATAGGATGCTGAAACACCACGTGAACTTGCTTTAGATATGATCTCAAACAAGTTTAGTTCAATTGCAGCTTTCAATACTGAATTAAAAACCAATGGCTCAAATGAAAGTTGTAAAGCTAAAAGACATGCATCATTATCATCTTCATGATGAAGTGAACCGTTTGGATTTGGAAGATTATTTTGTTCAGTGTTAGTGGAATTCATTGTTGCTTTTCTTTGTATGTTGTTGCTTGAGTTTTTAACCTTTTATAGATGAAATTAATCTACACCATATGGTTTTGATATTTGATGTTAAGTTATTGGTGCTTTCAAGTTTATGAGATGAGATTTCGGGTCAAATTTTATGAGTACGTTCAATTACTTGAACACGGCAATGGTATATTATATATTTTCTTTTTTGAAAGATGCAATGGTATATTATATTAAAGGGTCATGTATTTTTAAAGAATAATAATAATAATGGGTTATGTTAACCAGTGTTCTAAGAGCAATCGTTAAAAACTAATATAGAAATTTAATATTAAAAAAAATTTTAAAATTTTTAAAAAGAATATTATACTCTTCTTAATCAATGCATCAAAGACACTCATTAACATATTCTTTTTTGAGCAATCATTAACATATTCTTATATTAAGATATAATTTAGATAAAGAATTATGAAGTGTTTATATTTTGCATTTCAATTTAATCGAAGCGTAACATACACAGTTGTTGGTTTACATATTTGAGTTTTTGCTAGAAAACACCCTTTATAAAGGTGTTTTTTAGCAAGTTATCCTACAGATATTTACTAAAAGACACTAACTAATTTTTATGAAGATGTCTTTTAGCAAGTTATAACTAAAAAATTGATAATCACACTTCAAAGTGTGGATTGCTAAAAGACACCTTCATGAGTGTCTTCTAGCAAAACCCTTCATCTTAAATGACACCTCTTTACCAAAGATCAACTCTTGTTGGAAGTCTCCCTTGTAACTATTTTATACCGAATGCATAGAAGCATCTGGGAGGTCTAATGAACCATTTCACATGGGACTCTTTGTAACATAAGGAGCTCCAAGTGAAATTGTGGGTATAATGAACTACTTTTCGAAATGCTCTTATAATTGCTTCCTAAGTTCATAACATGCCATGTACCCAACACAAGGTCAATACTTAACTCAATCTCATGCTATGTTGGTAAACTATAAAACATCCTCAAGAAATATTAGAAAAATTTTGAACTACCAATTTTGTCACTAGTATTAAGGAGGCTAGCATCATGTATAACTTGACATATTCTTTCAAGAGTGTCATCATCACATGGTCAGCAAAGAAAATACTCAACTCTTCTCCATCACCTTGTTCAACAAACTCAATGGTCTTATCAAACCAATCAACAAGGATTTCTATCCAACTCAAGGGTGAACACACTCGATTAACTCAGAAATCCTTTCACACACGACAGAACAATTAAAACATTCACTAGAGGTGACCATAGAATTACTAGTTGATGTTTTACAGTTAAATCAAAACTCATTGATGTTCAACGCTTGTTGCTTGATGCTTTGGTTTAACATGATATAGTCTGCCTAATTTTAATAGATGCTTGAGATATGTCTTCAATTGTTTTCCCCGAGTTACGGTTTTCTTTGAGTTTATGGTATAACAATTTCGATATTTTGTAGTCGAGCTAGAATTTGTAGAAAATGTTACTCTTATTTATATTTAACAAATCTATGATAGATATCATATACTTTACAAATTATAAATATGTATTGAAATATGAACCCTTGATTTTTTAACTTTATTATATGATCACTTCTAGACAAGCCAAATTTATGGTATAAATACTATCTATTGTATTCCTTACATAATAGTTGCTTATTTATTTAGAAAACTCCATCACTCCTAGGGCAGAGAAGGCAAGACAAACAACCTCAAAACTGGAAAATCCAGAACATTTGCATAACTTTTCAAATTCTTTCTCTGTTCTTTCAACACCACCATCCAAGAACATGAGGTTGTCAAAGCTAGTTATCATCTTATCTGCTTTTGTATGCTGAATTTCTTGAGGCATTATGAAGTCCACAACAATCACTTTTCCATGTTGTGGTAAAGCTTTGTAGCACTTAGTTAGAACTTTCAAACAGTTTTCATCAGACCAGTTATGCAATATAGCCTAAAATCATTAACCAACCACATTAAAAATGTTATTGTTACTCAATTGTGTATATGGTTTCATGAACATAATTAATTTTATTTCATACTACTGTAAATATGGTATGATAGAGTCTTGACTAACCTTCAATATTATGGCATCACCTGTTGGGACACTTTTAAACATGTCTCCTTCAACTTGCTCAATCCCTTTATAGAATCGATAATTCAGTCATTAATGACAAACATGCTATACATATTAAAGACATAGGGTGGAAGATGTAGGTAATAATTTTTTTTTTTTGTCCCTATACTCTCACTCAGAAAAAAGTAAAGATATAGATTTTTAATCTTAATCTCATCACTTAGTTGAACTAAGAGATTAAGACGTTAAAAGAGTTAATGAATTAGAGGTCTAGGGTTTCAAATCCTGACAAGAAAAAAATACAAATATAATAATTACCATAATCTCAGTAAAATTCACCATTTTTTTTTAATCTAGTCTTTAAATTTTATTTTATTTGGCAACATAGAATAGCGGCTGATTGGAGGTGTCAACTTAGTTGTGATGTCTGCGCTTCCGTTGATGTTATTCCTCTCTCTTAGTTTATTGACTTTTTTTTATTCTATTTGAGTTCTTATTTTATTTTTTATGAGTAAAATAGTTCAACGACAAAACTCACATACACTAATGAAGTGAAGAGGGGTATTGCAGGATCAAATGTCCCCCACAGCCTTTGATCATCCCAGTCGCATATTTTTTTGTAAGAGTTAATAAATGTAGGAACTAAAATTGAATAAAATTTCATGTTGGGACTAAACTTAAAAATCATGGTTTTTTTTTTTTGGTTTTTGTGGAACTAAAAGCATACTTAACCTTAGAAAAAATAACATATTAGTAGAAAACAGTATTAAGTGATAAAATTAGATAAGAAAAGAGAGAAATATTTCGGTAGTTTTATCAAAATTTCACTAGAGAGAAATTGGCAAGAAACATACAACTTGAATCCTCAAATACATATTTATGGAAAGTGATATACCTGGATAAATTGGAGCATGTTGTATCACTTGGGGCAAATCAAAATTAATGCCCTTTATAGAAGGATACTTGGAGATTATCATATTCAAACTTTGTCCAATTCCTCCTCCAACATCAACCAATATTGATATTCCTTCAAATCCTTGGTATTTTTCTAATATCTTCTTCATTTCAATTGTGCAAATATTAGCCATTGCTTTGTTAAACACATGATTCCAAGCTGGGTCAGACTGTATGCCTTGATAAACTGGCATTCCATGAACTTTCATGTATAGTCCATTATCACAGTCTGAAAGTACCTCTTTAAAATTGTTGCTGACAAACATGAAACATAACTTGGTCAAAAATTTTATCCTTCAATTCGTTAGAGGAAGAGGAAAACTAATTAGTTTTGCGTTATTGTTCGCAATTGCAATTGCAGTCGCAATTTATGTTAATTTCGAAATTCTTCTCCATAATTGTAGATATTTGTCTACAATTTTCTCCAATATCAAATGTTGGAGAAAACTTATCAAATGTCGCAATCACAATTGCAATATTTATGGGTGCGAACTAAACGAGTAGAGTCAAAACTCGAATTTTGAACTTATATTGTAAAAGGGATGGGTGGATCAAACTTGACTAGAGATTTTTATCTAGTTGTTTAGCCTAGAGGTTTTTATTGTTTTGATCTTAGAAGTCAAAACATTTTTTTTAAGTAGTAAAGTAATTTTTTTTTTTTTGGGAACAAGTAGTATATATAGTAATATCCTTTGGGGGTAGTCAAAAGCTGTTATGTCCAGTATATCGGATTTATGTTTGATTTATTTAAATAATTGGCATCAATTTTAAGGAGGGCCGACCTAAGGGCAAAGCAACCCAAGCAAGGGTTTTAGACCTCAAAATTTTAGGTGGAAAAAAGGCCTTTAAAAAATTAATTTAGTTATAAGTATAATATATGACAGATAATTACAGACATTTGCATGGCTTAACTGATTACCAAAAAAACCTCAATTACTCTTGGTCATGAATTCAAATTTTGGTCTCCACAAAATTGATTTTATATAAATATTTTGTTTTCTTAAAGGTCACATTAAAATTTTTGCTTTAGACCTCTTAATCTGTTAGACAGGCCCTGATTTTAAGATTTTGTATTTAATTAAAATAATTTGATTGAAAATTTAAGGAATTGATCCTGAGAAATTCATGAATAGTTTCACCTCATTTATACATCTCTAGTGAATACAACTACAATTTAAAATCTTGAAAATAATGATGATGGAGGTGACTTTCAGACATTTTTTATTTGCATCCTTATAACCAATAAATAATTGCGGTTTGTCATAATTTATTGATTTCAAGCACAAGGGTTTTTGGAGTACGATTTTTGTCTATATTTTGTATAATTTATTCCTTCCTTCCAAAAAAAAACTTATATATTTCCACAGACATTTTCTATGAAAAACAATTCGCTTTTTAAGTTCATTGAATAACTAACGTATACATCTTATAATATAGACCATATACATTTATTATTCAGTAAACCTAAAAGGTTAATTATGTTTTATAAAACAGCCGGCTATTTAAAGCGAAAGAAAACGTCCTGAGGTTATCCCGAATTCATCGGTAGCCAATCACAATAAAGTATGTCCGGAATTCACGGAGAAGAGAGGGCAAATCAGCATGAGAGAGAAAATGAAAATAGCCTTCGGAAACCTCTCGGGACAGTATTTGTCGGCATGTTTAGCATTTTTCTTTATAAAAAAGAAGAGGGAGTATAATACAAGAGTTTAACAAATAGACACCGATAATGTAATTTCTTTACAAAATCATATCGTATCTTACTATGGTACCTGTTTTTTTAACGAACTATGATACCTTTCTTTTAAAACAATATCTTTGTAGTAAAATATGAATAAATGAATGTACAATTTTTTTTCTTTCTATTTTGCTGGTCCACAGTCATTAAACATATAAATTTTGTTGACAAATCATTAAAGTAATAATATAAATTTCGACGAGAGAATTGTTTGTGGTAAAGCTAAGAAAGATCAAATTATATGTCACTCTCTGTTATGTTATGATTTGATTGAGAAGGAAAAAATGTAAATTCAAAGCATAGTAGAAAACGAACAAGAGAGACATAAGACATGAAATATGCTTCAACAATAAAAATCGAAGGGTGAATGAATGCGAACGACAAAACCAATGAGCTATCAATACTTAAAGAGATGGTTACTAAACACAACTAGAAAACATAGGATTATGGACTACATTAGAGATACTAAAAAATGTCACTAATTTATTTATCACTACTGAAAAAGTTGAGACAAATTTTCATATATTATCCTTTTTTTTAATTTGATTTTTTTAACACTATAAAGAGAATATGGTTCATCTTTACAAAATTTATATTAAAAAAAAAATCAAAGAGCTTTTGGTGAGTAAGATAGATATAGATATACTTTTTTTACTCAACGTATATAGATAAATCCTTCAAAAAATAAAATATAATAGATAAATAGATTTGTATATTGTATAAAAAATTACTTACAATGCATCCACGAGCTTTTGGTGACTCATAAATGTTGAGAACAAAGCAACAGAACCATTCTTCTCATCATTGACAAAATATTTACCAACCAATGACAATTCATAAACTCTTTCAATCACACCTTCTTCATTTGTTCTTGTAGAGCAAATAAGAAGAGAGTGACTTGCAAGCAGACACAACATTCGATCGAGCCTTCGAGGTAATTGAGGATGCTGTGTTGTTTGTAGCTGTGAAGCAACATAGGATGCTGAAACACCTGGTGAACTTGCCTTTGATATAATATCAAATAGGTTTAATTCAATGGCAGATTTTAATACAGAAGTATAAATCATTGGACCACAACAAAGAAGCATAGCAGAGAGACATGCATCATCATCTTCTTCTACTTCAAAAGGTGAACATTTTGGAAGAACATGAATATCTTCAGAAATAGATCCCATGTTTTGGTTTCTTTTAGTTTTTGAGTTTACTATGCATGTTGGTAACATGCATTTATATCATATATGTATTGATCTTATTGGTGAAATCTATTAACTATGTTCTATATGTGTGTCTTTAAGTGTGTGATGATGTTCATTGTTTTAACGTATTGTACATCAATAGAGATTGACAAAAAATGAATGTGACTGTAATATGCAAATGTGTTGTGAAATTATTGGTGTATATGCTTTTCTTTGAGCACTAAATATGGTAAGTTTATTATTAAAATTAAGTTTATATGAGATGAGATGACATTGAAGATGTCATAAACAATTTTTCAAAAGATGCTACGGCCGGCTTGAAGTGCACACAAATATACATATATGTTCATTGTCAACAAAAAACAATAAAATAAACACTAACTTAAATTGGTAGAGTTTGTAAGGGGGGCCTTCTTAACCAAGTAATTAGAGGCTGATATTTTGATTTATATCGGACTTTTTTTTTTTTAGCAAATGGGGTGCAGATGTATATGCAACTTCCTATGTCTATTTAAATAAAAAAGGAAAATTACAAAAGTCGAGGGACATAAAGTCTAATAAAAGCAAAAAACAAGAAAAACAAAACAGTCCAACGAACAGATCATAGAACTCAATCAAAGACAAATCAGAATACACCACACACAATTCAGCGTACCTGTGTACGGGCATAAAATCGAATTGCAAAAAACAAGGTGAATAGTTGACGAGCATTAGACCAGATCTTCAAAGCAAAAAGTCGATTCGATCGTTAACATGATAACTAAAAAAGTTCACACGCACCAACTATTTACTACAACAATGAACAACAAAAAATTAACTCATCATTAAAAGCTAGATTGTAAGTTAAGAAATGTCATTTTTTTTATCATGGTCGTCTAACATATTTTGAGGCCTAAACTAAATAGATACATAGAGCCTTCATATTTTTTATCATGACCGTCTAACATATTTTGAGGCCTAAACTAAATAGATACATAGAACCTTCATATTTTTTATCATGACTGTCTAACATATTTTGAGGCCTAACTAAATAGATACGGGGGAGCCTTCATAAATTTGGTAATATAAATTTATATATTTTTTCTAGTATTATCTTTTAGGTTGATATAAAATTATTGTATCAATACACTAATGGAGGGGGACCAATATAAGAAGCAAATGGTTAGATAATATATATCTAGCAATAATTCTATATAAATCAAACATATTACTCACATAGAGTGCAATATGCTTTGGTTTGGTGTTTGTAAGTACGTATGAGAGCAATAGCTCTAAATAAATCCAACATATAACTCATGGGATCGAAACCTACAAGATGCTTTCCACTACTTCGGAAGCATATACCTTAATTTGAAAACTCACAAATAAAATTGTAAAAAAAAAACAGAGAGACATTTTGGTTTGGAACCCGTCACACTTTATGGAGTTGGTCACCTTATTTTAAAATCAATAATATTTGATAGACACCCTTTTTATTCTACCACCAATAAACACAAGCTGATTGGGTTTTAATAAAAAAAATTAAAAATAAAACATAACAAAAAAAGAGAAGAGACATGACTAAACCAAATTGTGTTTTTTAGTATAATGAATTTAGTTGTAATATAGACAAATTTTCAATAATGGAAAATGATGTGCTCATCCCCATAAACATAGTTAAGTTAGTAGGGATATTACCGTATGCAATTGCGGGATTCAAACTTTAGATTTCTCACTTATTCATATTTAGGGGTGAATTTCTAACAGCTATACTACTTTTTTTTTTTTGAGCAAAGTTATACTACTTGATAAAAAAAAGAAAATGATGTGTATATCAAGAAAGTTAAGATTAGATAACTGCAATTAAATTCGGGTTGGAAAGTAGTGTGAATCAATTTTATAAAAAAGCTAATAACTTCAATTTAGTTTGTGTTTAATTCTTCCATTTTTTTAATTTTTTTTGTTGTTGTACATGTTGTTCGGTTAGTTCATGACAATCTTTGTGTGCCAATAATCAATATCATGTCTCATTTTTAGTTTTAAATGTTTATATATAAACGGCGAAAATATAAAAAATAACTAAGTGAAAATAAAGTGACATTTTTAGTTTAAGAAAGCATTTCTAATGGTGCTGAAAATGCATGTTAATGAATGATGAGTTTATAATGGGTGAAAGTATCAAGAAAATATTTAAAAATTTACGTATTCATTATAATTTGTGAGTTTTTCTAATACTATAACATATGCCACTTAATAACAAGGTAAACCTTTCAACCTTATTGCCAAGTGGCTCAATTCATTGGAAATGGTCTACCTCCCTAAGCTTCTAAATACTATAGTTTGAGTTTTACTAATACTATATTCATTGTAGGTTAATCTTCCTCTTAATTTATTTTTCTTTTCATTTTATGTATGCGATTTTTACTAATATTGACTATGAGTTGGCTGATAGGTGTTGGATTTTGAAAGGGGGTTTTCAAAATTTAATCCTTTTAGTAGAATAAATCTTGATGAACGGATCTTGATTAAATCATTAATCACAAATCAAACAACAACTTGAAAAGATTATGTGTTTACCTCAAAGAGTGAGTGATCACAAGTACTACTCGATAACATCACCTCTACTCAGTCCATACGAACAACTTCCTTCACTAAGATTGCTAGCTGCTTACGAATGAAGGCTTAGAGAGAAGGGGCAGTTTTAGGGTTTAAAAAACTAGAGTTTTTGAATTAGATTAAGTGTGTTCTCTTGCTTCAGAACAATGGTTTTATTTATAGAACCACTTATGTGATCTGCAAGCCAAGCAGTCCCTATTGAGCTTATTTAAGCCCAATAACTCATTTGCTGCACTTTGCTAACTAATTAGATTCATGTGTTAATTGCTCCCCCGAGTTATAAGTTTTAATTATATCTCTCACTCAACAGTTTTTTTGTGTGTTACCATGTAGGTTCTTGTCACATTGACAATAATATTAAATTTATATTATATTTAATATTATAAACAATAAGCAGTATCTAGAAACACATCACTGCTATCCAAGTGACAAAAATATCAAATGATCTGACGAAACCTTTCAGTGATAACGATCTTGTGTATAATTACCCTTCTGTCCTCATGTCTATATTGAATACAAGACATATCATGTCATCCTTGTCTAGTTCAATATTGAGTCCTTTAGACATTTCTCTTATTATGTAGGAAGGGAAACTTTCATCTAGGTCACTCATGTTCCTCAACATGATTAGTGGCATATCCAACAATTGACTTTATAGTCATCTTGTTACAGATGACGTTTGTACGACAACAAAGTATACGACTCATATATCTAGGATACATAGTGATTTCAAGTCGAATGGTGGAATACATCACTTATCACTATGAGAATAACTTATGACAATTACATAAGTTTCTATGTATCATTCTCATGCTGGGTCAATCCAATATAAATATTCCTCATAATATTTATATCTATGTGAAGACTTGATA
>Ga0315913_1011407_pt1 | contig 10051 bp, 4 predicted proteins | sample MpolsnodulesMG_FD_207736 | JGI IMG/M metagenome (GOLD analysis project Ga0315913, IMG submission 207736) | Medicago polymorpha root nodule microbial communities from Los Angeles, California, United States - small nodules | ecosystem: Host-associated > Plants > Roots > Nodule | place: USA...
ATCCTCGAGCAACTCACCAAAAGCAAAACTACTCCTGCACTCCGTCTACCCATTCATACAAACAGGTAGGCGGTCAAAACCACTGGGGGTTAGCTTCACATCAATCATAATCGACATAAACAATTTGAACATAAATGAATCAATCAAGTTTCAATTAATTAACATGAGCATTTAAGTTCAATATACACATTCACATAACAATTCCAAATGTCACAGGTATGTATATATCAAACACACTTATCATCAAACGATCATCATTCACATGTAAACAATTAAGACTCATGTCAATTATGCTATGCGCCTATTCTTGACACATATATGCATGTGGTACCGAATCGCCTCAAGGTCGTCACTTTATGATGCAACAAAAACATCATATGTAAGATTTCACGTCCGTCTTACATTTTTGTCGAAGTAAAAGAGTGCACCCTTTTACAACATCAACAACTCGACATGACTATGATGCATGGACATACAAGGTAAAGACTCGACAATGCAAAATCACCTTATATATATATATATTCAACAGCAATATAAAGGATAACCTTCATTTATATTGATCAACTTCAACAACAATTGCATTATCAAGTATTTACGTCTACACAATCAACAAGTCACAAATCAAATAAGAATCACCATCACTTTACCATTATTCAATTAACATATAATCAATCACGGACAAATTATCATCACTCAAACTATATGCATTCACTAACATCGGCTTCATCATTTCATTCAACAACATCATGCGATTCCTCATAGTCCAAACAAAGGAGAAAATACAATCTACTAAGATAAATATCATTTTCAACACCTAGAAATCATTCATACATCTTCATGTAATCACACAAAACTATTCACAAAAGATTTGCAAAGTAATTAGCTTAAGAGATCATTTTCGGCAAAGTTCGTATCATTTTGCAAAACGAGCATTATCGACACTTTTCAAACCAAGAGAACTTATTCAAGTATAAAATCCTACGATTCAATCATATCAGCATGAACATAGGCCTCTTATAAGCTATCAAGTCTTAGTTCAAGGTTTCACCAAAGTTCATTTGAGAAAATCCTAAATTCGTCTCATAATTACTTAATTTAATGACAAACCACACAAGAACTCATTAGACCCTTTATACAAAGTTATTTCTTTCATATAAGCACCCCTGGATGGTTAGGATAAAGTCCCTACGCTTAGGAATAAGTTTGTAAACAATTGGATGGAAGAAAATTGCATTTCTAAGGTTTCTTGTCTGATAGAATTGTGGCACGTTGGTCTCCCATCGTGGCACGATTTTTCCAGGATCAAAAACACTAAAATCCTGATCAAAATCGTGGCACGATCATAGTCTGACAAACAACATCAAATTTTTCAACCTTCACGTTTTCGCGCGAAAAATTCAAATCGTTAATCCATTTTTGATGCCGTTTTCGCCTACACGTTCCTGACAATTAGCTTTATCTTAGTCTACAGAAACATTTGAGTTTCAACCATCCCAAAATCATTTTCTAGAACCTCACATAAACACTCATTTTCAAAAACGCTTAAACATCAACTTTTCACGAAAATCCCGTTTTCTCCCAAACGACTCGATTAACACAACCACAACGTAAAAACAGAAATTATACTAAGTCTAACTCACCCAACAACACCAAAAACTCAGTCAACAACTTTATACATCAAAAATTCATTTTGGTCCTTCACATCACAACTCAACACAAATTTCACCAATTCAAACAACAACTTTACAAAATGGAACACCCATGATGCAAATCAGCAACAACAACACATCCAATTCAACAACAACTTCATTTAAACATGAATTCATCACAATCAACAACAACAACACTAATTTATGCCAGTTTGAGTGAAAATCAACAAAATCTCATATAACCACAATTCAAGTATGTAAAATCAACAACAACAACTTGTTTGGCATCCAATTCACATACCCAAACATAGTGTCAAAATAAGAGCATGAATTTCATCAATTAAATTCACAATAATCACTTATCTCAAATAAGCACTTATGCATAGAATTAGAGAAGAGGTTACAACTAAGAGATTATGAATGAAATCTAACCCCCTTACCTCAATTGATAATAATCCTAGCAATTGAGCTCCTAGAATCTCTATCTCCTCTTGGTTCTTCAAGCTTCTCTCTTCAAACCCACTTCTCTTCCTCTTGCTGTTTCTCTCTCTACCTCTTCTCAAAATCTTATAAAATGAATGTGAACCCTAATGCTCTTAATGACTAAAGTTTAAATAGTGTCCACACTAATAGGCTTAAACCTTAAAAATCTAGTGGGCTCAAAACTATTATAAACTAACTCTCAAAGTTTCTATCCACTTATGGTTAAAAGTTATCGAATAATTATCGGTTCAAAACTAATTGCCACTATCGAATAGTAACTTAGTAAAATAATGGTTCTCACTTGAAACACCAAAAATAACCCTCACCATGAATTTACTAATTTACCCTTGCTCACAAATGACCAAAATACCCCTGAATCTAAAATGACTATAATACCCTTCTAACACCGAAATCCACTAATCCTAACCCAAAATACACACAGAGGCAATTAATTACATATAAACACATATTAAATAATTAAAAACAAATCTAACGAAAAAATCGGGTTGTTACAATGTGTTCTGGGATAATTTTTCTTTCTTACTTGTGTATTGCTTTTAACCTTTTATTTTTTGACCCTTGTATATTGCATCGCAATGTCCATGTTAATTGAGTTGTGTTGAAATGATGATTTTATATGCACATGAAGTACTAATTTTAAACAATAAGTACATATTTCAATCAATATTTGAAATGGTAGATATAGCTCAGCCTGATTTAAAAGGATTCAATGTATATATTATGTGCATTCATGTGTATTTACTACTTAGTATGACCTTTTTTTTTTCTTTTCAGCATTGCAAATTTTCTAGTTAAGTGTTTTAAATTTTCATATTCAATTTAGCACCGTCTTTAAGTAATTTAGAAGAAAATTCTTCATTTAATTGTTTATATCCAATAAGACTTGGTTGTTGTTGTATTTATTGATGGGTTTTTTTCGGTTGTTTTGAGTAAAAGATACTTAGGTTACGTTTGGCCCAACTTTTTAATAACTTATCGGGTCTGTTTGGTAGGACACCTCAATGAGCTTATAGCTTATAGCTTATAAGCTCGTTTGGCAAAAAAAAACTCTGTTTGGTAATGCTTTTTCACCATGAGCTTATAGCTTATTTCACAAGCTTATAAGTTATTTTTCAGAAGCTATTCCAAGTAGCGTTTGAGCTTATAGCTTATTGTTTTTTCTTCCACTTTTACCCTTACTATTTTTTCTAAAATCCCTTTTTACCCCTTATAATTTATTATAAAATTAAATAATGATGTATTTATTAAATGCAGAATACATGATTGTTGTTAAGATTATCTTAATTTTGGATTAATATAATTGTTGTTAAGAAAAACACTTGAACAAATGTATAATGCTCCAACATGATAATTGAAAACAGTAGAGCAAACAAAAATTTCCAATGATATCGTAAATTTTTGAACAAAATTTTATGGCTTAATAGTAACGTAAATTTAGTAGAGTAAAAATAAAAAAATTTGCTTAATAGTAGCGTAAATGTTATGGCCTAAAAATGATAATTGTTCTTGTTTTCATAGAAATTAGAATGATAAAAAAAAGTCCTTTTATGTCATTTTACATTTATCAACTATTGAACCGCTAATTTTCCCAAACACTTCAATTAGCTTATCAGCTATAAGGCATCAGCTATCAGCTATAAACTATAAGCTATAAGCTATCAGCTAGCTTAAGCTATCCGCTATTTTTACCAAACAGAGTCATCTTCTCCTTAACCAGAGAAGTTTGGCCAAATGCATTTTTGCAAAAGCTCTAGAAATATTAAGTAGCTTATTTCTAATGAATAAAACCAAAGCATAAGAACTTTCTCCAAAAGTTAATTCTAGCAGCTTTTTTCAATTGCACGGAGCTTTATAGCATTTCATTAATAATAACTTGTTCAATACAACGAGGTACATGATACTAGGGGGACTAGCTAATAATGGGACAACCTCCACTAGGGTATGAACTCCCACATTGGCTTGTCGCCTGTGAAATTCGACCGTTGAGTTTGTAAACTGAGAAGAAAAAAATCTTCGGCAGGCAGAAAGAATGCATCCAGTCTCCGTAACATCAATCATGTTCTTATGAAATGCATTAATAATAACCTTCGAATCTGAACTGAAATCAACATTATCAAAAGTCATATCACTCGGCCATTCCAATGCATAAAATAAGGCCAAGGCTTCACCTGATGCAACTGAACACATAGGTGATATATGAATAGATTTAGCAAGCACAAAATTACCTGTCTCATCACGTATGCAAATGCATATTCCTGTCCGGTTCAATTGGTGTGAGAAAGATGCATCCATGTTACATTTAAAACGACCAAGAGCTGGTGCCTACCATCCTAACATAGCCTCAGATATGTTCACCTGAAGGTGTGCATGCTGGTTGCGAGAATTTAAGTGATCTGTCGCTGTTAACGTTATTTTGTCGAGCTTATTGTGGTCTTTGTCACGTGATAGCAACAACATTTGCCATTTTCCAATCTTCTAGCATGTGAACAGACCTATCCACCACATGAGCAATTGTTTCTAAAGCATTCTGCCACAACTTGAGGTTCCGGTGTTTCCACAAACTCCAAATGGTACTTGTAAAACGTCGGGCTTGAGCAGCTGTCAAATAATGCAGCAACTTAAAAATAGCCTTAGTTGTTGATATTGTCTAAATATATTGCCGGTTGATCAAGTCCCAAAGGCCACTACGGTTCCATACCTGAACAACAAAATAACAATTGAAAAAAATATGGTTAAGGTCCTCCAGATGCGCTTCGTAAGCAACACAAGAAAGCGGGCACAATACCCCTTTGTCTTGAAGCCGAACTTTGGTAAGTAAGCAGCCTCTACAAATCCTTCAAATTAAATGTTTAACTTTCGGTGGAACTTTCAATCTCCAAATTCGATACCAATACCCAGAACGTCTAAAATGAGATGTGTCCATCAATTCCTCAACACATATACGATACGCGCTCTTGGCCGAATACACACCATTATTCTCACCTTTCCAAATCAAAGTATCTTCCTCTACTTGCTCAAATAAAGGAGTTGTCAAAATAGCCGTAGAAATATATGGACTGAACACTTGTTGAAAGACATCGTAGTTCCAAGATTTTGAGTCTTGATTGATCAAACTACTAACAACAAAATCACGCACAAGATGAACACCCTCAATATCGTTATCAATTTGATTTCCTTTAAGCAACCAAGGCTCATTGACAATCGGAATAGAATTTCCATTACCAATACACCACCTTGATCCACCTCGAAGAATAAATCGAGCCTTCAAAATACTCTGCCACACATAGCTTGGATTATGTCCCAAGGTGGTTGTCATGTAACTGCGGTGAGAAAAATAACGAGCTTTAAAAATACGAGACTAGAGTATTTGCTTCAGTCATTAATTTCCATCCCTATTTCCCAAGCATAACTAGATTAAACACAGATAAATCTGTAAATTCCATTCCATGACGGGGTTTTAAGAATTATATGTTTATGCTTATGATTTTTGCGATGCACTGGTCAATTTTACTGAATTATTATTGATAATTATTGTAGTTTAAAGAAATATTATAAAAATATATTGACATGAATGTTTGTTATATTGATTTTGCTATCAATTTAGAATATAATTTTTTTAAAGCAAGAATATAAGTTAATTATTATAAAATGGTATAAAATTAACAAATAAGTTAAATAAACTACTTACGTGTAATGCATGTCACACTCTCAAATGAAAAATAAATGAGGTATAAAAGAGGTAGGATAGTGAAATGAAAATATAATAAATATAAAACTTTCTAAATGGTAGAAGGTAAATCATGAAATTTGTATAGGTCGTTCAAATCGTTATTGTCAGGCATAAGAAATTTTCGTAATTAAAACATGCAACATTTTAATAGTTTATATCCTATAAGGAAATAAGAATATATTATCTATATCCTACAATAAATCACAAATTACTTTTTGAGAGGAATATCACAAATTATAATAATCGTGCAATATATTATAATTTTATTGAACATATGACTTTAATTAAAAATTACACACACAACTAAATTATTTTCTATTTATGGGAAATTTTTTAGGATTGTAAAACTAATAAAAAAATGTGGGTTATATCATCGATAGCTATTTTATTTCCATTATTTATTTTATTTTTTCTAGTTTCGCATCTCATTTTTAATTTTTAATTTAATTAATTAAAAGTGATAAATAGAGTTGTGGAGGGTGAGTTGTTATATGATTATGATAATAAGTAATTTTTTAATTTGATTAATATAATGAGAGCTTTGAAAGGATGTTATTATGGTAGAACATGTAGGATTATATAATATTAGAGTTGTGAAGGCTGGATAGCCATATGATTATAACAATAATTTTTTTTATTTAATTAATAGAATGAGAGAAAGGGAGAGGAAATTTGTTGTAGATCGTATAGAATGCTAATACAATTGGGATGGTTTGCCTTCTCCGATAGCTCTAGCTTTTTTTTTCTGATTAAAACAAATGACACATTTGTAAAATCTCGTTGTAATTAATGTATAGAAAGAAAAAACAAGAACATTAGGAAAATGAGTTTCACAATTATACAAAAGAGTAGGATTAAAATTGTATCAAACAAACTAAAATCAAATTAAAAGGAATGTGAAAAAATGAAATCCTCAAGAGAAAAAAGATGGACTAAGATTGTATCAAACATTGCAAAATGAAAACCAAATATTGCTTCTTTTTTAGTTGGCAGGCTATTAAAGTAATAACATGAGATAAGAATGAACAAAGAAGTTGTTGAACTTTCTCATCCAATATTGTGCTCATGCATCAAAAGTGTTGCCTCTAAAAATTAAATAAAAAATAAGTATCAACAAACAACAATAATAATATAAGGAAGATGGAATAATGAGATGATACATGAAGAGAGAAAGAAATAACAACCAAAGAAAAAGAGAAATATATTGAGAAATGAGGAAAGTAAACATGCAATTGTTGTAACAGACCGCATGTAAAAGGTGGTGTTCGAAAGTGTGGTATGATGAATTTATTGTTTTTTTTTTTTGAGGGATGAAGAGTTTATTGTTATGAATTTACTCATGTATACCGTGTATTTATGAGTTTTTTCGAAGAAACTAAATTAGCTCACCCAAATCGGCAACAGAGAGAATCGAACCTGAGACCGTGAGGAAGAGCACACTCTCAGGTCTCACGCCGATACCACAAGACCAACCCAAGTGGTTCCATGTATTTATGAGTGATGTTATTTGTGGATAATTTGGTCACGAGAATGATGAGTTAGTGGGATAATGAGAGGTTTTTATTTTATTTCTTGTATGTGTGAGTGACGTGAGTTAGTGGAGGATATATAAGTTATTATTTTTATTTTTTAATTTAATGATTACTTAAAAGAATTAGAGTTCTGCAGGAAATTTTTTATGGAGAACTTCTAGGATTATAGTTATATGATGATATGATATGGTATGATTAATTAAAAGAATTAGAGTTTAGGCGGGAACTTTTTTATGAAAAACTTGTAGGATTATAGTTATAAATGATGACGACGACGACTAGCTTTCAGACCGGATGATGATGATGATATGGCATGAACAATATTTTTAATAAAATTAGTTAGATTTTGATTAAAATTATATGTATAGTTGTTTGTGATTTCAAATTGTAACGACATGCTTATCTTTTTAAATTACGCCAACAATATAACAAATATAATATAATTTTTTTTAGTGACATCAACAATATAACATTTATTATAGAAAATTTTATTTAAGGGTATAATTGAAATAATAAATAATATAGCTCAAAAGCTCCTATTTTCTTTATAAATTGTTTTATATAATATTGTTCCTATGAAGTTAGGTGGTTCCTATTTTAATGTGATTTATATATTTTTTAATTATAAATTTACGTAATATTATAAAAAAGATAAAATAGTAAATAAGTTCCTTTTAATGAAGCGCAAAATTGGAAAGGAAAAATCCAAGCCAAATTCATCTACTTTCTTTATATATAGTATAGAATAATAAATTGTTTGATTAAATAGTAGAATAAACATTTTCCTATACTTATGTCATAACTATTTACAATACTTTTAAATAGCAACTTCCATTTCAATTTGAGTAAGAAAAAAAAATCAGAATCTCTCTTCAATAGTTTGGGATTGGATGCTTCACGAAATTGTCATCCGAGCTATCAAGCAACACGATTCGCATGACGTTAATTATGAAGATTGGAATTTGGAACAACAACAATAGAAAAAACGAAATTAAATTAGAGTAGCAACATTTTATTTAATAATAAAAGTCATAATTTAACATAAAACTATGGTTTAAATGTGTGTTTAGTCCCTGCACTTTTACTCAATTTTGGCTTTGGTCCCTGCACTTTTTTTTGTTTGGTATTGGTCCATGCACTTTATAAAACTTTTGGCATTAGTCTCTGTTAAAAAAAACCAAAATTAACGGCGTGCCACGTGGACCAATCATGACACGCCACGTGGCACACTAAAAGACATAAAAAATCAACTTTTTAATTATTATTTTATTCTTTATTTTTTAACTTAAAAATATCATTAGTCCTTACACTTTCAACATTTTTTGATATTAGTCCCTGCACTTTGGTATTGGTCCCTCATTTTTTATTTTTTATTTTGAAAAAACATTCAATGAAATTATTATGTTTTATTATATTTTGTTCATTATTTTTATTGAGAATAATTATAAAATAAAATAAAATTAGAAAAATCTTTTTAAAAAAATAAGAAAGTTTAATAAAACTTAACTTAAAAAATAACAATTGTATAACATTATATTTTGCTTACGAGTCATGATTTTACTTGTAATAAGTAAGTTTAATAAATATAAATGTTGTTTTCAATAATATATTTTAGTTACAAACATAGAATTTCTAAGATAAGTAAGATATTTATTACTACACATTTGTACTCCACATTGGAATTACTACACCTTTAACTCTAAAAAAAGTTTATTTATTATATAAAAAGTAGTAGAGGTAAGTAAAATATTTATACCCCTTTTAAAAAAACAAGCTAAGATATTTTTTTTAGGGAACAAGCTAAGATATTTATTGTCAAATAAAAGAGGTATAAGTAAGATATTTTGCTCTTTAAAAAGATTTTTTTAAAAAAATAAATCTTTTTAAAAAAATCTTTTTAAAATAAAAATAAAATAAAAATTATTGATCTTTTAGTAAGCTTTAATCAATTTTTTATAAAAGATTTTTTTTGATTTTTTTATGATTATTCCAATAAAAATCATGAACAAAACAATAATAAAACATAATAATTTCATTGAATGTTTTTTTAAGAAAATAAAAAAATTCAGGGATCAATACCAAAGTGCAGGGACTAATATCAAAAAATGTTGAAAGTGTAGGGACTATTGATATTTTTAAGTTAAAAAGTTGGATTCTTTTGTCTTTTAGTGTGCCACGTGGCGTGTCATGATTGGTGCACGTGGCACACCGTTAGTTTTGATTTTTTTTAAACAGATACTTAACATAAGGACTAATGCCAAAAGTTTTATAAAGTACACGGACCAATGCCAAACAAAAAAAAGTGCAGGGACCAAAGCCAAAATTGAATGAAACTGCAGGGACTAAACACACATTTAAACCTAAAACTATTGGCCTCTAAAGCATACACTGTGCTCGGTGATTTTGGATATCAAGCCATTGGATTGACGTTGAATCGTAAATCTTTGAACTACCTATCTTTTATATTTTGGAAGGGGAAGAGAGAGAAAAACCCTAAGAGATTAAAGGTCTGGGGGTTGGTTTCGCAAAGGGAAGGTTTTACGCACCCTAAACTGTTGGAACGAAGGGTGTTTCTCAAAATCACCTCTTGAGTTTTGATGATAACAAGGTATTAAAAATTATCAATTGGATATGCT
>Ga0315913_1011412_pt1 | contig 10047 bp, 9 predicted proteins | sample MpolsnodulesMG_FD_207736 | JGI IMG/M metagenome (GOLD analysis project Ga0315913, IMG submission 207736) | Medicago polymorpha root nodule microbial communities from Los Angeles, California, United States - small nodules | ecosystem: Host-associated > Plants > Roots > Nodule | place: USA...
GGTGTATTTCAGAACCATGGAATCCCATATTTCCTTTGCTTCCTTGTACGAACAGTAGACATCGAATAACTCATTAGACAAAGTAGTCATAATAGTGTGACGACATACCTTATTTGCATGTTCCCATATATAAAATTGGTCAAAGCAAAAACATCAATAATAATTTTAGTAACAATAAAATTTTATGATTTTCAACTAAAATTATTTTTCACTTATTCTAAGTAATATTTTTATATGAAGAACTTTTGAAATATAATCAATATTTACAACAGATATAACTATCATATCCTGTTTCAATCCGGTGTTTGGAGCGAAGAGAGGAAATGATAACTTAAACTTATTTCTAATCATATCATATTCACCCTTTGTTATTTTTATCCTGAGTTTTTGGTGAGTTAGCCACCTGATAGCATAAAACTATCAAGCATCAAGCGCTTATTCCTTCCATTCCCACGGCTGCTACCTTTCTTCATTTTTTATTTTATTTTCTTCCCAATCGTGCTTCTCGATTGTTACTTTTATCTTCATCTTTTTTTTTCCAACCTGATATCTTCTTCCTTTTCTATGCCCCCTATTTTATTTTATCGTGCTTCTATTCCCATTTCTTTATTCTCTTCGATATCAATGGTGTTGAATTTCCACCTTTTCATGTCATTTTGACTATTGGATAAGCACAATTTCACTCACCGTTGACTCAATCTTTTTCACTAAAAATCTCTTGTTTATTCATCCGGGTTTGTTCTCAAATGCTTAGATTCTTTATTTTCTTGATTTGTTTCTTTGCTGTTAATTTTATGTCTAAAAAATTGAACTTGGGTTTTTTGATTTCAATGAGTTTTTTTTATTTCAATTTTTTTTCCCAATCTGATTTAACAGCAACACACTTAATTTTAAGGGTTAATTACACTCACCTCCCTTAAGTTTTAGTTAAATAACACATACCTCCCCTCTAGTTTTTATTTGATCAATTACCTCCCTTATATTTGCTTCTAAATGACACGGATCCCCCTCCTCCATTAACGCCTTCTGTGAATAACTGTTAAAAGACTTCCTTCATCTTCATCATTCAGGATGCTACAACCTGATGTAAGCAAATAAAGCCACACATCCATTCTGAGAAGAACTTGCGACTTCCTATTTCACCATGTTGCTTTTTTATTATCCTTGATTACAAAAAGAGCTTGTGGTGTGTTTGGTAAGGTGTGGTGTCACTGTTTGCCATGTTTGAATTCATTTATCCCCCTTTGTACTATATAGATATTGGGGTTGAAGGAAACAAAACTCAGAAGTTGCAAGAGGCAACTCATCTTTGTTTCTAAAGAAGTATGTATAACTTCGTTCACAAGCTGTTTGTTGTTTTGTCCCAACCAAGACTACATACAAGTACATACTTTTTGTCTCAAGTGTTGTGGTCTAATCGATACTATTTTTCTTTTTATTATGAGCAAAGTAATGTATAAAAAGAAAATAAGCCATGATGTTATTGTGGATTAGAAGATGAAAATTTCTAACAATGCATTGTTGAGAGTTGCTTAATTTCTCACTGTGTCTTTTAAACTTGAGGAAGGATAGATAAAAAATTGGAAAACGTGAGTACATAGCTGAGAGCACCGACGAATGTGTTTCAATTTTTTTTTCTTCCAAATGAAACATAACAGATGACTGACGCTGTTACACATAAGGGAGGTTATTGTTTATTAGTAAACTAGAGGGGAGGTGTGTGATATTTAGCCAAACCTTAGGGGATGTGAGTGTAATTTTCCCTAATTTTAATTAAAGGATGTTAATTTTTTGTTCCCAATCATATCCAATTGGCTGCTGCACATGAGTTTAGATCGCTGCACATGAATTAGGGATTGGATTGTTGCATGGTGAACTATTTTTACACTGGCAACACTAGACGATCTTATGCAGACGACGACGGTGCTCAAAGACAATGAGTCTAGTATGATGGAATGACGAAGGAGACGGACGGTGGAGATGAATATGTTGCAGCGTTGTTAATTTTTTTCTTATCATGTCAAGATCAAATGTGCCCCAAACACATGATAGAATAAAATAATGTTATCCTTTCTCTTATCACGTGTGCACCAAACGCATGACAAGATAAATGTTTATCATGTCACTATCATATCATGTCTCTATCATATCATGCGCACCAAACGAGCCCTAAACATACATACATCATCGGACAGGGCCGGCCCAGAGCCCGTCGAGGCTGGGCTAGGCCATCGGGCCTCAAAAAATTTGGGGCCCATAATTTTTTTTTGTTAAATATAAGACTAAACGATATTTTATATATTTGCAAGTGAACTTGCATACGAGACGTGCTGCATTGTTCCAGCGGTAAAGCCTCTTGTATTTTGAGATGAGGTCCTTGGTTCAAATCTCAGCAGGCTTGTTTTATTTTAATAATAATCATGTTTGTCAAATTTTTTTCCCTATTCAGGTTTTTTGGGCTCCCAAAACTTTTTTCTGGTCCATCATATAATTAGCATAAAACAAACACATATTCTTAACTTTGAATATAAAAACGTTATAATCTTAACACAAAAAACAGAGAATTGACGTTATTTATAATATACATTAAAAAAATTATTGTGTTTTTAATTAGGGGTCCAAATTCTAAATTAAAACAGGGTCTTCAAATTGTTTAAGACGGCCTTGTCATCGGATTACAATTATAAGCAAAAATCAACATTTTAAATTCATTCAATTAATGATGTATATGATCTTTATTATATACATCATTTAATGAATGAATTTAAAATATTGATTTTTGCTTATAATAGTGACCCTAAGGTGTAGGTAGGTAGTGTTCTACTCACTGCAATATGATATTTTCAATGTGGAAATTTTGTTAACCTAATTCAAATTGTCAAACCCCATTTTTGCACAATATTCTAGTTTGCGAACAATTAATCCATCTAAATAAATTGCAAAACACAATTTTTTAAAAAACTTTAGATGATAAAAACAATGTAAAAAATGAGGTTGATTCTCATTAATTTCAATGATTCCACGATTTTCCACTTCATGCTCCCTTGCAAATTCATTTTAAGGCAAAATATTTCATCCGTCCATAATTATAAGACTATTTTAAAAGAAACAATTTATCCCTAAATATAATTTATAAATTTTTAGATACATTAATTACTTTTTTCCAACTATACCCTTATTAATACTACAAATTATCTTGTAATATGAAAAATCAACATTAAATACATTTAATAAAGAACGGCAATTTAGTAATAGAAACACATTTTGAAGACAAATTCATTACTTCAAAATCTTTTCTTAATACCCGTGATTTTTGTAAATTATTCTTATAAAAAGGGACGGAGAGAGTACTTGGAGTTACTATCAATTAATTTTGAGGATTGACTTGACGACTCAATCACAGATGCCAAAATATTTAACCCTTGCAAGAAAATTTGTTTGCAATATTCAAAGAGACATCAGGAACATCAATATAATTTTCTCTTTTTTGACAGAATCTAACTTAATTTGTTAGATCGTATATCTAAGATAAATAAGATCTTCTGTTGCTTTAGTTACAAATAGAAGTGTCCATGATAATCGAATCGGGTCTCCATAAATGACCTCATAACCAAATTGAGCAATTTTTAAAAACTCAAAGCAACTTTTAAGAAACTCAACTAACCCTTTTATAGTTAGCAATTTATACGGCCTTTAAAACCTGATCACAACCCACATATTTGAGGGGTTAAAAAGCCCTAATTTTCCTATCAATTTTTTTTTTAATAAATTTTTTTTAGAAAAACAATTTTGTTATGAAAAAAAATTCAAATTTTTTGGAACTTTTTTTTAGAAAAAGATTTCCAAAAAATAACTTTTTCTAAGAAAATTTTTGAATTTTAAAAAAATAGCTCGAAGTCCCCAAACATAGGCCCACAGAAAAAAAAATAACATAATGGGACAGGAAAATTGTTTTTCCCACCTCACAAAAAGCTAAGAAACACCATAACATGACAAGGTTAACCCCAAATTACATCCATAGTTAACTATCGAAGTAATTTGGGGTTAAACTTCTCATTTCATGGTGTTTCTTAGTTTTGTTTGAAGTGGGAAAGCAATTTTCATGGGATTGAGGGAAAAAAATATATGAAAATTGTTGTTCTGACTTCAAAAATCTCATATTGACACATGGAAATTCCATAAAAGCTCCCAACGGCAGTTAACTACCGTTGGGAAAAACGGCAGCAGTTAAATGCCGTTGGCCTCAGCGGTAGTTAACTGTCGTTGCTTTTTCCCCCCAAAACCAGAAAACCCCTACCTCCTATTCACTCATCGCCTTACCTCATTACCTAAACTCAAAAAATCTTCATTTCAAAAATATTTTGTCAAAATCTTGGTTCCAAATCATTGTTGATCGATTGCTAGGACGTGTCTACACACAATATGCATAAAAAAACAGGTATTGCAAGCTTTAACTCGTTTACATTTGATTGGTTTTGCTGTTTTTTTTTCTAACACGAACTTCAGCGGCAGTTAACTACCGCTGGGAGTCAGCGGCTATTAACTACCGGTGGACACTTAGAAAAAATTTCAAAACTTCAATTGGCAGTGCTACTGCCAAAAAAAAAATTCAATTGTTTTGTTCTTTTGTTTTTTTGGTTTGTTTATGTTATTATATGATATTAGATACATGTTTATTAATTATTTTAGCAATTATATGTTGTTTATTTATAGATATGGTTGAGAATGCGGGTGATGATTCGGGTGATCGAAAACCTAGTGTTGTCGATTCCATTAAGGTTGAAGCTGCCATTAAGGTCGAAACTTCCGTTAAAGTTGAGGCTTCAAGCGTCAATTCCGATGTGTGGAAACTTCGTGACAACAAAGTGGACACGGCTCATTTCTTTTCGACCCGAGATACATGGAAAGATAAAGACAAATTGCTCTATTGGGTTCGTCGACAAGCAAATAGGGATGGATTTACGGTTATCATTAGAAGATCTTGTGAAGGTAGAAATGCTATGTTGGAGTTGGTTTGTGAACGGAGTGACGAGCACAAAGTACCGAAGAGAAAAGTGAAGCATGAAGCAACGAGATCAAGAAAATGTGGGTGTTTGTTCAAGGTGCGTGAATATGTCATCAGGGAAGACAATGCTTGGAAATTGGCTATTCTTAATAGTGTTCGCAACCATGAGATGGTGCCGTATGTAGCAGGGTACCTTCTTGCCGGAAGATTAATGGAGGATAACAAGAAGATTGTACATGACTTGACCAATAGTTCGGTGAAACCAAAAAATATTTTGACAAATTTGAAGAAGAAAAGGAAAGAGTCCATGACAAATATCAAGCAAGTCTACAATGAACGTCATAAATTCAAAAAGGAAAAAATGGGTGACTTGACGGAGATGCAATTTCTAATCTCAAAGTTGGAAGAGAATGGATATGTTTATTACGTAAGGAAAAAAAAAAAAGGAAAGTCAAACTGTTCAAGACATATTTTGGACTCATCCAACATCGGTAAAGTTGTTTAACAATTTTCCGACTATTTTGATAATGGATTCCACGTACAAAATCAACTTATATAGGGTGCCACTGTTTGAAATAGTTGGAGTCACCTCAACCTATTTAACATATTCAATTAATTTTGCATTTATGACGTCGGAGAAGGGGGATAACTTTACTTAGGCTTTGCAAATGTTGCTTAAACTTCTTGAACCAAATAGTGATATGCCTAAGGTGGTAGTGCAATACTTTGTTATTTCCATGTTGGCTAAAATGTTAGAGCAAGAATCATCACCGATTGTAAAGTTAAACAAAATGTTGTGGTAGTGGATGGGCAAAAGAAGATTGTCGACGAGGCTCCGCATAGTAAGTTAGTTGATACCATATTTGATGCATGGGAAAAAATGGTTGAATCTCCTACTCAAGAGTTATATGCGGGTAATCTAATGGAATTCCAAGATGCTTGTAAGGATTAACCAAAGTTTTTTCACTATGTTCAAACTACCATTTTGAACCCTTTTAAGGACAAAATAGTGAGGGCATGGACATACCTTGTGTTACATCTTGGGTGCAGGACCACGAACAGAGTTGAAGGAGCTCATGATGTAGTGAAGGAATATTTGTCCACCTCCAAGGGTGATTTGGGTACTTGTTCGGAAAAAATAGATGAGATGTTGGCAAACCAGTTTGGGGAGATACATTCATCGTTTAGTACGAGCGTTACGGTCTTGGAACATAGATACAAAGATGTCACTTTGTACTCTGGGTTGGGGGGTAACATGTCTAGACAAACCATGAACTATATTTTTGTGGAAGAAGAGCGTGTTAGGAAAACCTTGTGCATCGAGAAGAAAACTTGCGGTTGTGTTCAAAGGACGTTGTATGGCCTACCATGTTCATGCTTCATTGCTATGAAAATCTGTCACAACAAGCCCATCTGATTGGATGAGATACACCCGTATTGACATAAGTTGTATATGGGTGAAGAAGGTAATGAAGATTTGTTTTCGGTCGCGGAGGAGTGAAGTGGTATTCAAGAACGTCTCAAAAGCGTTCCATACCAAATGAAACTAGAAATCAAAGAGGGTATGCGGTTGTTAGCGTTTCCAGAGACCACAATGTTGTCACCACCTCCAAGAAAGGTATCAACCAAAGGAGCAAATAAAAAAATCAAATCTACACCAAAAACAACACGTATGATCCCATCTTCGTGGACTATTGATTCTCAACATCTGGAAAGTCAATCTTCACAAAAAAAGAAGTCTTCACAACCTAAAAGAAAAGGTGCTCGGATTGGCATTTCTCCACGTTCGTCGATTCCTAAGCCTATGTTGGTTTCAAGAATTTATGATCCATCGAGTCCTATGTATTACATGCCAAAATTCATGAGACCATATATTGAGAGAATTGTGGATGTTATTGGCGATGGGCATTGTGGGTTTAGGGCTATAGCCGAATCCTTGGGTTTGACGAAGAAATTCATGTGATGGTGCGGAGAGCACTTATTCAAGAGGTGAAAGAGCATAGGAACGACTACATCGATATATATGCAAGCGAAGACCGTTATAACCACATCTTGGATGGATTGCATCCTCCCAAAAATGTTAGTGGTTTTGCACCTCCCGATAAATGGTTGACATTGCCGGATATGGGACACATCGTTGCATCTTGTTACAATAGGTCGGTGGTAGAGATGACTGCCCTTGATATTGGAGTCTACGAGACTTTTTTCCCACTTAGAGGTAGGCCTCCGGTTAACCCGAAAAGCAACATGATTTGCCTTGGTTTAATCCCAAATCATTTTGTCCTTCTTTTGTTGAAAGATGGTTGCCCACTGGCTTCATCATCTACCGAGTGGAATAATCACAGGAGCAAAGAGGCGGCAACATGGGAGGATGAATTTTTAGATCAACACGACTGTTTCTGAACACTCATGGAGATTGAGCTAAAAAAGAGACCGGTTTCACCAAAAAAAACCCAGCAGATCAAGCCAATCCTATTTTTTTGAATGACACTCCGGTTAAAGCAAACGAAGAATTTGAAGATGTTGTGGAACATTTAGATGATTTAATTTCATTAGGTGAAATATGACACTTTTTGGTCGATATGCGTCGACGTATTTTTTGGGATATACTCCCTCCGGTCTCAAATGTAAGCAACTTTTCACTTTTTAGATTCATTCAATAAATGATGTATGTAGTCTATATTATAAATCACATACATTATTTATTGAATGAACCTAAAAAGTGAAAAGTTTCTTACATTCGCATTTATTATAAATTAATGTATTTTACGTGTAATGTGTTGCATAATGTGGAAAATTTGACGAATTTCAAACAATTGTGAAACGTTAACGCATTATCGGTTTTGTGTAATGTTACCGAATAATGGATAAACTATGAAATGTTGATGTTTGTGATTGCTAGATGTTGTTGTTTCGGTTTGATTTCATGCGGAATTGCCGTTTGAAATTACAGGTACAAACAGGCCAAAATGGCTGGAAAAACCATTGCAAACTGCACCGGTTCTGTTTACTGGTGTGAACGGCAGTTAACTGTTGCTAGTGCAAGCGGCAGTTAACTGCTGCCGGTTACATGAGCGGTAGTTAACTACCGCTGGGGGCTTTTTTGAAATTTCCATGTGTTATTAGGAACATTTGTATGTCAGAAAAGCAATTTTCAAAATATATTTCAATTAAGGCCCATAATTAAGGGTTTTAATAGGGCTTAATAAGCGGGCCATTGTTTTTGACAAGTTTATGGTTTTTTTAACAGCTCTAGACTCATCTAAGCCCACAAACAAGAAATATCGGGTATAGTTTTAAGATTAGGTTTTGTTAATCGGTTTCATAGTGTTTTATTCTTCTCATACCTCAAGGCTCAGCGTCCTCTGTTTGAAATACCTACTCTCTTCATCGCTACATTCATTTGTTGACGATTTCGTAGACATTCAATCACAATGTCATCAATGGGAGAAAATTATCCAGATATGATTTCCTCGTTAGATGAAGATTCTTTGGACTTAATAGACACAGCCACATCAGGTATAATTTCTTAAGAAATATTTTTACATCATGATACTTCATGTATTCATGTCGATGATATTGATTTATTGTGAAATTTGATCCGATTTTCAATGAAGGTCTTCATATCTATCATGGTTGTGTTTATAATTACAATCCGATCTTTGGTTTTGTACTTTGCATCTTCTTATTTCGAGTACTATTATTGTGAATAAGATGATGGAATTTACGCATGCTTATGTCACTTGATGTGAATAAGACTTTGTCATGAAATTACTATTCTGTCCTGAATATAGATTGAATTTTTTTATTCTGTCTCTCTATCTGTGTATGCGTGGGCGCATGTGCGTACGAGTTGATTTACTTTATGACGAGTGTATTTATGATGTAATTGGAATGTTGAGATGCATGCCAGATGAGATCCATTTTGCATTGAGGTAATCTTATTTATATTAAACATTAAAATTGATTTCCACTTTATGAAAATATCGATCTATTATGTTAGAATAAAACGTGATCTTATTATCACATAAATGTCTGCAAAATCTTTTGATGTGAATGAGTTTATTTTAGCTTGATCTTACTTTACATTACATACATATGACATGATATCTACATATTTGATGTTACTTCTTGACATATGTATATGTAAAAGTTTTGTGATTTGAATTTTTTTTTACTTTAGGTATCCTAACACTATACGTCTTGAAAATTACTCATTACACTTCTCAAATTGCTCTCATATTCCCTGCCATTATCCTTTTACCCTCAACTGCCGTTTGAGATACTTTTAATTCAGTTAAAACTATTTACAAAATGATTGAACCCATTTGATAATTATTAGGTTGTTACTTTTTCTATCCTATTAGGTTCTCGTGCACCCTATTCAAATTTTAAAATCTAAAATATTTCAACATGTTTTTGAAGGTTTTTACGCAGTTTAGATTCTAAAATCTGAACTACGTAGGGTGCATGAGAAACTAAAAGAAATAGTCCAAACATTGTACAATCCCTTGTTGGACGTTTTTGATGTCATTGCTTCAAGAACTAGGTTGGACCAATGGGCCAGGTCACTTGTACATTTCTTACGTGGAAAGTTGACAAAGTTTTATGACCCGAAAATATAGGTTGTTTACGTAGGTTGTGTTATCGTTGTGAGAAGTACGAGAAGACATTCATCAACCTACCTCTGACCTCTGTCAGTTACACTCTCTACTCTGTTTCATTGTTCTCAAACCCTTTACTACTTTCCCTTTCATCCTTCATTTCCTACTTCACAATTGATGGAGCCAGAACCAATCCCGGTGGCACCTGAACAGTCCGGCGAAGGTTTACCTTATGCGCCGGAGAATTTTCCGAATCCCGGTGACATCTGGGGGTGGAAATCAGGTAAGAGGATTTCAAATAACGGTAACTATCGAGACCGGTATCTGTATGTTCCTCATCGTCTTGCCGCAAACCGAAACTCTGATCACATATTAAGAAGCAAGCTTTCCGTTGAACGCTATGTCAAAGAAAAGTTCCCTGATGTTAATATTACTGAA
>Ga0315913_1011422_pt1 | contig 10040 bp, 14 predicted proteins | sample MpolsnodulesMG_FD_207736 | JGI IMG/M metagenome (GOLD analysis project Ga0315913, IMG submission 207736) | Medicago polymorpha root nodule microbial communities from Los Angeles, California, United States - small nodules | ecosystem: Host-associated > Plants > Roots > Nodule | place: USA...
GACACACAACTTAATAACATTTTGTAGAATACAAAAATAACCAATTTAACAGTCAAATTATGTTATATTATCATCACAATCATGTGTATCTTATTTTAAATAATTTTCCGCCTATTTCATAGGTTTCTCGTGGTGTGACTCAAGAACCAGTTCCATGTGGACCAGGTCCATGGGGTGGAGATGGAGGTAAACCCTGGGACGATGGAGTCTTTTCTGATGTTAAGCAGATTTATTTGACAAAATCACCTGAAGGGATTTGTTCAATTCAAATTGAGTATGATCGAAATAAGCAATCTGTATGGTCAGTGAAGCATGGTGGTAACGGAGGAAGCACCATGCATAGGGTATGGATATGATTCTTATGCAGATTCATGATTGCTAACAAATAAATATCTCGTTCATTCTTAGTCTTACTAATAGTGTCTTTATTGTGTTTATAGGTAAAATTGGACTATCCAAATGAGGTTCTCTCTTGCATAACAGGCTATCATGGTCCGATTGCCACCGATGAACAGGCTATAGTGATTAAGTCACTGACTTTCCATACTAGTAGAGGAAAGTATGGTCCATTTGGTGATGAAGTAGGGAAATTTTTCACTTCAACCAAAACTGAGGGAAAGGTGGTAGGTTTTCATGGGAGGAGTAGCATGTACTTGGATGCTATTGGGGTCCATATGCAACACTGGTTGGGAAGTCAGAAGACTTCAAGGTCATCGTCCCTCTTCAAGCTATTTTGATTCGTGAAGAATAATAAATTGTAATCAGATTCACCAGATGATTACTTCTATACTATCTAAATAATGATTTGTCCTTATTCTACCCTAGTTATACGTTCTAGCTAACACATGATCGGTTGCAAGAGTAACTTGTGACAACTTTAATATATTGGCTAAAAATAGATTATGTACATGGAAGTGAATAAATTGATTTCATTGTGATCATATATTTCATGAATAGTTTATGAACATGAACAATGATTTCTTGGTTTTCAATATATACAAAAGGACTTACGAGGGTCAGAATTCCGATTTATGAGAAGCTACAAGAGAAATTTCCATTGGTTTCGAGATGCAAGTTTCATTGCCTTGTCCTTCAAGGTTCAAGCTATGTCCTCAGTTACCTCTTTCTTATTCCACTTCTTTTGTTCATAGTCTACTTATATCACGGCCGAATATAAGAGTTGTGATCCAGTTGATGAATACATAGAATCTGTTCCTCCAGCTGACGACCCGTGTAATATACGCTGAGCGCCAAATAAAAAAACTAAAAACTCCTGCCAGTGCTAGCCCTTTTCCCTCCTGCATAAGCATGTTTGGTAAGGTAGAAACAATAAGACTAAGAGCTTTAAAACTTCATCAGAAGTAGCTTATGAAAGATGTTATATTAATTACCTTGCTTTGTCTAAGGTCAACAAGAGCCTTGTATCTGCCAATAGTAGCCATGCTTCCAAGATGCTTGTAAACAAATGGATCCCCAAGTTCTAATTCTTTTGCACTGTTTGCATGGCCTGCACCTGCTTTACCAATTTTGTTCAACACACTTGCTAAATATTTACCTTGTCTCTCTGCCACCTGTGAAATCCAAATGGTAATGCATCAAATTTCCGAAAACAAACTTTCTGGAAAAGTCGAAACTAGCAACACTACTAAAGGGTCTATATGGTATCAGAAAATGTTTTCAAAAAGTGAAAACATGAAATGAAAGTGTTGGTCTTACGGTACTTCAAATATCGCTTACTTGGGCCAATGCTGGAAGTGTTGGTCTTCCAGTACTTTCAACAAATCCACTGCAGTCACCTATTGAGAATACATCTTGTACCGAAGGAACACGAAGCCACTCGTCAACACCAATCCTGTGAGAAAAGAACATTCAGAATTTGCTTCGAGACTTCTATCCTTACATGACAGATAAAAAATTCTAATTCTATCCACAAATCAATGGCAACTTTATGAGACTAACCTTCCACCAGGAGCTTTTGGGAGGTCCAAAGATTGAATAATTGGTGATGGACCAACACCAGTAGACCATACCAGCAAACCAAATGGAACCTCAGTACCATCATTTAGGATAATCTTCTGAGCTTTAACATCTTTCACAATGCCACGAACAAGACGAACTCCTGACTGAGATAAACTACAATATTGGAAAATATAAAACTAATATGGAACACTTTTAACAACTACCTTGTCAATTCAGATACTACTACTATCATAATGTCTATAAACATAATGTCTATAAACACAATACTTCCAATCAAAAGCAACTCAAGATAATGTTAATGAATTTACTCATATGAAAACATTCCAAATGAAGAAAACCCCCTATCAAGATATAGCTTACCTTTGTCAACTGCTTGGTAGCATAGAGCCTGAGTCGGTCATCAAAAGAAGATAATATCTCATTTGCCTAATAGGACATGAAGAAATTGGTTAACAACATAGATTAGCTTAGAAGACATCTTTGGCATCAATTAAATAGTATTCTACCAAAACAAAAATTGGCATCCATAGGTTTTAATTACATATATCTGATGCTATTCTATTAAACATACCTCAATTAAAGTAACATGGATGTAATCCTTCACATGAGTATATCTTTGGCGAACATCCTTCATGATAAAGTCACTAAGTTCGCCGCTGAATTCAACTCCAGTAGGACCACCTCCCACAACAACACAATGCAAAAGCCTTTGTTTTTCCTCTTCTGGAATCCCTGTATCCAAATAATACACAAAAGTGATCTACAACATAGGCCCTGTTTGGATTGCCTTATTTGAGCTTATCTACTGGCATAAGTTTCGTGAGATTGTTTGGGAGAACTTACGAAAACAACTTATACCATTTTCAACTTATTTCCATAAGTTCTCTAATATACTTGTAAAAAAAAACTTATAGCATATACAAAAACACTTCATTTTATCCTTTGCTATAGAAATAGCATATGTGAACTTAGACATGAGCACTCATCATGATAAGAACTTGTGCTATAATGGATTGATTTATTTGATCTTATCTACAAGCATAAGCACCTGTGAGACTACTTGAGAGAACTTATGGAAACAATATATGACATATTTATAAGCTGTTTTAAGCTTATTTCTGTAAGCCCTTCAAGACAGCTTCTGAAACAGCTTATAGCTTATATGGAAACTGTTTGACTTTATTTTATCTTTTATTATAGAAATAGGTTATTCATAAGAAGTTATATTATAAGTGTTTATAACATAAGCACTTAATTAAGTCTATTGTCCAAAGATGGCCTAAAACATTGTAGCAAACCTGGAACATCAGATAGCATCAAGTTAAGGAGCAACTTCCGACGAATTTCTTGTGCATGATGAACTTCGCGAAGAAAAATGGCATGTTCATTGACTCCTTGAATTCCAAAAGTTGAAGGATGTGATCCTAATGCAATTACTAGCTTATCATATGAGACTGTAAATTTCCAAGGTTCTATAGTCTGCTCTCCATCAGTTACAGTCTCACAGTGCACCTTCAAAACCAAACATCAAATACAAATTTTCCATATAAGCCACACTGCAGGTACCAACATTCCAACACAAATTAGTATCACACTCTCTTTTAGTGAGTAGCAAAAGAAAAAAAAATAGTTGAGTTCAAATTCCAAAAAGAATGGGCCAAAAATGTTCAATTTAGTGAGTAACATACTCTCCATCACTTAAGGTAGTCCACCCTCAACACTCATAGTGGTAACACACTATGTAGCACCGACACTGAATATTGAAGGTGTTTCCGGACTCTGACACGTGTCAGTATCCGACACGACACCAACAAAAGTAATCAGATTCAACTATTATATTTTCACAAATTCTTACTGGTGTCAATTTTCCATTGCCGGCCGTGTCAGTATTTCATAGGTCGCACACAAGTAGGTGGACAAAATATGTTGAAGGAAAGGTTTTAAGATATAGGTTAACTTGACATGGTATGAGCAACAATCAAATATCGTGACGCGACTGCTATTTAAAACAATGTATACAAGTACTAGGAAAAAAAAATCATATCAAGGTAACGCTTAATAACACACCGTATGGTTATGTGCATCAATGGCAGTGCAATTGGCAAGAAAGAAATAAGAACCAGGTTCCCTAGAAATAGCTGGTTGAATTCTTCCAATAGGTTCAGCAACTGATCTAAACTCAAGAGTTCCAACACAAGTGGAAGCCAAAAGAGGTGTAAACACCATATGGTTCCTAGGTGAGACACAAACAATGTCATAAATATTAGAGTCCAAACCCTTCATGAGTCTGCAGCCAGCCCAACCTGAACCAAGCACAACCACTCTTGGTTTCTCATGAGACTTTGTTGGTGCCAAACCTGAAGGATAATCAATAGGCTTAACATAAGGCTTTTCCTCAATGGGTTGGGAACTGAAATGGGAGAGAAAAGTGAAAGATGGTAAAAGGAAAAATGGATCAGTTTTATTTGGTCTTTGAGATGATGATTTAATGTTGTTGGAAAATTTTGAGAGGTTTCTTAACCAAGCCATGCTAGTTTTAGTTATGGTTTGGTCTTAAAACTTCAAATGAGTTTTTAATGGATTTTGTGTGTCTGTTTTTTATGGTGTGTGTTTGAATATATGAGATGGAAGATATGCATCACAAAATAAAGATTGGTGTGGAAAGTGAACCAAGTAAATAAAATCCAAAGATGTGGGTTTTGTGATGGGTTAGTTATGTTTCTAGTTATATAAGGTGGACCAGCTTAATGAGTTTGTAGTTTTTGGACTTTAGTTTCAGCAGCAAGGTATTGCTCATTTTTATTGACACTTGTCTTTTTGAGATTTATCAAAAGAAAAATAATTTTTTGACATCAAAACTTTGATGTCAAATACGGTGTCGTTTAAATCAGAGATAGAGATAGGGGTCACATAAGGCGACACAACTGTTTTCAAATTTCAGAAAGTATGATAAGGAATTTCATCAAGAAAATATCTTAACAAAGAAAACTTCCTTGTGTGGTTTTTCTTTTTAGGAAAGCTAAATAAGTAAGCCAAAAATCCGACATACAGCCGATATATGTGTGCCATATCCAACAGATTGTGCCGGGGCGCTGCCATCTATCACAAATTGGCCATGGTAGTTTTCCAAAAATCTGCCACTGATATCCGCCTTGACCAATATTCGACAACACGGGCAGCAAGTGTTACAAGTTTGTGCAACAATATCTAAAACTTCCACATAACAAATACTAGTACTAGTATAACAGGTAAAACATCAATCTGTCACCATAGTTTAATCGAGTATCCTTCCTTTTGGATTTATTTTTCTTCTTCTAACTTGAATCCCCATTGGAACCATCACCTACAAGCTCATATATGATCTACAAAATCCATCAGCATTTGTAATTTCTGCAGACTTATCTATATCATGGAAAATCAAAGGAGCACCAACAACATCTTCAACAATTTTGAAATATCACAGTCCATTTTAGTGGTCAGGTAATCATACAACTCTCTCCTGTAATCAGATAGCTCCATCACCCTTTCCACAAACTGATCGATATTGATCAACTCTACACTGGACAAGTCATGTCCCGTAGAAGCTTTAGCAGCTTCTACAATCTTATCAATATGGAGAATTGCTTGAATGACCATATTGTCGACGCTATTAAGTATTAACATTTGATTTCATCTCGACTCTGCTGTAATTTGGAGAGTTAGATAGACTGTGTAAATACTATAACATGGGGAATGCCAAAAACAACATAGGCTTAAATATTATTATTGAATCATAGTCAAACAACTTCTCAATTACATAATTGATTCAACAATAAGTTCATAAATATTCTAAAAAGGTTTAAAACATTTATTCTAAAAGTTTTAATTTGATAAACTAAAAGCTCAGTGCTATCAATCCATATCCATCCACCAAAATGTTGCATAAACTATAACCTTGACAGGATAACAAAGTTGCAGTTGCCCAAAAATGGTTTATCTCGGACTGCAAGTCACAACACAAAACATGAAAAGAAATTACAATAGGAAGGTATCCTCATGTGCAGAATAAAAAAAATCAAAAAGAGAAACAAGGAATGTAGAGAAACTGTCCAATACTTCTTCATATCAAAAATGGTTTTAAGACAAAACACCAGAGACATACTAAAGTAAGACCAAAGTTAAGATCAAATGAGAACACTTTAAAGGTGAGGCATGTATACCAAGGTTGTCAAAATCGGGATTTTGCTTCAGGTCGAAAGAGAAGAGCAAAATCGACAATCCTAAAATTGCAAACAAAATCGAAGGATTTTACTCAACTACGTTTGTAGAATCGATATAAGAAATTGTAAAATCGCAATCAAAATCGATGGATTTTACCAAAAAAAATAATACTGAATATATGTTATAAATTGTATATAGTCATAAATGACTTAGTTTATAAGAAATCGTAAAATCGCAATCAAAATCAATGGATTTTGCCTATTTTGGGATTCTATTATGGATTTGAGTCGTTGAAGGTGAAGAAAGTCGCAAAATCTTAGATTTTAGGATTTAAGTCGAGATTTTGACAACAATGATGTATACACACAACAGTACTTATGTGAACAAGTAGGTGTGAAAGGTAAAAATATGCAATTATAGCTAAGAACATCAATATTCAATAGTAACAAAAATATGCAAAATGGTGAAAAGGTATAGCTGAGAACCGAGTATATCATTCAATGCATATATCTCTCTCACAATGAAGATAAACATCAATCTTATGCAAGTTTTTTGTGTGGCATGGCATGTACATTGCATCAAAGAGTAAATTTGTGCACCTTGGATGAAAGTCTGTGAGTCTGTTTTCATCAAAGTTCTGAGGCAAAAAGCTACCAAAATAACGGGCATAGTCAGGCATGACAAGATCTTTAGGAGGAAGGTCATTTTTTTTGGTGTTCATTGACTCGTAGTTGTCCTCGAACACGAGGAACCAGAAGCGTTCGTCTTTCTTTGAGGAGTATGTTCTGCCATATTTCTTGGACCAAGCTTCGAACTTGTCCAAGAGGAATGCTTCACGGGCCTTGTATTCACAATGATTAGGCATGTCATGTTCATGTTCACAACACAAGAAAAAGAGTGTTTGGCATAAAAATGCATGCAAATTTATACAAGTAAGGTAGTACTACTGCTACCTTCTTGACTGCTTCCTTCTCCTTCTTCGCTGTTTCGTTCTTTTCTTTGTTGATCAATATGGATTCTTCCTTCGAATCTGGATTAGTTTCATGATAATTGTCTGTTGACAGTGATGATGCTGAAAGGGAAATAAAAGTCGAGTAAACTTGTTGAATCAAAACCTTAAAAAACCTAGTAGACAAAAAAAAAATCATAAGAGGAACTTGACAACCCCACATATCATCCTAGAAGGGGGTATTCAAACCATTTAGAGTGACCTTTACCACACACTTAGCTATCTGAAAACCAATCCGAGGTAGAATCCAAACTTGTAACTTAGTAACATATGCCCTTCCACCAAGGAGAGGCACAACTTAGGTTACCACCACACCCACCACGAACCGACAAAACGTAATTAATATCGCAACATACACATGATATCCTTGTAGGTGTTCGTGAAACTAGCTTGTAGCCTCCAACACCACTTTCCAAGCAAGGCTAGATTCACGAGACACAAATCCCTAACACATAGCTACGGTTAAGGAATAAAAGCGTTGATTGACATTCATCTAGGGTTTGTTTTGATGCCACTACATAATCAGTTGGCACATTTTTTGTCAATGCGACCCCACATTCAGTGTTGGTGTAAATCAAATTTGTGTGTCATGCGAGGAAATATTATATATGATGCTGAATTTTTTGAATGTTTGACAACGGCTTAACAAAGAGAAGTTGATAAAGTTTGTCGCTAGCCTAGCATGGAAGATAGGAACGTACAAATGTGGGATGCCATTCAGGAAACAGTTCACCACGTCTTGTATCGTGCCAATTTAATAATAGTATTAGCAAGTTGCTCGTCGTCCTTAGGTAGCAACAAAACAAAATTAAACTTAAGTTTCCTAAAAAAAATAATAAATAATTAAACTTAAGTGTAAGCTAAGTGCCTGCCTCGTTTGAGTAGGTGGAATTTTTTTTTTCTTTTGAGCGATGGTGGAAAAATTATTGTATGTGTTGTTGTGTTTTGTTACAGGGTAGTGTTAACTTTTGCCCTTAGGATATATGTTAAGAAATCCAAAAGAATAAATATTTCTTAAAATTTTGTGCATTTAATTAATTAAAAAGTTAAAGAGTAAATGCAATGCACACATTTCAATAAATTATTTTTATATTTGAATCATTAATTTGTGCTTTGATGGCACAGGTTAACATTTCCCTTTGTCATATAATATAATATTGGATTGGACATGTACACATGCATGTATATCATTTTCTATTGAAGCAAAATATTTAAGCGAGTTAAAAAAAAATAAAAATTAAGCGAGTTGGATCTCATATACGATCAGTAAGAATAATGCAGAGCTCAAAGCTAAAGAGACACTTATCTACCGATAAAGTTTTCATATCAACAATGGAATTTGAACTTGAATTTTTGTAAATATTAATTGCATAATTGGACCAACCATTGTGTGCATCATTTATTTTGTATATATAATATAAAGGTTAAGTTTTGCAATGAGTAGATTATATATTATTTGAAAAATAATATATAATGTATATGATAGATAAAATTTCCAATTTTCTCATCCTTTTCTCCCTACACGATGACCTCTCCCGATTACCGGCCTGTTCCATGTAGGATCGTGCCCACGATTTGCAGTTGGTCCACCATAGTCGTCAAGATTTATTACCTTCAATGACCTCCCAACCATGCTTAAAGCCTCATAACCTGTAGTTGTGTGTATAATCACAAAATATATTATACTTAAAAAAGATGAAAAAACAGGAAAGCATGGAAGTAAATATATATAATCATATAATCAAGGATCAATATTTTCATTAAGATTTCATATTTAGGAACATATAATATGACATTTCATTAGCAACAATCCCGTCAATACAAGTGGGATTAATTCTCGTTAAAGATATAGAAAATAGCTAGAGATGGCAGATCAATTTATAACATCAGCCATCTTGTTGGCTTAGTCTCTTTACGAACTCGATATTTGAGTTTTTTAAAAAATGATAAGAAAGGTCATGCAACCTTGTTTATAGAATTGAACACATATATATACAAAGTGTTTCGGGTCTAATTTAAGGTCCACAAATTGGAGAAAGCCATTATGTTTTAGCAGGCACAAAACTTTTGGTATCATTTCAAAGAAAAATGATATTTGAACAACCATTTTATGAGAATTTTTGGACAACTTTCTCTCTCATACTCACATTATTTCTTATTCTCTCTTTGTTTTCCTCTCTATTGTTTTTGACAAATAAGAAAAGAAAAAAAAGGGTTGTCACATAAGATGTCATTAACGTTGTACAAATATCATTACTCATCCCAAAAGGGCATACAAGTACCAACACCATTTGAAGGAATGAAAATGAGACATTCAATTTACTCTTGGCCGTGTTTGTACCAACTATGTGGTTTCCATTCCACTACCTTACTACTGGCACGCAAGCTTGTCTCTATGCCCAGTCATCTAAGAGCTTCCTATTGCGCCTTAAAGAAGAGTTTTCATGAGTATTCTCCCACACACTGTTATTCCTACGTTCTAGATTCTCCAAAGGAGGATGCAAATTAAAATATCTGTTCATTTCGCTCTCATCAATGGAACTAGGGTAAGGAATATCTTGTGTTCTCTTCAAACTAGGTTTAATGGGCGGGCCGGCGGGCCGGTGTTACTTTCTTCTTGAAAATACTACTTTCAAAGTCTTTAGGCTAACAAAGTTAGGGCAACAACTCCTGTCTCAAGGTTGAGAATAGGTTTAGATGGAAAAACACATCTATAAAACAATGTAGGACAACAAACAAAAGGTTATTCATATCACCATTACATGCGAGTCCATCAATTCATTATGCTTTTTCTTAAGCGAAATATTTTTCATCCACATACACTTGCATTGCCGTTGCCTCTGGTTCAACG
>Ga0315913_1011425_pt1 | contig 10038 bp, 10 predicted proteins | sample MpolsnodulesMG_FD_207736 | JGI IMG/M metagenome (GOLD analysis project Ga0315913, IMG submission 207736) | Medicago polymorpha root nodule microbial communities from Los Angeles, California, United States - small nodules | ecosystem: Host-associated > Plants > Roots > Nodule | place: USA...
TTTTTCTCTTTTCTTTCAATCTAAATAATTGGTTTTCACTTGGTTTAAGGAAATTCAAACGCAATTTCTTTATAAAATATTTTAAAATAGGCTTTTGGTATATGAGATGGGAGTTCACAAGATAGCCATTGCATTGAGTGCTATTTCAAGCTATTAGCTTAGCTTCAAAGATCAATAGGAGCACACTGCTTGTAACCTCCATCAAATGGATGAGCAATTATTGGAAGAAATAATAGCAACGGTTGAAACATAAAAACATAGCATTTTAGCTTAAACATCCACAATTGCAAAGAAATAAAAAAAAATCAAATTGAAACCACTTTTTTTTTTTAAATGAACAAAAGAAAATCCAATTATTACAAAGAAAATGCTCATAAATTATAAATATTGAAATATTAATTTAGAAAAGATCTAGAAAATATGATCAAATCAATAAAAAATTGATTTAGTTTATTAAATTGAAAAATCAAATTCAATTTATAATGAAGAAAAATATAAGCAAAGATTTAGTATCGAAGATATAACTTTGGTATTTCGTAGATTTGATTGTAAGATTGATAATTGTTTTAATTATAAGATCTGCATCTTCACCTTCTTCATCGCCAAGTGTTATGAAATTCAGACATGAACCTAGTTGACCTAAAAATAAACACATAGTCGGCCTTGTTAAGTAATCAGATCTAGAATACTGTCAAAATTTTTAGATCGGATAAAAAATTAATTAAAATGAAGGAACTCGGAAATCCAAATCGCATATGCAACATCATTACTAGCTTCCACCAAGCAAAAGCCCCACATCCATATCTACTGTCTTCTTGTACATGCAACAACTACCATAGTCATCAACAAGTCAACACTTACGCTCCAGATCTAAGGAATATCTCTTCTCCTCCTTCTAGATCTCATCAATCAGCCCGCTCCCCTGACAAAGTAAAGTGGGTCAAACCTGCGCATGGGTACATCAAGGTTAATTGTGATGTATGCCTTACCTGTACTGACTCTTGGGGGATTGGTGTCATATCTCGTACGGACTCCGGTTCAGTGGCTACAGCGGGTACTTGGATGCGTATAGGATTCTGGTGTGCTGGTACCGCAGAAGCCCGGGGTATGTATTAGGCAGTGAGTTTCGCTTCAAAAAGAGGGTTCAGGAAGGTTAACTTTGAAAGCGATAACGAGCATTTGGTTCCTCTTCTCCAAGGTAGTGAAGAAGAGGAAAGGACGTATATGGGATCTATTTTTTAGAGCACTAAGTCTTTATTATTTGTCTTTAGTGAGTATAAGTTTACCCGTGTAAAGAGGAGTGACAATGTTGTAGCCCATTGCTTGGCCCAACTTGCCAACACTGATCCAAATATGGTTTGGGTGGATAATGTTCCAACCCAAGTCCATCATTTTTATTTCTCAGATTTAATATCCTAATCAATATATTGTCTTTATTAAAAAAAAAAATGTTAGACCGGGGAGAAAATTAGTTAAAATGAAGCAACTCGGAAATCCAAATCGCATATGCAATTGCTCATGTCATAGAGACAATTAGACAATGCCGATCTAACGAGTACTATGAGAGGGGACTCATTTTAGGGTTAAGTACTATGAGTTTGGGCTTAAAAGATTAGATGTGATTTTAATATATAATATGCTTTGAGACTAAGGAAGATTATCAAATGATTTGAGATATATTATATATATTTTTGACTTGGGATGCCGAGAATTGAACTTGCAACATCTAGTTCTTACATGACCAATGTTAAGGTGCGATGATGGGTTAAAATATATTATTTTTACTGAATAATATACAAAATAATCCAAAAAATTACTTACATTAATTTAGGCTAAACCCTTGGAAAAAAAAATTAAATTCAGGTTAAATTATGCAATTGGTCCATGAAAATACAAAGAAATTCATTTATACCCGTGAAAATTTCAATATTTTTTAAAAAGTCTTTAAGCTGGATTCTTAGTTGATATGGCTAGAGAAGTAATAATGTATTAAAAAATATATTGGTAGTTAAACTTCACTTTTATAACTTCAAATTAACTAAAAAAACAAATGGTAGGGAAATTTGGTAGCCAATGTGATATTTTCTTGTAGTGATTTACAACGTTCATGTCTGTACCCGACTTATATTTCCCCTCATCTTTACAAAGAATGATTCAGGAGGCACACCATTTAGAAGATGTTAAAGAATATCCGTTATCACATGCCATTTAGCATATATGGGTTACAGGATTTCTTATTTGACACATTATCTAGCTGAGTTTTAGAATACAATTTCTGAACTGAATCTAAATTGTCAGAACTGGTTTTCGCATCCCATCTTTCGGTGTTCCTAGGTGGATAAGAATGTGGTTTCCTTTTTGAACCAATTTTTATTGTAACTTCATTGTCCATTATTGTACCTGCATTGGTACTTCTTATATTCGAGATTTTTTTCTACCTGCATTGGTACATCTTAAATTGTCCATAATTTCTGCATCTCTTGCGCAAGTATTATCTGTTTCAAGTGTGCCATTTTATCCTCTGATTTTAAGAATAAAGAGTTGAATAATTATTTACCATGATTGTTCCGTACTACCTAAAAATATTGCAACACAATCAATCCACACTTTTGTTTCAAGCTATTCTGTCTTTTACAATGCATATAGTAGTTATGGCAGTACAATTAGAAAACATATTAACGAAAGAATTACAACAACAATATAAGCAGATAAGGTTAAGTGTAAAGTATGGCTATTTAATGATTACGTAACGGGGATTCAGATTGATTCTTGCACATAGAAGTTAGTATTTGTGCGTACTCATATTTTAGCAATTCACGTTTTGAAAAGACAAAACATTTACCAAGGGAGCAGCAAAATATTCCTAGAAGTAAGACATGTTTATCAAGAAACGAAAAGATCATCTACACAAGATGATCAAATCATCAGCACATCCTACATAAATGTTAACATCATCCTCCTCCTCTTCACTGCCATCCTCATCTTCATCCTCATTCTCATCATGCACTTCAGATTCTGATTTCCCAGATTCTTCTTCCTCAACAGCAGCTGGACCTTCAGCCTGTTTCTTGTTATATTCCCTCATGGTTTTCTCATATTCTGCCTTCCTTTTCTCTGTTTTTGCTGCATATGGTGCATTCTCAGCTTCAGACAGTGACTTCCATTTTTCTCCCGCAGCTTTGCCTACAGCGGACACAGCTTTGCTATCAGGGTTATCCTTCTTGAACTGCTTCCTAAAATCCTCCATGAAAACGAAGAAAGCACTTGCTCCTTAACCAAAATTCATAGAAGATGGGATTGTCTGCATAAAATTATCTTTCCAAAATTCAGAATCTCCTATACCAAATAAAGATAGAATTCCTTTGCTCCTTAACATAGTTCATCGCATCATATGTTTTGCAATTGCAAAAAGGAGATACGGACCACAAAGCCAGAAAGTGAACTTGCATGTTTGCAAACAAGGGCTTCAGTTTCCTCCTCTTCGGACCAAGGTTGTCAAAATCGGGACTTTACTTCAAGTCGAAAGGGAATAGCAAGACCGGGACTCATAAAATCGCAATCAAAATCGAAGGATTTTACTCAAGGACTTTTGTAGAATCGATATAAGAAATCTTAAAATCGCAATCAAAATCGATGGATTTTACCAAAAAAAAAAATACTAAATATATATTACAAGTGGTATATAGTCATAAATGACTTGGGTTATAAGAAATCGTAAAATCGCAATAAAAATCAATGGATTTTGCCTATTTTGGGATTCTACTATGGATTTGAGTCATTGAAGGTGAAGAAAGTCGCAAAATCCTGGATTTTAGGATTTAAGTCGGGATTTTGACAACAATGCTTCGGACTCGAACTGAAAAAGAGCCTGCCTTTTCCCATTCATCTAAAAGACTTTGCAGTTAACAAAAATTTCATCCTCCTGTAGAAGACTTGCAATTCCCTCTTCAATAATGTCTTGTGGGAGGGAGGACACGTGGATGATCCTTATCGGTGAGGAGCATACCGATAGTTCTTTGCAGCATTGTGATTGAATCGATTGAGATTTGAGTTCATGTATTCATGTGTATCAGGTCCTTGGGTTATGTTTGTATGTCTTGATAAGTTCACCTCCAATCTCCTAACAACATCGCACCCTATGTTTGAAATTTAAATAGGTTTTAGTGATTCGTTTTACATTTAAACAGAAAGGATATTGATTAATCTGCATGCCATATTAACAATATAGGTAGAATATATAAGTATATCAATGAAATGGAACATATTCTCTGAACTCTTCATTTGTTCACCATGGAATTTGGTGCTCTAATTCTTGCAAACCTAACTCACCTTTGGGTTTGAGACACCATGTTCAGCAGCAGGCATGTCATTGGCCACATCAGGCAAAGATATATTAATCACATTTTCGTGATTTCATGTTGAAATGAAGTGTCCCTAGTGTTGGAGCTCGATAATGCTTCCATAATTCCCTGAGAGCTGATTAGCCTATAAAAACAATAGAAGAGAAAAAAACCATTTTAGCACTAAAAATTCAAAAACACATTATTTGTCTTGGGCTTGCTAGATCTGATGATCTATATGTGCTTACAAAAATAATAAGATAGCAAACATTGACAAAGATCTATCAAACGGATGAGCAACGAAAACATAGCATTGCAGCTTAAACATCCAGAAAATCAAACTAAAAAAATAAATTGAAACAGCTTTCTTTTTTAAAAAAAAATATTGAAATATAAATTTTAAAGAGATCAAGAAAATATGATCAAGCCAATAAAAACTAAGATCAAATTAAATTGAAAGATCAAATTCAATTTATAACCAAGAAAAATATAAACAAATATATTCAGAATTGAAGATATACTATTTCGTCGATTTGATTGTGAGATTGATAATTATTTTAATTATAAGATCTTCATCTTCAATATGATTTTCACCTTCATCGTCACCACGTGTTATGAAATTCAGACATGAACTGACTTGACTCGGAATTGAACACATTTTCGGCCTTGTTAAGTAATCAGATCTAGAATACAATTGAAATCTGTAGACCGGGTAGAAAATTAATTAAAATGAAGCAACTCGGAAATCCAAAACGCATATGCAATTGCTCAACTCATATATACAATTAGACAATGCTGATAAAACGAATAATACCTAGAAACACAAGAAATAAAAATGAATAACATGAAGGGAAAAAAAGAAGAGAAGATGGGACTTAATTTTAGGGTTAAGGACGATGAGCTTCGGCTTAAAAGATTAGATGTGATTCTAATATAAAAGATTATTTTTTGAAGAAGCTAAACTAACCCCCTCAAATTGGCACAAGAGAGAATCGAACCTGAGACCTTGAGGAGAAGCACACTCCCAAGTTCCAAGCCAATACCACTAGGCCAACCCAAGTGGGTTTTAATTGTAATATATAATATGATTTGAGGATAAGGAAGATTATCAAATGAGTTTAAGTAATTTATATTGTTTTTTTGGACTTGGCATGCCGAAAATCGAACCTACAACAACTAATTCTTACACGACCAATGTTGAGGTGCGATGATGGCTTAAATTATATTATTGTTACTGAATAATAAAGAAAATAATATAAAAAATTATTTACACTGAATTCAAGCTAAACCCTTGAAAAAAATTTAAATTCAAGTTAAAATATGCAATTGGTCCATGAAAATACGAGTCTCTTAGAATTTAGTCATAGCGAAAAAATTGTTTTTTTTTTTGGAGTGAAAAAATAAAATTTCAATATTTTTTAAAAAGTCCTTAAGCTGGATTTTTAGATGATTTCTTATTAATCTTAGATTGATCATATCCTTCCCTATAAACATTACAAATTATCAGGTTAAGGAACTATATTTAGAAAACATATTAAAGAAAGAATAAGAAAAACAATAGAAGCAATTAAGGTTAAATGTTAAGTACCACTATTGAATGATTACGTTCCGGGGATTCAGTTTGATTATTGCAAATAGAATGGTGTTACTATTTGTGTGTACTAATATATCTTCTCAAAATCTCATCTGCTTGCATGATACAAGGTTTAAGTTTGAGCTTTCAAAGTCAGAGACTTGAGACACTTGAGAGAGCTCTCGTCAAAAACTTCTCTTTCTTCAAGTGATGCCGTATCAAACCTTTTTTTTTATCCCCTTTGATAGTCAGTTTGATCATTATGCATAATTTGAACAATAAAAATATGGTTACACAGTTATATTTATCAAATATAATATATAGTATACTTGAATTTTAAGTTACAAATTCAATCAAATTAAAACGATCGAAAGAGAAAAAATCATGAATAGGTTTTTTAAAGGTATATTTCGCAACCAATGAAACCATTATAAATACGTAGAAAATGGGATTGTCTGCATAAAAATTATCTTTTCAAAATTCAGAATCTCATATACCAAATAAAGATATAATTCTTTTGCTACTTAACATAGTTCATCACATCATATATTTTGCAATTGAAAAAAGGTGATACGGACCCCAAAGCCAGAAAGTGAACTTGCATGCCTGCAAAAAATGGCATCAGTTGCCTCCTCCTCGGACTCAAACTGAACAAGAGCCTGATTTTTCGCATTCATCTAAAAGATTTTGCAGTTAACAATGATTTCATCCTCCTGTAGAAGACTTGCAATTCCCTCTTCAATAATGTCTTGTGGGAGGGAGGACATGTGGATGATCCTTATCGACGAGGTGCATAACGATAGTTCTTGGCAGCATTGTGATTGAATCGATTGAGATTTGAGTTCATGTATTTATAAGTATCAGGTCCTTGGGTTATGTTTGTACGTATGTCTTGAGAAGTTCACCTCCAATCGCTCTCCTAACAACATGGCACCCTATGTTTGAAATTGAAATAGGTTTCAGTGATCTGTTTCACACTTAGACAAAAAGGATATATTATCAATTAATCTGCATGCCACATTAACAATATAGGTAGAATATATAAATCTATCAATGAAATAGAACATATTTTGTAACTGAACTCTTCATTTGTTCACCATGGCATTTGGTGCTGTAATTCTTGCAAACCCAACTCACCTTCTAGCATAACGATCTTGAGTTAGACCATCACCTTTAGGGCTTGAGACCCCATGTTCAGCAGCAGGCATGTCATTGGCCACATCAGGCAAAGACATGATATCCATGATTAATCACATGATCTTAACATTATGCTTGCTTTATCCATGATTAATATTATATTAACATAGAAATACCATGCTTGCTTTATATTTAATATAATTTTGAGGTAAATTTAAAATTTGAATTGATTTTATTTATAATATACAGGTGATTGCAACACGGCCTCGTTCAAAGGACGTGCCTCGAAGATCTACTGTGTTTGACATAATAAAGAATTGGACGATCAAGTTGAGAAAACCAGCTGATAAGCTAAGATATGATGGAATTTTATTTATTTTATTTTTCACTATGAATTGTGACAAATTAACATATATATGCAAACTACATTGGTTGCAAAATATCATATATATCTTCAATAAAATTGTCATTATTAATTCCTTGACAACTAACAAGGTTTGTATATCTGTTTTATGCAGTACTTTGTACACTTGCCCTCAAACATTATTTTTCGTTCGAAGAATGAAATTGTTAATTTCTTATTTTATGGAGAACATCCACCAAAACCAGATACAAGCAAAGAGAGGCAATGCAATGTACATTATCTTTAACAATATTCAAGCAATGAATTAATTTTATTTTATTTATGAGGAATCCATACTTAGTTATAATGTTGTTTTGTGACTTCTTTGTTGCAGGAGCTAGATTCGACATCGAATGCACCAAACAAAAGGATGAAAAATTGTCGTAAAATTTATCAAGTGGTGAAAATGGAGAACCAGATGATAGAATTGGCTCTAGAAGAAATTGGGAAGAATGACATGAATGATGAATCAACAATGGCAGTTACATGTGAAGAAATTGGTAACATGAATGAAGATAATATGAGTAATACAGGGTTGGAGTAGAAGACTATTTTGATTGCCATAAAATAATTCATAATTCCACATAATTCCAACCCTGTATTACTCCACATGATTTGAACCTTGTATTACTCATGTTATCTTCATTCATGTTACCAATTTCTTCATATGTAACTGCCATTGTTGATTCATCATTCATGTCATTCTTCCCAATTTCTTCTAGAGCCAATTCTATCATCTGGTTTTCCATTTTCACCACTTGATAAATTTTAGGACAATTTTTCATCCTTTTGTTTGGTGCATTCAATGTCGAATCTAGCTCCTGCAACAAAGAAGTCACAAAACAACATTATAACTAAGTATGGCTTCCTCTGAAATAAAACAAAATTAATTCACTACTTGAATATTATTAAAGATAATGTACGTTGCATTGATTTCTCTTTTTGCTTGTATCTGGTTTTGTTGGATGTTCTCCATAAAGTAAGAAATTAACAACTTCATTTTTCGAACGAAAGATAATGTTTGAGGGCAAGTGTACAAAGTACTGCATAAACAGATATACAAACCTTGTTAGTTGTCAAGGAATTAATGACAATTTTATTGAAGATATATATGATATTTTGCAACCAATGTAGCTTGCATATATATGTTAATTTGTCACAATTCACAGTGAAAATTAAATAAATAAAATTCCATCCTATCTTACAATGTCATATCTCTGCTTATCAGTTGGTTTTCTCAACTCGATCGTCCAATTCTTTATTCTGTCAAACACAGTAGATCTTCGAGGCACATCCTTTGAACGAGGCCGTGTTGCAATAACCTGTACATTATAAATAAAATCAATTCAAATTTACCTCAAAATTATATTAAATAAAAAGCAAGCATGATATTTCTTTATTATATGTTAATATAATATTAATGATGGTTAATAACATGATTAATATTAATCACATTTTAACATCAGGCGAAGACCCCATTTTCATGATTAATCATGGATTTAATTCATGTTAAATGAAGTGTCCCTGGTGTTGGAGCTCAATTATCCTTCCATAATTCCCAGAGAGCAGATTAGCCTACAAAAACAATAAAAGAAAAAAAAACATTTTAGCACTCAAAATTCATAAACACATTATTTATCATGGGCTTGCTAGATCTGATGATCTATATGTGCTTAAAATAATAAGATAGCAAACATTGACAAAGATTATCAAATGGATGAGCAAGGAAAACATAGGATTGTAGCTTAAACATCCAGAATTGTAAAGCAAAAAAAATAAAATTGAAACCGCTTTTTATTTTTATTTTTATAAATAAATAAATAAAAGAAAATGTTCATAATCTTGAATAGTATTCCTCGTAATATATAGTATACTTGAATTTTTAATTGAATAAGTTTTTTAAGTTATTTCGCAACCAATGAAACATTATAAAGACATTGATAATGGGAGTGTCTGGTTAAAAATTACCCTTCCAAAATTAATAAGCCCTTGTACCAAATAAAGATAGAATTATTGTGCTTCTTACCGATTTGCATCACATCATAAGTTTTGCAACTACAAAAATGAGATGTGGACCACAAAGCCAGAAAGTGAATTTGCATGCTTGCAAACAAGGGCTTCAGTTGCATCCTCCTTGGGCACAGGCTGAATAAGAGCCTTCTTTTTCCCGTTCATCTCAAAGACTTTGCAGTTGACAGCGATTTCATGCTCCTGTAGAAGACTTGTAGCAATATCGATAGTAGAATAATCTGCATACCACACTAATAATAGAAGTAGAATAAATAAATATATCAATGAAATGAATCATATTCTGTACCTGATTCTTTTTTTTGTTCCCCATGGCATTTGGTGCTGTAATTCTTGCAACTCAGTGAGGCAAGTTGTAAATGAAATCTTAAATCGTCATATGTGTGTCGCAAAAATTCATTGGAAATCAATGTCTACATTAGAATTACAAGTAATTATATAGTTTGCTTTGTTGGATATTGATTCTGTCAATTAAAAATACAAAGAAATCAAGGACACAAGTTATCCTTTGAGAAAGTTTACAAGCCCTCAATTTAATTATATTGAGACACTAGTTA
>Ga0315913_1011426_pt1 | contig 10038 bp, 4 predicted proteins | sample MpolsnodulesMG_FD_207736 | JGI IMG/M metagenome (GOLD analysis project Ga0315913, IMG submission 207736) | Medicago polymorpha root nodule microbial communities from Los Angeles, California, United States - small nodules | ecosystem: Host-associated > Plants > Roots > Nodule | place: USA...
CGTTTAATAGCTTGAGAACATAAATCTCACTTTTAAAAAATGCAACCCAAATGTGGTTTGAGTCACCTCCTAAACTAAATTGATACTTTCTCAAACCACTCCTTTAATTTATTCTCATTTCTCATAAGCCTATCAAAAAATATACTACAATAGTACAAAATATAAATTTCAGCGACGTTAATGAAGTTCATTTTAATGACTAGATAATCTATATGCTCACAATGCATATCGAAGTATTATGGAAGCTATAGCAACAACTTAAAATAAAATAAAATAAAAAAAACTAAGCAAATATAGTTCTAAATATAACGTCTAAACATGATAGGTTAATTGAGTTCCGGAGACTTACTAAGGTCAAGACAAAAGTTTAAGACTCAACAAACACTAACAAATATACTTATAAATTATCCATCAAAGATGTCCTTATTTACGGCGAAAGTTGAACCCATGACCTTGTGAGTGGCTCAATTCCTTAGCCACTAAACCAGGGCCAATCCAACAAGAAACTCAATTATATTGTGGAATACCTGAATGACAAATTAGGAAAGGAAGGTTCAATTATTAAGACTCTTGCAATATAGTGGGATCAAAAAGGAGGATGACAAATGGATTTGGGGTCCTTGAATCCTCAAATGTATTTTCGGTAAAATCTCTTTATGTTGTCTAGAATGGCAAACTTCTTCCTCCTGTGGAATTGAGCGCGGCGACTAGAAAGGGGCTAAGGGGAATTTGGACTTGGCTCCTCAAAAGGTTCAACCTTTTTTTTGGCAACTAATTCTTGGTAGGCTTCCTACTCAGGGGAATTTATCTAGAAGAGGTATGTCGTTGGACAGAGCGTGTTCGGATTGTGTGTGGTGTCCGGGGATTCGTGAAGTGGAGGATCATTTGTTTGTAGATGTAGTTTTGTTGAAAAAGTTTGGTATTTTATTTTCAAGTTGATTGGAATGGGGGCGCTCTTACCCGATAATGTGGTTTATCTGCTAGAGGTATGTCGTTGGACGGAGCGTGTTCGGATTGTGTATGGTGTCCAGGGATTCGTGAAGTGGAGGATCATTTGTTTGTAGATGTAGTTTTGTTGAAAAGGTTTGGTATTTTATTTTTAAGTTAATTGGAATGGGGGCGCTCTTACCCGGTAATGTGGTTTATCTGCTAGATTTTTTTTCTCATCCTCCTCTTTGGCTAAAAAACATCGAAAAGGTATGTCTCTTATTTGGCATGCAACAATTTAGAAGATTTGGAAAGCGTGAAATGAGGCTATTTATTACTCTAAAAATATTTTTTAATATATGTGATTTTTGTAAACTACTCTTATAAAAAAGGACGGATTGAGTGTTGATTTTGATTGTTCTTGTTATATAACTTCCTAAAACATCTTTTCAAATAGCTGCTGTGACTAATGAGATGTGACTTGATATTGAATAACTCTACCAATGTTTTACACAAGTCTAATTAAGAACTCAAAATGAGTCCTCTAATTACACTACATTTTTTTAAAAAGAATTATTTATATTTCTACTTTATTTTATTTTCAAAACAGGTCCTCAAATTACACTACATTTTTAATATTTTTTTATCTATATTTATATTTTATTTAATTTAAAATAACAATTTTAATTATAAGAACCTATAGTTCTGTCCCCGTGAGCATAGCTTAGTTGGCAGGACATACATTATTATATGTAGGGGCCGGAGTTCGAACCCCGGACACCCCACTTATTCACCTTGAGAAAAGTAAATTCTAGCCACTAGGCTACTTGACTAAAAAAAAAAACCTATAGTTCTTATAGAATAACAGTTCTTGTCTCTGAGATTTCATTTTAGAACCCTGCTATAGATATGTTGTTATGTTTAAATTTAAATTTTTTGTTAATTAATGACTTGAAAACATGTTGTGAACCATAGACATCATTTGGAAGTCAAGATGGAAGAAGAAAGATTGTGGATCCAATAGTGTTGACAACTTGCTCTCAAGAATCATTATCAATTGCAATATCTATAACAACCAAATATATAGCTCAAGACTCTTCATGTTGTCCTTCTTTTGAAGATGTTCTATGGAACTTACAATATGCAGCTCAAGTTCAAGCCACAACAGATGGAGATCAAAAATCAGGTTAAGGTTTAACATCATAGGTGCATAGAAAGAAATCAGGGATTTATTAGTAAAAACACTACAAAGATGTTAATCATTATTGTAAATGTAGTTAGGTATAGTTGTAAAAATGTTTGTACCATTCTAATTATGTTTGTTATAGAGTTTTGATAGGATTGAAATAATTAGAATATATCTAGCACTGATGTTTTAGATTGAATATGTGTCTGATGTTTGATATGTATCATTGTTAAGCACCGACACCACATTTATACATATTCAATCAATTTCATTTTCTCAATTTATCACCGGTGTCGAGACGCATATATTTGTCTGATTTTACATTGTCCTCAAATATGCTACAATTGGTCCTTGTTGATTGATTTCACTCTCTATATGATACAATGTTTGTTTGGTTTCTCGGTAGTATTTGATTTATATATTCAACTAGTTTCTGAATGATAGTGACTCTGTTTAATTTGTTAAAAAAGAGGGGATTAGACTGTACAATTTGTTTTATTATGTATAATTTACAAGTACTAAGGGATTGGACAAAAACATAAATTTTTGTCCCTTACTAAACCATGTGATAACTTTTGTCTAGATTACAAACTATTAAAAAATATCAAAATACCGATTATTATTTTTAATATCTTATCTATTTATCTCTCTCTAGTGCAGTTCTGTCTATTATTTATCGACCCGCCATTGTATAGTACTATATTTATGAGTATCACTTTGATAAAATCTGATTCTTTGCAACATAAATGTTAAGATGAAGAGTAAAAAAATCGATTTGTTTTTCACAAAGAAATAAATGATGTTGAAAGAGATGAAAACGTTATATTTTGATGGCAGCCATCCCAAATTTTTTAGTCTAACTCTGCCACTATTCACAAAAATGAGTGTGCATGAACGGGATACGAGCACTCACATAATATATACCCACACGTGTGAATTTAAGTATGACCATCTTTTTCAATCTACGAATACGGGGATGGCTACTATAGTATCTTATCCATCTGTAGTTGACCAAAACATAAAATAAATGGAAGAAACCAAACCATATAATTAACCAAAATCAGTTAGTAAAAAAAACAACCAAGGTTGCCACGATAACTATATAAAACAAATTTTCATGATATGTTGACCAAATCATGTGTGTGAGGTGGCTCTGGTTAGAATCCATTCAGAGTTCCAAAATCATAAGAAAATAAATAATAATAATAATAATAATAATAAGCATATATTAAGTTCTTGTTATTAAAGAATTGATTTTATATTATTGATTTGCTAAATTGGCATTTATTCTTTTGTCCTAAATGTGTCTGATGTAATTGATTTTCGTGAGACAATTTGTCTTTTATTAGAACTTTAGTAACAGCAGACATTAGATAATTTTATTGAATTATGTAGTTTTATTCTACAATTAATTCTTAAATTTTGAAGACTAACATATTAGATTAAAAATACTAAAACAAACAATAAATATTAACCTATACACTTAATATTAGATCAAACGTTTAAATAATAGAAATATTTTTTTTTTTTTTTGTTGAATTTAACTGTTTATATGCTTTGAATTTTTAGCCTATCATCTCAACATTTTGAGACCTCCGCATAATCTTATAAAAAAAATGATCATCAATTACAAAAACAATATGTGTCCACCCTTGCTCCAAAGATGGACTTCGTATTGCCGAGGAACGAAATTTCAAGGCAGCTACAAAAATCTTCGAAATATCAAATCGTTGGAGGATATATTTACAGGTGTTCACAGGAAAAAGCCATTCATTCTCTAAAAGGTATTGTTTGTTTCAACTGTGGAAGGATTGATAGTAGGGAGGGTGGAAAGAAAGTTTATGGAAAAGTGTGATTTCATGGTTTGGTTTGCATGTTAGAGAGGAAAGAATTTCCTCTCTAAAAGCTTTTTGTGGACCCTATCATTTAAAAGCTTTCAGCACCAGATCGAGAAGAAAGTTGAGAGAGAACATTGAATTTAGCAAAAAGACCAACTAGCCCTTGTTTTAGAGCATTTTGCACCGCGTTTACATACCGTGTTCTTCATGAAATTGCTTGATTACATGGACTTAGATATGTGACTACCTCTCCATTTTTATGTAATGTTTATACCACCACTTTCTTTATTTACAAGGACAAAATTCTTTTTTCCATTTATATTTATATATTTATATAATTGTAATAAAATGTTATAAATTATGTGAGGGGTACTTGTGTCATTAAATCAAATTTGTGTCTTTCTTTCCTTTCACTTTCTTCTCACTTTCACTTATACCAAACAACCAAACAATCATCTCACATTCTATCCTCTTTCTATTCACTTTCATTACTTCAACAATCTTTCTTATTACTTTCTTTCCTTTGTACTTTCATCGATCATTCAAACAAAGCCTAAAAGATCGTTTAAATGCAATATAGGGTAATAAACTAACAAAGCCAAAGCTTTAGGAAGTAATTTACATCGTTTTTTAATTAAATTTTAAGTTTTTAAATTCATTTTTATTTCACATACTAACATTCTTTTGAAGAAAATCACATGCTAACATTACAAAGTTCATGACATGTAACATGATAATTAACATCTTATTTATCGTAACTTTTTATTTTATTATTTTGCGCAATTATCAATCTAAGGAGACTAGACCAGGAGCACTTAACGTATGGTCTCAACCTCATCATGTCAATCTAACCATTTACAAGCTGAACCCACTATTACAAAGGTATTAGCTAATTTAAAATGTATCTATGTGTATACATTTTTACTTAGTTGCTAGAACTTCAAATATTTGAAGAGTAAACTTTCTTTGTTGGATGTTGTAACTCGTGTTTTTTATATTGTTCAAGAAGGCTATTTGAACTAAACCTCTTTCCTTTCACCATATATAAGCATTGTTCATGATGTCATCTAGGAGTTGTTGCAAATCATATACTTGTGTGACTAAATTTGGTAGTCTGTAATGAAAACAAAGCTTTAAGAATGTTTGGTATGATGAATAATTAGTTTAAAATTTAAAAATTAATTAAACAAAGGTGAATATATTATATATATATATATATATATATTATATATTTGTATTAGTCCAACATAAAATATTACTCCCTAGGTCAGATTTGGCCATTTCGTATGTATTAAAAAATGCAATTAATTATCCCTGTGAGTTTAGCTCAGTTGGTAGGGATATTGCATTTCATATGCAGGGGTTGGGGTTCGAACCCCGGACACTCCACTTCTCCACAGTTAAATTGTGTGAGCTATAGCCATTAGGCTACTTGACAAAAAAAATGCAATTAATTTTGTATGAGAAAAATATATTATAAGTTGTTTTAGAAAATTGTCCTTAAAGGAATGAGAAAATGAATTGAAGAATTGAAAGAAGATAGAATAATAAATAAGTAAGAATATAATATGAAAAATAACATTAATGTCTCGTTGATATTGTAAATCAATATATAATTTGGGACGAAAAAACACTTTATGAATTTTTTCTTTCACAAACGAAGGAAATATATTTTATATAATGGAGTCCAATTTTTTCTTTTATGAAAAAACATACAACACACTTTCATCTTTGAAAAAAAAAATGCAACTTTTATTCCCTATAAAAAGACATATTAGTCTTGATGTCATTATTTACAAAATCCGTGATTTTGTGTGTGGTTGAAATGAAATATTTAAAAATTTATACTATTTTGGGTTTTATATTTTATTAGATTAAAAATTCCACTTAATCTCATCTAATTCAAAGACAAAAAAATGCACAATTTATTAGTTATATGTCCTCGAGAGCTTAACACAGTTGATATGAACAATTTATAATATATGCAAGGTCCGGGGTTCAAACCCCAGCCACCACCAAAATAAAATATGTATGGCTCACATTTAATTGCTCTACTTCTTTTTATTCAAAAAATTAGTTATATGAAAACAATCTGATCCAATTAAAAGCCAAAAAAATGCACAATCTATTAGTTATATGAAAACAATAACATTGAATCATTAGATTTTTTAAATGGGGTTGCCTAATATATATATATACAATATTGCATATGTTAAAGAAATTAAAAATAGCAGCTTTTATTGAAAAACAATAATCATTTATTAAAAGTTATACATTTAATATAAAATGCACAAATTTCAATACAAACTTACTATTTTGAAATTCTTAACATGTATAAATTTGTACATGGTAGAAAAGTTATGGTGAGTTTTTAGGAGGAATTGAAAAGAGAGAAGTATTTGAGAATAAATTATTTATTGCTTGATAAAATATTTTGATTCTTATTTACTTGATTGGTTTGTAGTTGACAACCTCTCCCATCTTATAGGCTCCTCAAGAGAGACCTATTTCTATATCATGCTATAATTTCCTTTGAACTTAGTAGCTATTAATTAATTTGGCCTAACACTTAATTAGTCTAGTGGACCCATCAAGTTTACAATTCAAGAAATTAGTGAGACTCTTGAGACAAAATGTTTTTTAACTGCTCTAAAAATGACCGTTTAACTAAGTGAACTTTATTTTTTCTTTTTGGGTGAAATGGGTGGATTTAAAGATGGTTATAGGTGGAAGAGGATGGTGTGGTTAATCGTAATGTTTTTTTTAGAGGGGATGTGGAAGAATTGTTCTCAATCTCTCCTATATTTAATACTCTTTGCATTGGATACCCATGTATTGTTTGTTAGGATCATGTAGAAGAAGCTAAAATTCAATTGCAAAAATGACATGATCGAACTATTTTGTGAGAGCAGACTACATGACCTTGTTTGGGACCCCTACAAAATAAAAGACTTTATTTTGTTTTCCTATTTTGTACTTTTGTATTTTTTGGATTTTAATTATTTGAGATAATTATTTTTTAATTTTGTTGTAATTAAAGATAAATCAATGAGATAAAAGAACAATCAAAATGAAGATCAAATTAATATTTTTAAAATTCATTTTCATAAAAACACTAAGCATGAGATGATAAAATGTGTGATGGCTTATTATTTCAACTTTTTGAATTACACAGATAAAATTGGAGTAACAACACTTTATGACTTATTTTTACTTTTATGATAAGACACAATTTAGATGAGTTGAATGATGATGACTCATCATGATTAAGGAAAGAATCAAGATTTAAGAGTGTTTACACAACGTTAACAGACTAGCATTCACACAACTCATTTTTGTTTTATGATATGATATGATATTTGTAGATAAATATTATATGTGGACATGCGTGAAATAAAAATGTTATCAAAGACAATGAAACTATCCCAACAAACTCAATTCAAAGAAATTTATGTGTTCTAGTCTAGTAGATCACACAAGTGGAAATGTAAAGTGTTTAGAGTGATGCCAAAAAGTATTAATGACTTAGTTATTATAAATAAATAATAGAGTATATAGTTTTTTAAAATTTTAAATAAAGCTTATATCTCTAAATGTAAGCTTTCATTTGAGAAAAAAGTGTGTATACGTATACATAAACACATTTCTAAATTATTAGATACAATATATAATGCATTGGAAGTTTGGAACAACACTATCAACTCCAGTTAGTCAAACTTTAATCTTAATAATCATGTATGGAAAAACTTATTAAGTCTTAAGAACCCTCTTAGACGAGCTAGTATCATTTTTATTTTGGATCATCTTTATTTCTTCTATTTAAAGAGATAAAGAAAAAGAGTTATATAATAATAATTAATAATGATAGGACTTATTAGTTTTTATGTTATATATCTCTTTAAAAAATATCATCCATTTATTTTGAAAAATGAAGGGGATGCTTACTCCTCCTAGACAACAAACACTTCTTCGGTAAAATATCAAAGAAGATATCCCTCTCAAAAGCAAACTCATTTAATAAAGGGGTTAATTGTCATGATCTTTTTCCTATGTGTTACAATTAGCTTGATAATGTATAAATTGACATATGTTAAGAATTTTAAAAAAGTTATTTTATATTGAAACTTATGTATTTAGTATTAAATATATATCTTTTTAGCAAATAATCGTTGTTTTTCAATAAAAGGTTTTCACTTTTAGTTTATTTAATATCAATTTAAATTTCAATAAAAGAGGTTTCCACTTTTTAAATATTGACATCCCTTATTCCAACCAGGCCCGGCCCTTAGCAAGTGCAAGGCGAGCTACGGCGCCAGGCCTCACAATTATAGGAGCCTCAATTTTTTTTAATATAGCATCCAAAGATGTTAAGTATATACAATAAAATATAACAAATCAATAGACACCATGTAATGGTTTGGTGGTAAAATAGAATGCACTTTGGTGGTTTTGATGTTCAATCCCGAACATTTGTGTGAATTCAAACCAAATATACAAGTCTCAATTACATACACAACTATTAAGTCATTACAATTTTATTTTTTTTATCAAATTTACAATTTAATATGTTTTCAGAGTTATCTATGAATGTAGAAAACTACTATATAACTTGAATTTTTTGTCATTTGTTTCAATTAACAACACAAATTAAATCCGTTAAATAATTAGTATTTTTTTCTATCGTTTTAACTTTAATCATGCATGCTATCGTTAATTTGCTACTATTTTTTCCCGATATTAGTTCTAGTTTGTTACTATTTAGATAGGAAAGACACTTTTTTAAGCAACAACCAATATGCTTAAGGTCCATTTTGCACTAAACAATCTATGATTCTTTTTAAGTTTTGGCGTTTCAATTTATTATGAACCTAATTTTTAATATTAAAATAATTAGTGGTTAGTGAAGTTAAACACAAGTTAGTTAGTTCCTCCCATACGAACTTACATTTTTTATGTTATTTACAACTTAAATATATGATTACTATTGCTTAAAAAACATCTTGTTTTTCTATTAGGGGCCATTTTTAATATTTGAACATGACCTTCAATTTTATCGGAACGGCCCTGATTCCAACCACCAACTCAAAAAAAAACAAAATGATTATTTTTTAAATTTGAAAGATTAATATTTGCAAGGCTTAATTACATGATAATCTTCTTGTTAAAAAAAATTACATGATTATTATTATCTTATTTTCATTCGTCCACAAATCCCATTTAGTAAGCCCTAAAAAAAGTAACACATGAATACGTGTCATTGACCATTATTACGTAGAAACAACGCATGTTGTGGTTGCGTAGTAACATCACCAATGTTTTGTATTTCAAGACACATTCCTTCCATCAGTAGTCTCATCATGCATCTACTCAAAACACTAAACAAAAATATTGATATAAATCCCTCAAAAAAAAAATTGATAAAAAAACAACCTTAAACAGCTTACGACCCCCACCCCCCACTCTCGTGTTTATGTAAAGATTCTTTCTTAGATTCGCTGAATAATTAATGTATTATATTTTGTAATATAAATTAGGCATATCATTTTTTTAATGATTTTTAAAAAAATTGTATCTATATGAGACCAGGGGAAGTATACTTTTTAAATGAGTGTAATTTATACAAGTTAAGAAATGCAATAAAGAAACAAAAAATGATATTTATACAACTATAATCAACTCGATTTCAAACTCTCATATGTTTTTACTCCCTTCACTTCTTTAAATCTAAATTCTCTATTAAGAAAAATCTTATAACCAAAGTATCTAATTTTTGAAACAATGTCCTCGTAGAAACAATGGTTCTATTGTTAGACGTGATGACTAAACATCTGAATGTTGTCCATTTCACAAAACTTGTGGTTCATAATATCACAAAATGTAACTTAAATGGCTACAATGCAACGAGAGTATAACTTAGAGGCTAAGAATACAAACAAAATATAACATAAATGACGAATTCGAAAAAAAATATTGTTTTCCCAATTACAAAGTGAAACATAATATTTTAGGTATAGTATATACTTGGCATTTAATAAGGGGTACAACTAAAAAATAAATAATTAATCTTGTAAAAATGACATTTATTTT
>Ga0315913_1011427_pt1 | contig 10037 bp, 5 predicted proteins | sample MpolsnodulesMG_FD_207736 | JGI IMG/M metagenome (GOLD analysis project Ga0315913, IMG submission 207736) | Medicago polymorpha root nodule microbial communities from Los Angeles, California, United States - small nodules | ecosystem: Host-associated > Plants > Roots > Nodule | place: USA...
CTCTATGAATGCGATACCTTTGTAATATTTCAAAGTTCACGTGAGAAATTCGTAGTAGTAGGTCCAGTGTTGGATCAATTTGGGAATGCCATTGCAGTTTATTGACTTCAAGAGGAATTTTGGCCTTATCATAACAAACTGGGAAAGCAAATATTAACAATTATGATAATATAAGCTTGTACTAAAAATTGTATATCATGAACTTTTTTTGGACAGTTGTATCATAAACTTAAAATTTTGAGATTTTATGCAAGGACGGTGTAATTTTTTCCTCCACATATATACAATCAAATCATGTTATCTTGCCGTTCTTTACAATTTGTTTTAGAGAAATTACACAAACCTCCCTTAAGGTTTATGTAAATACATCCAACCCCCTCTATTTTCTCAAATAGCAACAACACCCCCTACCGTTGGTCTCCATCCACCTTCCGTTAAAAAAAATGCAAATGTTTCATTTTCAATTAAAAAAATTGCTTTTCATCAACTTCTGCAATAAGTTCATCCATTGTCCCACGACCATAATCTAATCTAATTAAATGATTGCCCGGAAAACAACATTCGGTAGACACCACAACAACAAGTTCCCTAATTAAAACATACAAAAAGGGAAAATAAAGAGATAAATATGACTTTTTGAATATATAAGAAAACCCATCTTCAAAGTTCAAACTACCTCTACCTATTCTGCCAGAAAAAGGAAAGTACATCATCGACACAACAAGATAAAACAAAAACGAAAAAAAATAAAAATAAAATACAAATGGAAGTTTTTTTTTTTTTTAGGCAAAAGGAAAATATAAAAAGACGGGGGACATAGGACTTGACCCAGGAAAACCCAAACGGGAATACATCGTGATAAAACAGTACAAGTGGATCTTCTCTAATCTATCATAACAAAAATTCACTAATCACAGGCGCAACCCAGCGAACCCGCGTACGGGCGCGAAACTAGGTTACAAAAAAGAATGAAAAGTGAACATTGTTGAGAACAGTTAGAGTGTAAATATGGCGAATGGATCGACCGCCAACACGGTATCAAAATCCAAGTGCCAACAGCTCCCTGAAAAACAGCAAGCAAAAAGCTCTTTTGAGAAAGCAACGCGTAAGAACTCAGATCGAGGGATGAGTCCAATACGTCAACAGACCCTTTCGGGTTAACGAAACCGAACCCCCTTAAAACAAGGCCAAGTCACCTGTCCACCCAATCTCTAAACACAACAAAACCACAAAGCAAACAAAACGAAAAAAAAGAAACAAACAATGCACAATACAACCACAAACAAAACGAACAGGAACAACAAAAAAATCCCAAGACCACCGGCGTGACGGCGACAAATCGGAAGCTAAAGAAATCTGCAGATCTCGACAGATCTGAAAGGAACCAGAGATCAAAAGCCTTGAATGGAGAGGATGACCGGAACATAACAAAAGTAACAAAATCAAGATAAGCCACTTTGTTGCACATGATAGATAGAGGGAGGGAACATGACGTGGAATGATTGGAGAGACCTTGTTGATTCCAAAGCCACCAAATTCGATGGTATACAACACTGAAATATCTTTGCCGTAATCGACAGTGGCAAAAAAAGAGCTAACGAAAATGGAAAATAACAGTCTTGATGAGTTACTTGTAGTGCGTGTTATTCTGATGCCGATAATAGTACTAGAGGTGAAGAAATTGAAAGACCTTCACATGAAGGAAGAGGGACGTGGCTAGACAATCCAAATGTTGCCTAAATCTTCTGGCTGAGACCGGAGTTTGGTCATACCGCTGACGAAAAAGATGTTTTGAGTGTTAACCTAAATACAAACGGTCTTAAGTTTCTAAGGGAGGTATCATATATTTAAGAGACTTTAAAAGTAGTTAATGTCTACTATAAAACTAGAGGGGATGTTTGTTTCGTTTGAACAAACCTCAGGGGAGGTCAATGTAATTTCCCCATTAGTTTTTAAAATATCTCAACATATATTTATTTGGCATGATTTGATGCATGTACAAAACAGTTTGACATTGTAGGTATACACAAATTTAATCTAAAATATAATTTGTTGTGTCTTGTTTTTAAAATAATGTACCATAAATTATAGTTTCTAGTATATATTTATTTTAAATAAGGTATATTTTTCTAAGTGAATATTAATAAGGTTTATAACCAAAAAAAATATATTTATTTTAAATAAGGTACATTTTTTTAAGTGAAATCTATACTATATAGAAATGAAACTACCCTTTTCAGAATTTTTGAGTTTGATTTTTCTTTTCAAAAATACCCTCAATTTTCAATACAAATAACACATGTAACAAATTGAAAAGAATAAATTTAAATATTAAAAAAAATGTAACAAACACGATATGAATATATTTTTTTTTGTTTTTTTTCCTTTATCACTTAAAAAGTGTAACAAATTAGATAAGTATATTTATACTTACTTTTTCATCATCCCAATTATACCCTTAAACAACTTTTTGTATAATAAAATTGTTGTTGGTGTCATTAAAAAAAGAATTTTGATCACTACAAAAAAAAGAATTTAGATTATATTTTTTTTCCTTTAAAAAAATGATTATATTTTTTTTTGTTATATTGCATTATTATCGGTGTCGTTGAAATAGATAATCATGGTTAATTTAATTTTTTTATAACTTGAAAGCAACAAATATTTATATTTTTTATAGTTTTAATTAAAATCAAAATTTCATAAAAAAAACACCGTTTATAATTTTTAAATGTTAACGCAATAAAAAGAGCGGAAAGACGGACAAGACGGGCAATCACATGTTCGTCTTTTCGCCAGTATTAAATAAGATTTGTACCGAAAGAAAGAAAAAAAAAAGAAGGTACATATATAACGAACGCATGTAGTTTAAATTATAGCCTACAATGTATTTTAGATAATTACATCGTAAACTACAAACTTTACGTAGACATTTTTTAACAAACTAATGCAATACTGGACCTCAGACAAACAGTCGCTATCTTGATCAAAATTTATAGATTTTATCTTCTGCGTCTTTCTCATAAAAAACAACCCATTGCCTACCATTTTTTTAATCATACATGTTTCAATCTCATGCAAGTTATTTGAAAAACCATTGCCTACATTGCTTGTTTTAAGTCATAAGTCATTCATAGATTAGATGCATGTACAAAACACTAAATTCTTGTTTTGTTGTCTCACTCATACATGTCCTCAATTTCATCAGCCTTGCCATTACATTGCTTATAATACTTTGTTTCTGGATGTTACAGAGGGCACCATTTGGATATTCAAGAAAATATGTCATATTAATCGGATTTGGACTAGAGGTATCTTTTTTGTTTGCTCTAATTCTTTTGGCATTACCACACATGCAAAAATGTTACAACATTCATAGCCGACACAAAACTGAAGTTTTATTCACACTGGTATGGCCCTTTTAGATAAATTGATTAAAATACTTGGTATGATTATGTAGTTATGTTTCAAGAAAATTTACAGCGGATTTTGCATAAGTATACTGTGGAATTTAAGAATAGCTAGCTAGAAAACCTCTTGAACTATTTTTGGGTTGTATAAGCCTTATTAACACATAAGTAACGTGTAGAGCTCACGATCCAACTTTCTCCTGTTTTATCGAACGGATAAGAGTTGGATATCAAAGAACTCGATAACTAAAGAGGAGTACAATAAAAGGGTTTTAAGTTTTCTCAATTTTGCATTTGCTAACTCATCGGAAAATGGAAAAAAAATATTGTCCCTGCAAAAATGTGTCAATTGTTACGAGCGTTCTCGGATGGAGGTCTATGAACGCATAATCAATCATGGATTTCTAAGAGGTTATAGCCATTGGATCTTTCATGGTGAGAGAGATAACATATTCTAACCCTCTATGTACATCTAAAGTAGTGATAATGATGATGATGATGATGCATATACAAATATAAAGGATTGGGATTCTGAATCATTCACAAACGAACATAATGTTCAACAATCTAAAAAAGGGTGATAATTCAAATAAGTTCCTTAAGTTATTGAAGGAAGCAGAGCAAAATTTTATCGCGGTTGTAAGAAGTTCACAAAACTATCCTTCATCGTACATCTGTACCACTTAAGGTGCATGAATGGATGGACTGACAAAAGCTTTTCAATGTTGCTAGAATTGTTAAGTGATGCATTCATGAAGAAAATACTTTGCCTAAGTCATTTTATGAGACAAAAAATGTTGGTTTTAAAGGGATATGAGAGAAACAATATTATGGAATGATATATTAGAAGACTGAAATATGTTTATAACATCAAGCTCACATTACAAACACTTTAGTGCTCTATAAATAAAGCTGAAACATAACTTAAAACAAAAAGAAACTCCCTAAAATTATTGCCTTTAAAACAAAACATAGCTGAAAAATAACTCACTAATGTTTCATAAAAAAATTATTAATATCATAATTGAAAATACTAAGGCATACTAAGGCCGTCTTTACAATTCTTCTCCTTGCCTTAGTTGCCGCAAAGTCCCGACTTGTCTTTTAATATGTCAAATCTTGCTATTGGTAAAGCTTTTGTTAACACATCAACCCCTTGATCATCAACTTTGAACTCTTTTACCAAAATCTCATTGTTTCTTCTAATTGGAACATCCTCTATGTCATCATCAGAATATTCATAAGTTTCTGGCTGCGCCTTCTTTTTTAGTTGATTTATAGCATAACTTTTAGCTTTCATTTTCATCTTAAATACATCTTTGCCTTTGACATCTTTGATCAAACACACATTCTCTACAAATATGACTTTGAAGCCCTTTTCAACAAGTTATGGGACACTAAGCAAATTTTGATCAATGTCAAGCATAGATAAAACATCAAAAATATATTTCATACCAGATAAGCTTTCAATAGCAACCGTTCCTTTTCCCTGACCGAGATGAAATCACCATTTCCAATTTTTACTTTGGAAACAACCGTTTTGTCAAGCTCTTTAAAGAGCTTATGATCATTGGTCATATGATTTGTGCAGCCGTTGTCAATTAACCACGAGTAACATGAATTATCGCTTGTAGTAAAACATGTTGCAACAAAAAGTTGATCTTTTTCTTGCTTATCCATGGATATCTTTGTCTAATCTGATTTTGACCTGCATATTATCTCTACATGTCCCATTTTGCCACATTTTCTGCACTTGAAATCGGACCTCCACCAACATCTTATTTAAGGATGGTTTGTCTTTTTACGGTGTGCACATGGTTAAATGAATGAATGAAAATGATTGAATGAATGACCGAATGAATAAAACAGGTCTTCAGTCAAGAAAATGTAATGTTTTCTGACATAAAATCAACGTGAGTTAAGTCATGTTAGGTTATAACCTATGTTAGTTAACCCACGCTTGGAATAGCCAACATGAGTTAACTCACACTGTGTTGTTATATAGCTGAGCTAGAAGCCGATGTCTTCATTTGACAAGAAATTCAAATTTCTTCAAATTCAAATTGGTCTCCACTCCGATAACAAGTAAGTTTTTATAATCCATTACCATTCTCATTCTATGTTTATATATTACATTTTTTCTCTTAAATTAAAAATGTTTTAGTTTTAGGGTTTATTTAAATTTTGATATTTTTTTGTGTGATAAATGATTCAATATTTAAATGTAAATGTCTTATGTAGATTAAATGTTTAGATGTTTGCATGTTTATATTATACTCCCTCCGTTCCTTTTTAAGTGTTTTTTTAGAAAATTAACATCAAAATAGCGATGTATATTTTTGCACATTTTCTTCTTATTATACCCTCATTTTAATCCACCAATAAATTCCTATTTTTTTTTACACACACTTTATCTTTCCAATAAATTTAATATGTTATCTTTCTCTCTTAACAAACAATTGTCAGTTATTATATTTTTCTCCAATAAATTCCTATTTTTTTTGCGCATTTTCTATCTCATAACAAACATTTGTCAATTTTCTAAATATTGTGCACATCTTATTAATTATTTCAAGTCAATATAAAAATTATTCCAACTTCGCATTAATCAAAAGTTAAGAAAAATTAACTTTCGTCCAACTCCTTTAGTTAAAGTTAAGGCTTAACCTATGACTTCGACCAATGCTAGAGTCACACTTAAAATTTTTAACAATCGCTACTCATCTTATTTATAGAATTTTCAGTCATCTTGAAACCATTGTTTGGAACAAATTTTGGTTTAAATTTGAAGATAACAAGAAACAAACTGTTTTAAAAAAAAAAAAACTTTGTTTAAAAAAAACAAAATTTAGTTTTCTAAATAGATAGCATTGATTTGTTTTATTGAAAAAGATATAAGTAATTGACAAAGGGTATAATTGACAAATCGTACCCTTAAAATACCAAAAAGACAGTTAAATAGGAACGAAAAATTCACTTTAAAAAGACACTTAAAAAGGAACAAAGGGATTAGTTTTTAGTTTTAGGGTTTATGTATATTTTGCACTGCAAGTGTTTGATAAAATGTTTGAATGAGTTTTTCATTTATTGTTTTTTAGGCTGAATTGATCCTTTGGCCCTAACTTATGTAAGGGGTCCTTCTCTCATATTATGCCTTATGTAAAACTCTAGCAACGGACTTAATAATAAGTTAACATTAAAATAAGACTACTAGCTAGTAATGGCAATAACAAGAACTTCTTCGTTTCTCTATACAATTCTTCTCATAGGCCTCCTGGTGGTGGTTGCAATTGATGAACTGAATAAGAATGCTGCTCCTGATACTTGGCCATTCATGTACTGCTTGTTTTTACGTGATCGCTGCATTCGCTGATCCTAATATGTGTCCATTTTACCATGCTCAGTGTCCCTTCTCCACCACTGTTACTGGTGTGTGAGTCTCTAATATAATAATATAAATAACTTGATTTACCACTACTGCTGTATGTAAACAAGTTGAGATGGATATATCATATTATATATTAAATAAAATTATCATATTATTACTCTCTCTCTCTTCTATGCTTATTTATTTATTTTTATATTGTTTCACAAACTTGATTTATTATAACTAGTATGGAGCCTGTGCCAAACACGGGATAAATAAACCGATGTTAATATATATGTGTGTGGGCGCGCGCGCGCGGGCGTGCGTGCGCGGGCATGCGTGTGGGTGTCTGTATGTATATATCAGTGGTTTAGTTTTATATTTTTTACACATTCATTGGATCAATGGGTTTGATATACTTTATGAATGAATGTATTTTTTGCAAAGGAGAATTATTTTTGAAAACTCACACACATAGTGGGAGCCGACAAAGATTGAATTCAGATCATGACATTCGGCTTTATTATAGGATATTTTCTAGTTCGGATAGGATAGGTGGACTTAGTTATTAATTATAAGTCGTAACAAATAATTTAGAATTTATTAAATAATGATGTATAAATCAGACAATCATTAGGAGATAATTCAATCTATTTCTAATATATTTGTTGTCCTTCTAAACATGTAAACATTCATGTTGAATGTGTATAAAAAAACTAATTAAAAATTTGGTCCTTACGGAGAATCACTTGAATTTTTTTGGGTTTGTTTGTTGGTGTTGATTTGAGACGTTGGAGTATGATTTTGTTCCTCTCAAGACTTTATATTATATTTTTATCAATTTTGATATGTTAGTTTGATTTTCTATTATGAAAAAATCATTTTGAGCCGAGACTTTGTCTGAAATCATCGCCCAAAATCACAGAAACACCTCCAAATAGTTTGTATGTATTATCGACACCATCATAATTTATTTTGTTAGTTTTCAATTGTCAATTGTTTATTTATTTTTTATCTTAAACTTATATTATTGAATGTCATTCTCTTTGATGCTATATTTTTTTAGGCAAATGTTAACTTGTGCCCTCAATTTGATTGAATGATAAGAAAACATTAAATGAGATGTGGAATGTGAAAATGCCACATACACTTATGAAATGAGTCATGATTTATTTTGATTGGTTAATACAAAAAATATGAGTCATGATTCATTCTAATTGGTTGATAGAAAAACACTAAATGAACCTTTCAATATAAGCTTGTCACGTGTACTATCAAAATAAAATAAGGAAAATGTTTATAATAGAGAATAGAGATAGAGATTTGATTTGGTTTTACCATGATTGCGACAGTTGTTACAATTTGTTGTTAAAATCTCTATCTCTATCTATATATACATGTATTCTAACCTACATTTTGCTTATGTGTCACCTCACCAAAACTCTCCTTTTCTAACTAATATTTCATACTAATGCCATATGGCTTCCTCTCTTTTCTTTTAATCACTCTTTCATAACTTTTTTTTTTCTTCTTTTGGGCATTCTTTCATAACTCCTTTTTCTTCTTTATTCTTTCCTATATAAATGCCAATCAATTTGTATAACTCCTTCAACTACAAAGTTTTTTTGTTGGTGCTTAAAAATTGGAAAAGTTTTGTGTATAATTTTTCATATTCGCTATATGGGTTACATAGCCTCCTCTCTATGAATTTAATATCTAATGGTACTTACTTCTAAAAAAATATTTAATAAAAAATATCTGTCCAAAAAAATAATATCATGCATACCATATAATCAAATAACCACACATTTTCAATTATACTTTTAACTATATTATTATTATTATTATTATTATTATTATTATTATTATTATTATTATTATATTCCCTAAATAACTAGCCATCATTCACTCTTTCATTTTCTCAATTAGTGGTAGCCTTTAATTACTAGCCACTTACTCTTTCATTGTCCCTCCATTAGTAACGTTTATCCATGCTTCTTTAACATTTTATTTATTCTTTTCCTTCCATTCCTTCTTATTCGGTCCTTTTTTTTAACAACTTCCATAGTTTATTTGCTGTTTGAAAGTTACATAATTGTTTTATCAACAAAGAGGCTTCTTCCATTGGTCTTGAATGAGAAGGAAAATGATGATCAAGTATCAAGGCATAAGGGGAATCCATGTTACAAAATTTTCAAGATTGAGATTTAGATGGGTTTCCAGGTTTCCCTAAAGGTTAGGTGCCATCAAACAATGCCAACAAACATAGTTAGTCTACCACACAAGTGAAGATGCTTGACTTTCTGTTTCATTGTATCATGAATTAAATCTTTAACACAATGGTTGTTATTGGCTAAAACATAGGATCCGATGTTTTGATTTTTATGTCAATCATTTCCTCCGATTTTGTAATATGGTGAGTGTTATTTATGTCATTAATTTTTTGTGCAATCACTCCACTAGAATTCTAGCTATATTTTGTCGTTCTCTCATTACTTTTGTTTTTATTCATGGTTTGTGTTGTGGCAAGTGTGTGTGTATATATGTCTTATTCATGGTTTGTGGTAAGTGTGTGTGTATGTCGCTCCTTACAAGATATGATAAAGTTAGTATTGCTTTTATGTTCTATATTTTTCCTTTAGTCTTTTTGGTCTATAGCCTCATAATTATGCAATAGAAATAACGCATGCTCAGGAACTAGATATCAACAACATGTATGCGAGGGCTTTGCTACAAAAAGGTGTGTATTTTATCTATCTATCTTCTATGCATGTATTCTAAACTACACTTTGGTCACATGTTCTTATAACAAAGCTTCCAATTTTTTTGACTTTCACTCTAAGATTAACACTTGCTCTAATGCATGTTTCTTTTACATACCATTTTTCATTTTCATTTCCCATTTAGGTTACGAATTAACTCTCTATTAATTTGACTTTATGCATGTTGCATGATTAATACATCATGGGTCTATTTAAAAAACCTTAAATAATTTTGGTGCATGATCAATACTATTAGTATAAAAAACTTTATTCTTAGTTGTTGCTATTCTAATCATTTTTATTTCCATATATAAAACTAAGAGTGCTATATAGGCCATTTCATTTTCCCTTTGATTACTAACCACTACTCACATGCTCTCTTCTGTCCCTTCCGTTATCTTTAGTTTTCATATTTCCCTCTTTCATTTTCTACAATGAAATTCCCTCTGTTTTTTTTCTTTTTTTCTTTTTTTCATATAGTATGTGCAGGTTTTGGAG
>Ga0315913_1011428_pt1 | contig 10037 bp, 7 predicted proteins | sample MpolsnodulesMG_FD_207736 | JGI IMG/M metagenome (GOLD analysis project Ga0315913, IMG submission 207736) | Medicago polymorpha root nodule microbial communities from Los Angeles, California, United States - small nodules | ecosystem: Host-associated > Plants > Roots > Nodule | place: USA...
TGTGACATTGACCAACCACAATATCACAAGTGTCTTTCTTCTTTCTCTTTCATAATATTTTTTTGTTTCTTTGTACATGTGTGACATTGTGGTTGGCCAATGTCACCAATGTCACCCACCACAATGTCACCCAAGTATTTTCCCAACTAAAGCGGGCACGTAGTAGTACCCTAATTTGTCCGGCCAATCTTCGAAAGAACAAAAACAAGTGACAATTTTAATTTTATATTGTTTTCTCCAGCATCGTTAATTTTCTAAAAAGAAATTAAAAATAAAATGAAGGATTTCATTCATAGACCCATTAATCTGGCACAAATTTACAAGCATGTCCAATTCAATTATATTTTACCACAAACAATAAAAAAAGATTAAAAAAAAAGTAGTACAACGTAGTGTAAGTCTTCACTCTCCCATCAATAATATCAAATACTCTTCAATTCATGCCTATCCAAAAAAAATTCTTGGAAGTTGCTATATTATATTCAATGCATTTAGGTACTCGCCCTGAAGTTGGCAATCAAACAGTTTTGAGATAGAACTAGTTTGAAATATAGAGCTTCACACTAAAGTTACCCGACCTTTGGTAAGAGATGAGAGACACTCAGTTCAATTTTCTTTGGTCAGATTTACCCTATAAATAGGGATGGTCTTTCGCATAATAGGGGACGAATAAAAACTTGCTTCTGAAATAGAAAAGAAATAGAAAGAAAGTTTGAAAGAGAGAAAAAAAAAGTGAGTGAATAACCGTAATAATCAAAGAAAAGAAAGAGATTTTTCATATTTGCATCTTCGCTCTTCAAGAGGCAAAGTTTTACTATCTTTGTGGTGATTGTTTTTCTTATGTTAATGTTTCTTTATCCTTTTTTGAGTATCATGTTTCTGCAAATTGAAATTTCAAGTAAATGAACAAAATAATAATAATAATAAAAGAAGGAAAGAAACCGTAGAAGAAGGATAAGAAAGAAAAAGGAAGGAATCTTTTGTCATAGTCGATGTCGTTCATAGTGATAGCTTCGGCGAAGTCGCTGAGGACGACTCTCTTTTTTCTTCAATTTCAGATCATGTTTTTTTTTTTTATTTTGGTTGTTTTCTCTTTTGGTTATCAACATTTAGGCTCCTTTTGTGTTAGCCATGTACGGTCTTGAAACATCTAAGAGCATCTATGTCAATGTCATCCAAATTGATAGTATAAATGGACGCCATCTACTATTTTATACCACTTCACATTTTCCAGTTATTTAAACAATTTAAGGTTTCTACCCTTCATCAATTAAATGACCTGTCACACACATATAGTTCATATTCTGAATTGAGTTTCATGTATCAATGGTCAATGAAACCGTTTGATGGTTTAGAGACAATAAAGATCTTAAGATCACCCTTTCTTCCTTATACAATTGCAAAAATCTCTAGCAATAGTGACACGACTAGGAATTTTCAACGAGGTTGAGCACAACTCATAAAACCTTTAAATCCAGCACCTTCAACATGATTAAAGGGAAGTTCATCAATTATAATTATCTTAGCAAGATTAAATCTCTGCTCTTCCTGATTAAATTCAACAAGCTTAAAAGACACATTATTATCACCCTCTACTTGCTTCCCAAGTACAATAGTTTTTGTGCCTTGTCAATTACCTTATTTGGATTCTTAGGACATTTCTTATAATGCTTGTTGAGATTTGTGGTTCCATGTGTATTACCATCAGCAACATATGGCCTATTACAGTGAATACACTTTGCCCTTTTACCTTTTACTACAAAATGATCCTATGCACGAGAACGTTTACTAGTTTTTCTAGCGTTACCTACCTCTTCACCTTGCGAGTATTGATCCGAATCAACATGAATTGGATTTTCCATAACATTTGTAGGAACATCATCAATATTCATATTCTCATGCACGCACCATTAAAATTAAAGAGAATAGAAATATCAAACTATTAAAATATTTTTCATTTCTAACTTCTAAAAATAAGTTGTGAATCATTTATTGTTAAATGAGTAACAAATAATTATAAATTTTAGGCTAAGACATCATTTTTAACATTATAGCAACATCTACAAATCAATCAAAGAATACATTAACTTATAACAGTAAACCATTTCTATTAAGATTCAAAACTAATAAAAAAGAACAACAACTACCGAAAATGAATGTGAATGCTAACAAAGAAATTTACATGAACACAGTAACTATGAAGGCACCCATTAACTCGAAAACAAGAAACAAAGATGAAAATATACTTTCCATTTGTGATTTGTGATAAGAATGCGGTGAGAGACGAAGGTGCATTGATGCAAACACGGTAGCGGCGAGGGTTCTATCTCCTAGGTTCTGAGTTCTAGCTAACCTAGTATCGACAAAGAAAGTTGGAACTGAGCCTGGGCCAGTGCCTAGGCTAACTGGGGGGTGGCTCCGCCCCTGCTAGTATGTATGAAAGGGTTTTGGATGAGAGATGATTCATATCAAACAAATGGGTGAGGGAGAGATAAGTGTCTCCTCTCCTTACTACGATATGAAACAAATACTACTTTAGTGATGTTAACAAGTTAGGGTATCACTAATTTATTGACGAGAAGCAAATGACCAATGGGTTATGGTTGTATGTATTGATGTTACCATGTTTTCAATAAAGAGAGGCAACACTATTTGGAAATTGTACTAATTTACTACCAAATTCTTTCGTTTTCTGATTCTTCTGCTTCCTTGGGAAAAAAGCGACTTTTGCTTTACCGGGTAAATATGTGTTTTGGGCTTGGGTCCACTTTACCCAAGATCCATTTTATTTTATGGGTTTTTTGTTTATTGGATCCATATCCACCCAATTACTCAGCTCAACCTTTTTATTTTTATTTTTTGGGTGGGTTTATCGGGCTTTCTGGGTTTACCCAACCCATGTACATCTAATATCATAATATATTTCCAAAAGTGGTTGAAATGGTTATATTTTACTTTTTTTAGTTCAAAAAAGTATTGATCAAAACCATATGGAACCATGACTTAGCTTAACAACAAGGCATAGTTTGGCATTGACATTATATATGCAATATTAGAACCCCTCTGACACATGGAGTCCAAACAAACATATAAGCCACCCGATATTTATGCTACAAGAAGGTCCTAGTTTGCTTTAACAATTTATTTGATTGTTTATTATTTATTTTTGTCAAATATTACTTCTTCATTTGGGCCAATCTAAGAATTCTGAATTTGACTGAAGCCAAACGATGTTAATCTATTTCTTTGCTATTAAAACCCTACCTAAATAGCTTTGAATTTAGATTTGGTTTTATCTTTTGAAATTTGTAACATTTTATCATAAGAATCAATAAACACAAGTCGATGCCTACTCCAAATCCTCTTTTGGTTTGGTCATCGCAAAAATGTCAAAGTCGACAACCCCGTTAAATCTTATTTTAGTTCAGTTGTTGCAAAAAAATTAAAAATAGTGATTGCATCGAATCCACTTTTGATTCAATCATTATCAAAATTTTAAAGTCGGCGACTGCGCTAGATCCTCTTTTGCATACATCAAATCCACTCTTGATTCAATCACTATGAAAATCCCAAAATTGATGACTACGTCAAATCTTCTTTTTATTTGGTCATTGCACAAATTCCAAAATCCATAACTAAGCTAAATACATTTTTAGTGCAATCTTTACAAACATTTGCAATAAAACATGAGTTCACAAACAAACACATCGCAAATCCACTTTCACGCAATCAATATTGCTTTTTACTTAATCAAATTAACAAGCTTTTTAATAAAAGTCGTCACAACAAAATAATATTTTCTTTAAAATCAACCATCACACAATTAATTTATGCCCAAATGTAATATCCCGCATAATAATTTAGCAGACGCGGTATAAATTAACTGATGAATGGAGAATGCACAAGAATTATAGGGATTTCAAGTTAAGAAAGGACAAACTAGTAATTTTACCTAAAGGCATATATATAGGTCAAACCTCATGTTTCTCTCATTTCTATACTCACGTTTTCTCTCTAAAAATCAGAATTCTTGACCTTCTCTCTACGCTCTCTCACTCGCCCTCACCCCCTCCATCCTTTCTTCATCCAAATCCTTGCCAAATGCAACATGCAATCATCAGTAAGTGATCCTTGTGATCTTTGAAGTATAATGCTAGCTTAAATTCCCTATTTCCCTTCCTTTAGGCCGAATCCTGACCCAATCTCCCACAATATTAATTTTCATTCATTATGAGTAATTTTGCTTGCATGTTTTTAGTGATGGTTTGGTGGTATGGCTTAGACTTTTAAAATCAAGAAGGAATGATAGATTATTGCATGTGGAACAGTAGAATGACTTATACATGTTTATGTGTTGATAAAAGTAACAAGAATTTAAGCAGAATTTGAAGCTAGGACTTTAAGATAATTAAATGTTGTGGAGATAGATCTTGAATGCATGTTTGGCAAGAGCAAAAGTGATTAAGTTGTAGTTTAAGTTGTTGAGCTTTAGGTGGGAGATGGTTGAGGCTTTGAGGCAAAAGCACAAGTTGTTAAAGTTTCCAGAATATCTAAGGTGAGTTCCTAGTAGATTAGTACCACCTTGAGGTTTGTTTGTGTGTGAATTTGTGATAAAACATGTTTTAGATTATATGAATGTGTAGTTTAAATCCCCATGTGATGCTTGATGTTAATTGTGTTTATGCTTGATTCTCATGATTGAAAAATGTTAGATTATGATTCTATGGTGTTGGGTAAGTGTTTTGATGGGTTTGAAGACAAAATAAGTGATTATGCTATGATGAAAATTGGTTTTTGACCAATGGTAACCGATTACACACCTTTGGTAATCGATTACTATATGCAATTTTTGAAACTGCGAATGATGTGGTGACAGATTACCATGTTGAGGTAATCGATTACCAGTGTACAAAAATTGAAAATTTACATGGCAAACCACTTATTTTGCTTTTGGAAATTTTTAAAACTTCCTCAAACATACCTCCAATACCATATGAGTCCCTTTTAAGATTGAATCAAGGATAAAAACATGATTAACATCTAATGCATTACGAGAGTGAAGAAAAATAAGTTATGGAATAGCAAATACAGTTAGATTGATAACCCTATTAGAAACAACTAATGAAAACGATAAGCTTAGAACCTGAAAATAGGTTAGCATGAATAAGAGACATACTCAGACAAGTATGTGAAAGTATAAGAAATATGCTCAGATAACGACATATTAGATATGTGTCAAAAATACAATTAGATATTTCGTGTCCCTCGTAGGCTGCAGGTTAGGCTGGATGAGTTTACCCTAGTAGGTAAACCACACATAGTAGAGAATTCTGACATTAGCCTGATATGATAGGTATTTTTGTCGGTCAACAGTGGAATGTGGTTGGGGTTACTCCACCCAATGCATTCCGTAAAATGAAAATAACAATACTAACCAATAGAAACGAAAATATGATATGATTATGATTATGTAAGAAACTATGAGAGTATACAGTTAGCGATCTTAGTTTTCCCCCGATCGCTAAGTTATGCAGAACAGAATAGTAAATTAGAATATAGGTATATGTACAAACAAATGACGATCATAGGTTCCCCGAGATTGCCTACAACCTAGGATAGGTGGAACTCGCTGAGACATCCTATCTCACCCCCAATTCCTTTTATTTTATTTCAAATAAATAAGTTGATCGAGGTGACGAAGAGAGAAGAAGCTGGATGATGTACAAATTCACGTCACGCTTCAGACGTAGTAGATGTTCATTTGTGCCTACATACTAGTACTTGATATACATGGTTCAAATGTAACTCTTGTATCATGTATATTTTGTTAAAAAGTACGTAATTGTTTGATATATGAAAGCATGAATTTGATGTAATTCATTCGGTCAAAATTTGCTTATGTTGTAATTTTAATATATTCAGCAATAAGTTTAACGCACATGCTAAATATTCTAGATAAATTTAGTATGTGTGTTACACCAAAACTATACATCTTTGAATTCTTCATCACATGAGGAGTTGAGTAGGACCAAGTGCAAATTTTTGTCAGGCACAATAATAAAAAAGTACTTTTTCTCTCTCTCTCTCTCTCTCTCTCTCTCTCTCTCTCTCTCTCTCTCTCTCTATATATATATATATATCAAAACGCATTGCATTTTCATTTAAAAACTTAATTTTAGTTTGCGCTTAATAATAAGGAGAAATGAATATTTAAAAAGTTAACGATATTTTGCATAATTAATTAGAGGCAACCGTTTTTTAGCGGATGTTGTAGGGTGTTAATATCTCTCTACGCATAATCGACTCCCAAACCTAAAATCTGGTTTCATAAACCATGTTTTTTTTGTTTTAAAGGGTTTATCAGACGTTTCCCTATTTTAATAAACGTTGGTGGCAACTTCATTGTTTTTCGAGCGACCTTCGACTTTTTAGACGACTTTACGCATCATCAACATAATTATTAAAATCCTAAACCTTATACACTTTCACCGTGTCCTCCATGTGGTTGGAAACATTTTTGAATGTTACTGCGTCCATCATCAATTTAATTTACGAACAAACATCAACATTAGGCTTGTCTAATAATGTGACATATATCTAGGGATGATTATATCAAAACAAATCCATATCCCCGGAGAGGACTCAAATGACGTCATTGTTCATAACAGGAAAGCTGAGAATGAAATTGTCTTTTCTCAACTTAGAAGCCACAATGTTGCATATCACTATATCCTTTCTTTATGGTTGAAATCAAAACGTTATTTCAGCCACACACTAAATTCATTTTTTTTCATCTTCAAAGTACGTTTTTTTTTATGTTGACTCTGTTAGTAATATATGTTAAATGATTTAATTTGTTTGTCGCTAGTAGTTTGCCCATTTGTGCTGTCGATTTTATTTGTAGCTGAAAGTTCTGACTAAATCGTTACAATGTTGTTTGTTGACTTAATATAATTTTTTGTGTATTCTAATTCCTATTACAATTAATGTTTATGTTGTAACACATATTATGCATATTTTTTGTTGTAAAAATAAAAAGTTCATAAGTCAAACAATCTTTATGGAGTGTCTGGACCACACAAATCAACATCAGGCAACAAACAAAATATTTAGGAAAAGAAATAACTTTCACGTATTAACATTAATGGATATGTCATGAAAATAATCTAATATCTGATAGCATGCGTATGTAAACAAAAACAAAATTACCATGTAGTCGTATAACGGTGGCATTTAGCATGGAAAAGTGCAAAAAATTTCCACCATGGGCTAGTTCATTTTTACCAATAGATGTGATAAAGAACACAGTCTTATCATAGGCACCCAACCCTAAAATTTTTCCCATACCATATTTCAGTCATTCTCTATATCCTTCATACCTCACTTACCATGACAACCACTTCCACCTTCATCATCTCTACAAACATTGTACCTATTTTCTTCTCAGATTCATGTATTAATTCCTATCATTGTTTGTTCAATTCGTTATTTTCTTATTCTTTATAAGCAATTTGAAAATCATAAAATTCATAGATGGGTGAAATCGAATAAATTTAAGCGGATGTTTGGTATGTTTAAAAACTTTTGTTATTAACCTGACGACTTCAATTTTGTTTTTTGTTTATGGATTTTATATAAGATTTTATGTTATTGGTCTTCTATAAGATTTTGTGTGGGTTTGTCTGTTTTTTATGTAAGTTCGTTTTTGGGTACCCTGCATTTTAGGTTGATGAATCTAGGAAGTAAAGTGATGAAGACTTGAAGAAAATGATGAAGGTGATGGTGTGTGAGTGAGTGAGGCATGGAGAGGAGAGAATGATGGGGGAAGATGGTGTCGGGAATTTTTTTTAGTGTTGAGATACTATGATAAGATTGTATTCCTTACTTGATCTATTGATAAAAAATGAACTTGCCTATGGTGGGAAAATTTAACACTTTTTCATACTAAATGCCATTGTCGTATAATATCATGCAATTCTTATCAATATAACCATTTTATTTTGAAAGTCTAACTCCATATAATACAATTTGTTCTAAATTCAAAGTCTCATTCGATAGTAGACTACATCCTTTATGAATGACACCACCCTTATCCCATTCCGCGACCGAGATAGACTTGATAAAAATAAATTAAAAATCAATGTCATTGTCCAGAGAAATTCTTACATAGTCACAACCCTAAACTAAAAATATTTGGACGCACACACAAATAAAAGAAATTAAAAGAAAAATAAATTAGTCACATCATCTTTTTACTTTTATCTTTAAATTTTTCTTATCTAAGTGTGTGTGCATAAATATATTTTATTTATGCTCGTGACCAACTTAGACTTTCTGCATTATCTAAGAGACACAAACAGATGTCGTTTCACTTTTTTTTCTTCTTCCTTTCAGATCTTTTTATTTGGAAAAAAAAAACTTATTCAAATCAAACACATTAAATATGATCAAATTGATATCAAACTAAAACGAATTTGGGTAAAATATAGACCAATTAGGTTGGATAACAAGATTAATAAAACAAAACAAAAAATGATGAAAGTATATGATAAAATGATGTCACTGATTTTATGAGGGAGAAGTAAAAGGGAGGTGAGTAAACAGAGTACTCGTACTTCATAAAACAAAACAAAAAGAAAATTGCTTTTTTGACTTTCAATACTTCCTAAAATCATAACTAAAAGACTAAAATATCCTTAACGGTAGTTAACTACCACTGACTTATAACTAAAAAATACGCCGGCAGTTAACTATCGCTGAGTTTTTTGGTCATTTACTTGTATTATTAAGATACAATTAAAAAAAACAATCTTCAAACAAAAAAGAGTAGTCACACTTGACACATGTGTGAGTAAGCAAATACATAAAACCTAGTAGTATAAATAAGGGAGCAAACACAGCAACACTTCACACGGCGGCCAGTGTGGTGGGAATGGGAGATTGGAGAATCTAGAAGTTGTGGGAATGGGTTCTTTGGAAAGACACATTCACTCTTTGAATTTCTTTCCAATTCCACCCATTCCTATTATTTCTAATTTCTCCTCCCTTTCCCTTCCTTCACTTTACTTTTCTTTTCCATTCCTTCATGTTTCTCCCCTCACAATCTTTCATATTTTCATCGATTTTTTATTCAGATCTGATTCTTTGAAAAATTCAATTATATTTGATAAAGTTTTGATTAATATACGTTTTAATTGTTAGATCTGAAACTGTACTCTATGCAATCGGTGTTCCACTTCCCAGATCTTGATTTAACATGCAAATCTGTAACTTAATCTGTGTTTAATTGTTGTGCTTGTGTATGTATTATCTATATGTAATTAATTCTGCTATAGTTTGTTGAAAATATACAAGTTTTCTGAATTTTATGAGTTAATGTTATTTGATATTTTCGTTATCGTGTTAACCAGATCTGATGATTTAGCTTCGACATATCGATAATCTCATTTAGCTAATGCATTAATCTCATATTAAAATATAATTTATTTGTCTTTTTGACGAATTTTGTAATTTTTTCTCTCGATGGTTTGTCTTGATGAAATGAGGAATCGGTCTCAATGCATTAGCCATTTAAGACTTCAATATTGATTTTATGAATGGGCTTCTACAGAAATTTTACTATCATAAAACTAATTAACTGCGAGCCTGTAGAATTAGAATGAACGAAATCTTTGACTATTTTAGTGTGATTTGTGATCTAATGATTGAATTATTAAGAAATCAGAAATTAAAGTTGGCAGATTTACAAATACAAGCAAAGATCCTCCATCTTTTTTCTCATTCCAAGATGAAAGAAATGGAGAATATAATAATTCTTGCGCACAACTGGCCTCCTCCAATGTTTATATTGTAGCAAGTGTGAAGTAAATTCGAGTTTTTTTTTTTTAAGAAGTGAATTAGAAGTCTTAAAAATGAGTCTTAAAAATGACTCACAAATCTAATGTCTTAAAAGAGTTAAAATGTGATGTACAACTCACTTTTATGGTTGTTATAGGATGAATATGGAAGTTTTTTTTAGTGAAGGAGAATGCAAAGTA
>Ga0315913_1011431_pt1 | contig 10036 bp, 6 predicted proteins | sample MpolsnodulesMG_FD_207736 | JGI IMG/M metagenome (GOLD analysis project Ga0315913, IMG submission 207736) | Medicago polymorpha root nodule microbial communities from Los Angeles, California, United States - small nodules | ecosystem: Host-associated > Plants > Roots > Nodule | place: USA...
AATTTGCTACTAGCTTTCTCACACCTGTTTTTTGATAAAATGGGTGTTATATGTTTGTTATCACACCTGATTTTGTATTCAAACAGGTGTTATATGTGCGGTTTTACACCTATTTTAGTGTAAAAGTTGGGTTACAAATACATATATCACACCAGTTTATTAGAAAAAACAGGTACAATATGTTGTTTTTATACCCAGTAAAAAACAGGTGTCGTATCTCAAACTTACAACACCCGATGATATAACCCCGGCAAAAAACAGGTCTTAAATCTCAAAAAAACAGGTTTTGTATCCCTGATTTGCACTAGTGTTAGATTGAAATGGATGTTTTTGAATGAAAAAATTGGTTATTGATTGAGTTATGAAATTGAATATGTTTATAGATTTGATGAAGATGATGAAAAGTATTTTTTTTCCTGAGTTGGTGTGTTGTTGATGATGAAGATCATGAAGAAGAGGATGGAAGGAGAAGGAAGAAGATGAATAGTACAAACCCTAACGTTTTTTTTGAATTTTTTAGACAGAAGGGACCAAAACAGGTAACAGAGATAAATATAAAGTACTCAAACGGTCTTTTTTTTAGTTAAGGGACCAAAGCGATACCAAATAAATACTTAAAGGATCAAATGAGCATTTAAGCCTCGTTTATTCATATAGTTTAGGCTAGGTAGTGAAAGAGAGGCTTCCTATAGTTGTTTGAATCATATGTAACTTTAAATAATTCTTTAGATTTTAGTTGATTGCGTGTCGTTTTATTCAATTATACTTGTGCTTAATGATATTTATGTGAACCCAAGGCTACTAACCCTATCCTTAATAGTAGGTCCGGTATAAATTGTTCAATTACATCCTAGCGTAGACATATTCTAGGGATAACTGTTATTAAATGTGTCGTTCTTAAGCTTTTAATGGTCATAAAACACACCTAAGACATTATTGAGTATGACCATCGGAGAAAGTTAGAAACCCAGACATTAACCTAACTATTTTGATCAAATAAAAAAAAATAAAAAGCAATTTGTCAACACTCTGTCCATAGTTTACAGTTACACAAACAATTCAGAGAAGTGACTCTGACATGAGCTAGTTGTTTTCTCTCCCTCCCTCTCTAGGAAAACAAACCAATCATTTTGTCATGTAACCCCCCACCCCCAAATTAGTTGCACTAATCCTAATCACCGTCACGATAATTTAGTTGAAATACGCAATCCCTGTGGATACAAACTTTATAAATTTTACCACTTGAAGACACCATAGTACACATGCTATTTGTCCATCAAGTTTTTGGTGTTGTTGTCCGAGATTGTTGATTCATTTTTGTCATCTATTTCAACTTCTTGATTGTCGACAATAAGGTATATTTTCATTTAAGCGCATCAAGAAAGGTATTGAACCACTTCCCCCAAGATCCTGAGATCGAGAGGATTGCTCATGCAAACAAGAGCTGCAAGACAACTCAAATTTGTGGAGGAAGTAGATAGGGAGATAATCCACCACCACCGCGATGAACACTAGGGGATTTCAGTCGAAGGACGACTAGAAGACGAATCACACTCGTTTTTCAGCCAGCTTATCTGGTATCCTTTGTTATCAAAATTTCGGTGCTCACTAGTCTAATGGAAAACGTTTATGATGGAGGAGCAGTACAAGATCCAAACGAGTACATCTCCAAAAGTTTTAGGAGACTTGTCAATATTGTTGCCCAGATGAAATAACATAAGATCAGAAGCGACTGTGACTTTTTTCAGCAGTTCTAATTAGAAGAGCGAAGAATTGGTTGCTGGTTTTAGCAAGTGGGACCATTGCCACTTCAAATGAGCTTGAAGAAAAATTTATGGAGAGGTTCTTTCTAGTCATGAAATTTATGGACAAGTGTGCAGAGATCACAAAATTCAAGCAAGGAGATGATAAATCTCTCTATGATGCGTTGGAGCATTTCAAGGTCTGAAGGGTTAAACAAGAATGCTTTTAGATGTCTCAACTGGAGGAACTATGAAAACTAAATCTGAAACTAAGGTTAAAGATCTTGTGGAAAGTATGACACATAACGAGTACATGAACCATGGTGAGAAGAATGCAAAGAAAACATGATGGTTAATCAGTTTCAAGCAATGATGAAGCAAATGATGGCAGCTCATTCCAAACCATCAACTTCTGTGGAAAGTAAGGTAAAAGATCTTGTGGAAAGTAAGATTCTAAGGTAAAAGATCTTGTGGAAAGTAAGATTCTTCTCTTACAAACACATGGTTAAAGATTTAGCAACAAATATGACTTATATATTTTCATAAAATTAATCCAAAATGTTTACAAAAACAAAAGGTGAGGGAAATTTTTTTATCAACAAACCCAAGAATGAAATGATCCCCTTGAAATTACAACCCTTAGAAATTTACATCACACATGGTAGGTTCAAATGCTTTCATGACCTTAGTTCCATTAGCAACAAAAGGAACATCAAGCCTACACTTAATGTTACCCTTAGTATGCGGACCAATATAATCACCAAGTCTAAACCTCATCTCAAAGTATAATTTCACATCAATATGAAAAACTCCATCTTTCTTATCACGTTCAAAGTCAGAAACCTGATCACGATCATAAACCACAACACGTTGCCCAGAGAAAACACCGCTCATAGGATTCGTGCTCTTAGTGTATTGTCGGAATGAATTTAACCATGTTATAACCTTTGTAGAAGCAAACCTAGTCCCTTCGTAAGACGCATGTCCTTCGATTACATCGTAGTAGATGTTGAGTTTTTTGTTTGGATTACGGGCCGTGAAGTTGAGTACGAGGTTATAATGGAGGGTGTTGGTGTCGTCGCTATAGTTGAATTTGGTGAGTTTTGCTTCTTTAACACTGAACTTGAAGGTTCGAGGTTGGACAACGAGCCAAAAAATAAGGATTATGAGACCAACGAGAACGATGATTGCTACAAGGAGTTTCCAAATTATGCCGAAAAGGCAGCAACAACATCTTCTGCCACGGTTATAGGGCTGTGCTTCTGCCATAAAACTGCCTGTGGTTGTGTGAAGGATTTTTTTTGTTGTTTTTGTTTGAAGTGTATAATTTTGATCGAAGAGTTTGGAAGAAATTGAGTATTGAAGTGTGTTTTATGGTGTATTAAGGAGGTACATATAGGTACCTCAATAGGATAAAGGGCGTTGAAAATTTTATTGAAAAGTTCGGAATTGGTGTGCTTGTTTAGTTGTTTTGTTATCTCCTATTCCATTTGATATTGGCTTGATGTGTATGTGTTGACCTGTAGGGTAAGGACGCGTTAGAGAAGGAGCAACACAAAAATAATGATTTGGATTTAGGCACACAGAAATCATAAAATGTAGAAAATAAATATTAAATAAAATTGATGTATTAATATATTTTTTAAAAAATATATCAATTTTGTTTGACTTTTTTTTTATATTTAACATCAGAATAGTATTTTTTTTGGTGATGGCCGGGGTTTGAACCCGAACCTTGCATATAATATGCATTGTTCCAATCAACTGAGTTAAGTTCACGAGGACAACATCATCAGAATATTATATTGACAGGGGTATTTGATAAGACTGAATTTCTCATCAGCAAGTTCATATGATGAGCAAAGAAGGTCTACCCGAACCCCACTATTCAATTTACGCGTCTGATGATTGGGCATGGGAGATCTGGGATCCAAGTGGATCTAGTGATGTAACTGTAAGTGGGCAAAAATAAATATTCAATATATATTAAGAGTATCGTTATATATATATATATATATATATATATATATATAGTGCCAACCATACATATTTGAATATAAACCAAAATAATTGAAGCACTTAACTTGCATTATTCAGATATTATAGAATAGGTACTAATAACATTCACTCTATTGCTTGTCAAAAACACAAAAAAAGAGATTGACAAAAAAAAAATAATACTAACATTCATTCTAATAATGTCTTTTTGATAATTAACTGTTTTTATTGTTTAAAGTTATGAGTTTCACCGCTTCATATCAGTCACATTTTCAATATATTAAGATCCACATAAATTTCATTTATAAACAAGTGAATGAATTTAACTTAATAAAAGAGTACATAAAGTGTTAGAATAAAAACTCATGTGAGCTTAGCTCAGTTGATAGGGATATTGCATATTATATGAAGGGGCCGGGGTTCGAACCCCGGACACTACACTTCTCCACAATTTAATTGTGTGAGCTCTAACCACCAGACTACTTGAAAAAAAAAAAAAAAAAAGTGTTAGAATAATTGTTGTTGGTACCGCTACACATATAAATTGATCTTCAAAATAGTAATTATCGGTCAAAATAGTTTATGTATGATTTTTACATATTTACATCCCTCAGAAACACTTTAATCATCGGTGAGCCACATATACTTCCCTATGTTCAGCATTTGCTCAATCTTCACATCTAAATTCTGCATATTTGCCTACAAAACGAATTGGAAAGCAATTATAAGGCAAGATTGACTTTGAAATGAAGATAAAAAAACAGTAGAATAAAGGAGCAACAAACAAAAAATCAACCGTAAATTTAGTTCCGAAACTATCTCTCTCATCAATTTATTCCCTAAACTAATATAATCAACAAAAAAAGTCACTAAACTATTCTTTCATCCAACTATGTAGTCATTGTTACCAAAATTATTATTTATGATCATAGTTTAGGGACTAATGTATTTTTCATAGTTTAGAGACTATTTAATTGATTTAAATAGTTTAAGGATTAAATTGACGAGAGAGTGATAGTTTATGGACCGAATTAACTGTTTATTGGGCAGACAAGAGAGGGTTCTAAGTTGATCGATGAATCAATTGAGTGATGGGAAAAAAATACCATGATTGAGGTTTTGGGGAGAGAAAGAAGGAGGAATGAGTAGTGAGGGAGCAAGAACTACAGACCTTTTATGCAATGATGACATCGGACCTAATAAAATACAAGTTTTCTAACAAGCATTTAGACTATTCATTTTCCCACCTTATATGTTTCTCATTCACGCTATGTGTTTCTAATGACGAAATTAACTATTTATTGTGCAGACAAGAGAGGGTCCTAAATTGATCGATGAATCAGCAAAGTGAGATGAAAAACATACCATGATTGAGGTTTAGGGGAGAGAAAGAAGGAGGAATAAGTTGTGGGGAACAAGAAGTAACCAGCCTTTTATGCAACGATGACATTGGGACCAACAAAATACAAGTTTTTTTCAACAAGCATTTAAGTTGTTACTTTTTACACCCTATATGTTTCTCACTTGTCCTTTTTTTTTCTTTCAAAAATACATATTGCTCGGATTATATAATCTCAACGTTTGTTTCAGATTAGATAATCTGAAAACTTCCTATATATAACTCAAAAATTAGGAAACCTCCATCATTTCCAACAGCCATGTTTTCCCCAAAAACTTCCCTCTCACCAACCAAAATCCAAAAACCCAAGATTGTGTGATTGAAAGTTTTTTGCCTAAAAGTATCACATTTCAAGTCTTTCAAACACAAACACAAGCTAAGGTAACATTGCTTCGATTTAGATTAAGTTGGTTAAATTTTTTTTCCTTCTAGATAATGAACATGTTTGGATTATATGATCTAAACTAGGTTGTTCTTTTTCTTGTTATATAATCTGAACATATTCATTGTATGTTGTTTTAGTTATTTTATGGGTTTTTATTAATTGTATGTATATGTAATTTTGCATGTTTCACATATGGACGGCATAGACTGCATTAGAAACGACAAACCTTCCATGACTGCTTCTCCTAGGCGAGAGTAGATCGAGAGGATTGCAGCGGAAGGGAGAGTGTGCAGGGGCAGGGTCCGCCGTGCTAATAGCGTTAGACCATCTCAAGTGAACGAGTATGAGCCCCAGCCGCAAAGAAATTATGCGGAGGAGGAAGAGGTTGATTCCGACAATTTATGGGGGGCCGGAAACACGGATGATGATGAGAAACCACATTCACTACAAGAAATCTGGTAATTTGCCAGAGGCATAAGCCCTGGCAAAATGTAGAAAGTCTTGGCAAATGGACGTTTGTTAGGAGTTTTGCCATGGGCACAATCCCCAACAATTCAGGTCATCGCAAATGACCATGTCAGGGCTTTAGCTCCTGGCATAAACCCTGGCGCAACCCCTGGCAACATGTGTCAGCATGCATGCAACTTTTCTGACGTTTTTTGGAACATGCAGACTTTTGTAGATTTGTTCCAAGATCACATCAGTCATTTTCAAACCATGTCAGGAAAATTGCCGGGGGTTAAACCCTGGCAAAATGTGTACGAATTTTTTAAAAAAAAAATGTTTTTTAATTGTTTAAAAAATCAAAATATTAAAATTTAATAATTAAAATAATTTTAAAAAACATTTTAATTTCTTTTTCGAAATATAATTAAATTTAATTATTAAAATAATTTTAAGAAACGCTTTTAAATTGTTTTTTAATTTATTTGTTTTAAAATTGTTTTAATAATTAAAATTATATAAAATAATTTTAAAAAACGTTTTTAAAATGGTTTTTTATAAATAACATTAAAATGAAAAAAAATAGTATACACTATTAAAATGAAAATTTGAATAAATAACATTTATCTCTAATTAAACTTAAGCAAAAATTTCGTTTTTAAATTAAAAAAATACAGTATAGAATATTTAAAAAAATGAAAAAAGCAGTTTTAATATTTGAAAAAATTATTACACCATTAAAATGATAATTTTATTAAATAACATTTTTCTCTAATTAAACTTAAGAAAAAATTCGGTTTTAAATTATAATAAAAAACAGTATACACTATTTACTGAAACATAATGTTATTGTTAAAAAAAAAAAACCTAATATAACAGATCTAGACATTATATATTTAATAGCTCCAAATACAAATATACAAATATATTTAATAGACATTATAAATTTAATCGATCCAAAAACAGTTTTACATTATTTCAAAAATAGAAATATATACTAAAAAAAATTAAAAATTATAAAAATCCTAAAAAAAATTCGAAAAAATCCAGACATTAATTAATAACTCAATATGCTTACACAACATATATATATATATATATATAGACACACACACATCAGCTAGTCATAAAATACAAAAAATTTATCAAGAATTTAAAGAAGAGAAACTACTAACTTGTTGAAGCTTCACAAAGAACAAATCCAAGAAACCAACTTGAGCAAGGAACCACAGGAGGAGGCAGCTTTACTTTGACCCTGATAATGCAAATGACATAAAAAAATTATATGCCAATATAAGAAAATAAAATAGACGCATAAAAACATAGGTGTAAAAATTTAGCAAAGTGAAAGAAATTAGTTTTGTTGGAGAAGAGAGTGTTTTGTGGAGAAGAGTTTGGTGGTTTATGTTCTCTGTGAAGAAGAGAAAAAAAATTCTCTAAGTGTTGTGAAGGAACTGAAAGGGGACGATACAATATATAGATGTCAAATGCCTGGGCTTTTCCGAGGGTCTTGCCCCTCGCAAACAACCACAGAGCTCAACGGCTCTTTAGTCAACTCGTTCGCGACCTTTTTAGCTACTTTACAGGCTAATCATGTAGCCTTTGCAGGATTTTCTGACAGATTTGCAGGCTTTGCAATTTCTGAGGGGTTTTTCTTCGGACAACCCCTGACAAAATGTTGTACTGTCCTGCTTCTTCTGACCAAAGAAGAATCTTTTCTTTCCCGTTTGAATTTCAAATCCCTCCATACATTTTGCCACTACTTTTATGAGGGGTTGCCCCTGGTAAATTTGCCAGGAGTTTTCCCTGGCATAGCTCCTGGAAAATTTTCCAGGAGTTCTTGCTCCTGGCATTATTCCCTAGTAATATGCAAGATTTCTTGTAGTGATTAGGAGGTGGATCCACATCCGATGGATGCATATCCTGGTGGCGCATATGACGTGTGATCAATGCATTTTTGCACATTTTTTGTAGCATTACATTTTGATATTTTGAGAGCTTTTTATGTTTAACATGATAATTTTAGCATGTTTTTGTATTTTTGGTCTAATTTGAGCGTTAATATAATTTGTGGATTAATTTCCGCTTTTAATGTATTTTAACCCATGTTCACTGTGCAGGCCATAACTTTGGATGCGGTTATCAGAACGAGGCGTAAAAATAAGAGTTAGAAATCTATGGAAAATATCTACAACTTTCATGTTAAGCACAAAGACTAGTTTGGACATCCTCCAGATCAAAATTGTCGTTCTCTGAAGCAATTGTGTTGACCACGAATTTGGGTTAAATGTTTTCACCGTAAATGGGTCGATTAGCCGTCTTTTGACCCAACTATTGTTGTAGCTCGTTTTACAAATTTTGGTGTTCAGATTTATAATTTGAGCAAAGAGTATTTTGAAAGAAAAAGTAGGGAGAACCAGAAACAGATATGATGAAAAAATAATAAACATTAATGCAAAGGTTTGCCTGATATGGTCATTTAGACCAAAATAAAAAAAGATGGGTATTCTTTCAACAACAAAACAAAAAAAGATGGGTATGATTGTGTTGAGTTATATTCAACAAATCGGAACCTTTTATCAAATCTAGCAATAATTTTATCTCCCTTAATAAAACAATATTTATATCTAGATCTACCGGTGAGAAACTTAATTGAGATTCACTCTAGAAACTTAATCGGGAGGTTTTATAATATTTTTATTTAAATTATCAATTAAAAATTAGTTAAATCTTATTAAAATAGGAATAATGCATAATAATGGAAGAAATATTGGACATTATAAAAAAAAAACCTTATTTAAACTTCTAATATAAAAAAATGTTGTGTGTTGCGTAAAAATATTCTCTCAAGTTTATCTTTCACATAGATATTTTTACCATTTATTTGTTCATTGTTAATAAAATGAAAATGACGGCCACTTGTGCCTAGCTGAACACTAATGTAAATAAATGTTTTGTATTTTTGTCTTGGAGTTTAGCTCAGTTGGTATGCAAAATGCATAAAATATGCAAGGTCCGGGACCACAACAAAAAAATAATGTTTTGTATTTAAAAAAATAATTTAAAAATAGAAAAAATATATTTTAAAAGATTATTTTAAAATTTACGTTGGGCCTCCACTTGTATTTGGATGGGACGTGGATGTTGGTTAATGGTGCTAGGTGAAGAATCATCTACTCCTCAAATACTCTCTTTAGTTGTTTTACAACGAGTGTCTGGCATTTGCGATACAATTTATTTGTTCTCTGATGCAATTTGCGTTTGCTTCTAGATATGTACTAACTTCGATTTAATTACCATAACACTTCTTTGAGGGAGTAAAATCACTTACCCTAGAAATTTTTTTGGAAGAAATGTTTATATGGAAGTTTTAAGTAGAAGTTAGGGGTACACACCAAGAGTCATTCCAAAAGTTGATCTTCTCCACGGTGCCAATATTCCAACTGGAGTTGTCCAACAGATTAGAAAACTCTGATTTTAAGCTACCTAAGATAGATGAAAATATGTGAAATATGCTAGAATCCTGCTCTTCCCCCAACACAAAACACTCGCGCCCAACTAAAATACCATATATACCCCTGCGTTACTTAAATAACGTTGTGTTACTTAACTCACGCACCGTGAGTTAAGTCACGCAGAGTTACTGTTTCTGTACAAAACCCATCAGTCCATACTCCAAGCACCATTTTCTTTCCCTGCACCTTCTAAAACCCAAAAAGTGCGATTTTTTGGTTCAAAATCCTCATCCCAAATCATTGCAAATCGTCAGAAAGCAAGTTTCTACGCTCATCAAGCATCAAATATCAGGTATTGTATCATTTAAACTCATCTCATTTTGCTGGTTTTTGTGCTTGGTTCGTTTGTTTTTTCGTAGGACACAGGGCTGGGCGCAAGTTAACTTGCACAAGACTTAAAGGGTGTGTGACTTAAGACACGCAAGAGTTAAAGTGTTGCGTGACTTAAGTCACGCTACTGTACACCAGTTTTTTGAAATTTTTGTTCTAGGGTTAGCTTGTTCCACAAGTAATTTATTTATTTTTCGTTTGTTATTTTTTTTTATTCAATAGG
>Ga0315913_1011434_pt1 | contig 10034 bp, 2 predicted proteins | sample MpolsnodulesMG_FD_207736 | JGI IMG/M metagenome (GOLD analysis project Ga0315913, IMG submission 207736) | Medicago polymorpha root nodule microbial communities from Los Angeles, California, United States - small nodules | ecosystem: Host-associated > Plants > Roots > Nodule | place: USA...
GAAGACAACAAATGAATGATGGACCATCTGCTAACATTAATTACCCTGTGATACTGAGGTTAAAACAAATACTCCATTTGTTATTTTTTTCTTGAAAAACCCCAAGCTCTCACGAATAATCAATGGCCTATATTATTGTTGTGTATATTAATTTAATCTAATACTCCGTTCCACCCTACTTACAAGCACTATTTGAAGCATGATAAATGAAACGATGCGTTCCCGTTGAGGCCCTTAATTCAAAAAATATATATCTTACTTGATATATATTCCTTCATATGTGCTTGTATATATTTGCATATATAGAAGTATTTACTCTTTTGGACTTTGGTTCCTCTCTTTCATCTCGATTAGAGGAAGAAGAGAAAAAACATCTCGCATCACTGAATATATTTTTGACTTAGATGGACTTTGGTTCCACTGAATATATTTTTGACTTAGATGGACTTTGGTTCCACCTAGATGATTGACTTTGATTTCTTATTGTGTGGATCATCCAGAGGATCGTTTTGACCAAACACTTGATCTTGACTTTCTTATGTTTAAGGCATTCAAAGGATCGTTGTATTCAGACGATTGATTTTCTTATGTGGGTCAATTTTGCATATGTGATTATTTTAGTTCCTTTTTTACTTTAAGTTGTCTATAGGATTAATTGCTTAGCTTTGTTTTAACTTGGTCATATTTGCTTGTGCTTGAATGTCATTTGTCTTTTTCTCATACTATTAAAGTTGATGTGCTTATGATAGTTTGGATTCCTTGATTCTTCTAACATTTTTTTGTTCAACTATATATCTCTGCTTGATGATTGATGACACACTTGAATCCTACACATACTTGAACACACAGTTAATAAACAAATTGTTCCTTCGACGTGTTGTCATCGAAACATCAGATTATGTTCCTTTGATTTGTTATCATCAAAATATTCAGTGTGAAGTATTGTGACTTATGAACTAAATTAGTTCTTGTAGTGATCTTCATGTTGTTAGTATAGTTTTATTAACCAATATAAATCTTCAACCTTCATTTTGTAAACTTTTGGGTTAGAACGTGTTATATTTAAAAATAATTTGGTTAGTGCTTTGGTTTTGGCGGTTTTGGCAAGAGTTAGTGTAATCATAGTGTTATTGGTTTATTTTGGAGCTCTAACGTGGTTTGGGTAGCAATTGTCCTGATATGCATTTAGTTTTTGCATCAGTTGGTATGGGTTTGCACTTTGATTTATTCATTGCACATATTGTGCCTAGTTTAGAACCTATGATATATTTTTGCTTTTTAAAAAAATATATATTAATTTCATACCAAAACAAGTTATACGATAATGTAAATATTGGAAAAGTCTAGATGTTTTCGGTTGAACATGCCACATCATTACCAACTGAGGTTAAGTCAACAAAATAAATCACACGCACGTGGTATTCATTGTGTATATGTGGGGTATCAGAACGACGTAATTGCTCATTAATTAACACCCTAACCAGTACTACTCAAAATCAAGTCAATGAATTTCTTGGTATTAACTATGCTTCAACGAAGTTCAACTTTAAAGAGGATCCAAAATCCATCAAACAACGAAACACACATTAGTTGAACTAAACCTCTGGGTAGAGATATAAATAAGTCAACCCGACTAAGATTGACTTATGACACAGTGTGCATTAGGTCATACCCAACTTTTTTAAACATACGCAAAAACACAACTTTTAAAAAAAAATCTATTTAGCTAACTCGGTTAAGTTATGAGTTGGGGTGGGAATATACTAGAAGAACCGAAAGGGTCTATGATATAGTCTAGGTCAAACTCAAACTAAGACATACATATACATTTTTAAATAGAGAAGAAGTAAGTTTCTCTTAGAGCCTATAAAGCTAAGCATTTCACGGCTACTTACCACACAAAAAGTCTTTTACCTATTAGACAAGTCTACTTAAGTAAATAATAGTATTTCTTTTAATGCTATTATTATATTAGTTATTTTCACATTATCTAAGTGTGTTATTCTAAAATATAATTGAAATATAATGTTACACACACATACACATATTTCTCTAAAATGTCATGTAAATATCAAAATGTAGGTTAATTTTACCGGTCTATTACATCATTAGTCTATTTAATGACAATTCTAAATACTTATTTAAATATGTTAATGTGAAATATGTATTTAAAATAGGTTAACATGTCATGCCAACTTTTAAAAAGACTCATTTTATGCTTAAAAATAAGGTTATGACAAACAGGTTAGACTCAGTTCTTAAATCTTATTAAGTCTAGAACTTGAAAATCTACCTCGATCTAGTGTATTATCACCTTTGGTTATGATTTTTTTAAATACAAGGTTATGGATTATTTTAAAAACCTAGTGATACCTAACAATCTGGTCTCTTTAAATAAATATAATTTTTCTCGTGTTATTAGTATAATTATTAGATTATTAAAATGCATTGAAATCATATATTTATTTATTTATCCTTCTAGAAATCAAACCACAATGGTCTGTATTTTTTTTTTTCTTTCTAAGTAGCCTAAACAATTATATCATAAATTATTGGATAAAGCAATAAAATTGGGTCTGATACCGTGAAAGAATTATTTTCTAAATATTTTATTATGTTGTAATGTGTATTTACACAATGATATTGTTTTGATCCTCAAGTATTCATAACTTAGGAATCAAGTATTTTGGGCATCGAGTATCTCTAACCTTGGTCTCAATTATCTCTAACTAATATATACTAGTAAAAATTTATACAATCAATGGACAATGAATATTTCATATTTTAATAGAAAATATTATGGCATTCCCCTCTTTGTACAAATCTTCTATCAAATGTATTTCCAATATTTTTCATTAGTTTCAAATGTATCCCCCATATTACTGATTTAATATCATCATAGTATCTGTAAATTTTGACTAAGGAAAAATAAATATTTATAACTTCAAAGATAATTTTGATTTGAAATAGTATTAATATGATAGACTGAACTGATAAAATCATTTAATTTCAATGACCAGACTGAATATGTACTTAATATTTCTAACGTTTTTATATATGTAATTTTGTTTCCTCAAAAAGAAAAAATTAAATATATAATTTGATTTAAAAACAAGAAGAAAATATGTGTAAGTAATCATGTTTGATGTCATAACTATTTTTGGATCAACCACCTCAATGTTAACTAGTTCATAAGCACTCTTTAACGAACTTGGCTGGAAAAAATTGAGTAACTGTTTATATATCGCATGACTTAAGGACCAATTTGTATTAAAAAAAATACTTAAAGGATCAATTTTAACAAAAAAATTTAAATAACTATTTTGTTATAAACATTTAACTTAAAAGACCGCAGAAGATATTTGACAAAAAATAAATTAACTTACATTTTGAAACATAAATTTGAAAAACTATATTGTAATTCGAACCATGTTCCTTGAAGTTACAAAACGAAACTAACCACTACTAATTGTTACTAACACGGACGGCAATGGGTACCTAATGGGCAAGGTACTATAGTACCCATCCCCATACTTGCGTTTGTAAAAAATGTCTGTACCTTCGTGGGCAATAACTTTAGTGCCCTTCTCCATACCCTATGGGCACTTAAGTGCTCATACCTGCACCCATTAGCCACACTTTAACCATGAAAAGACAATAAAAAATACCATAATTGAAATAAAACTATGATCCAAAAAAAATTAAATCAACTCATAAAATAGTATGAATCATAGTATTTAACCAAATAAACGAACATCCAAAACATCCCTAGAAAGAAAGAAAAAATACATACTTTACATCAACTATACGTTAAAAAGTTGCAGTTACATGTAAAAGTCGAAATAATTGTTACTAAAGTTTTTATTAAGTTGTTTTAGGGTTAGACTTAAATAGTTAAATAAATAAATTAATTGTACACAAAAAATAAATAAATTATTTATCAAATTATATAAATACATATATGCGGGTTGCGGAGCTAGGTAGTACAGTGTCCATACTCGTGCCCTTATCCATTCAAATATGCGGGTAATTACTCATACTCAAGTCCAGATCCATGAAAGCGGAGTTTTACTCTACCCATAGCGGATATTTTTTGTGGGTATCCATTGGATCTGGGTCCAATTGTTATCCCAGACGAGAGGGGTTGAACTTACATTTGTACGGATAAAGATAGACTATTTACCAACTAGATCAACGCACACTTTTACTCCACAGCCAAACAAGGAAAAAAAATATTGTTTTTTTTCTTCATTCAAATTCCCTCTCCCCCTTTCTTTCTAACAAACAAAGTACTGATAGTAACGTCTTTTGGAGAATGGACTACGGTTGTACTTTCCAAGTGAGAGTGTAGTCAACTAAAGAGCAACAGAATTCTACGAAATAAAGGACCCTAACCTAAGCCGTTCTTATTTCCTTGAGGAAGTTCAGATTCATATGAAGGGGGTGCTTCCACCTGCTATATAACAATATTACAATAACCATCCTTATCCTTAGAAAATACTCGATTAAGGTTTTTACACATATATTAAGAAATGCATTAATTAAAAGAAAGAGGTGTTATTTTACCAAATTATCTTAATCAATTATTGGTTTGTTTTTCATTAAAGAAAAAATAATACTTTGAAAGTAGTGTATATAATATTAATTGAAAAGTGCAATTGAGAAGAAAAAGTTATTATTGCATTGGAAACTGAAAGTGACATTTATTTTGAAACAATTTTTTTTTACTAAAACGACACTCATTTTAAAACGGATTGAGTACAAAGGAAACCAAACTTGTATAACAAAATTAATTATCATTTCAAAGAGAAAAACTATGAAACATAATTTAAATAAATTATATTATATTAAGGGAAATGCTAACCGGTGCCCCCGGGGCACTGGTTAAGGATACTAAAAAGGGAAATTATATAGTAATTATTGCATTGAAAACTGTGTAATTAATTCATAAATAAGTCAACAAAGTTTCCATTTATGATAATAATTTTTTTTTTTTTATATTTAACCAGTACCCGGAGGCACCGGTTAGCATGACCCTTATATTAATTCAATTTATGTAATCTAATGAAGGTACAGTCATTTTAATATATCTCCTCTTCCATCAACCATAGATATTGAATTTAATTTCTTTTCCCTTTCTTAAGGCACCGTTGAATATGTAAGATTGATACTCATCTCACCTATTACACTTGTTTTTCTTTCATTGCTAGTACAATAAAAAAAGAATTGATGGTTTACTACTTGAATGATATTAAATATTATTGGTGTAGTGTTCGATAATAATTATTATTATTACAATTATTTATTATAAATAATAAAGAGTTTTGTTCGCTCTAAATTAATTAGCTTTAAATTAAATTAAAAGCAGTTGTAGTTTTTTTTTATTTCTCTCTTGTTTCTAAGAGAGAGTCTTAAACACCGACTCTTTTTTTTTTTTTTTTTTTTTAAAATTTAATTTCTCATAAGCAATGAATGAAGGAAAGGGCCTCCTTCTGCAGTTTGTGTAATTGCAATATTTACTACTCCACAAATTTCCAATTCCTGCACAGTTCTTGGGATTTTTCCAAACAATTAATACATTTCTTGGCCTCAATTTACACTCTTCTTCTACGTTCTACCCAATATTACTACTTCAATTCAATTCTTCTCTCTCTTCTTTCTCTCTCTACACCTTACACCCTCCTCAATTTAATTAAGCTTTAATTCACTCCCCTTCATTTACTTGTATAAATTCCCTTCAATCCCCCCTTCCATTCTCACAATATCAAAAACACTCTCTTATTATCTCTTTTGTTCTTCCTTCCTTTCTCTTCTTCTATACCCAAAAAAACTCGGTGAGTAATCATCAATATTTTCTTCTTCCACTTCTTCTCCCTTTTCTTATTTTTCTTCTTCTTTTAATTACTTATTAAAGTTTTTATTATTGTGTATTTTGTAGAAAACAGAGCAAAACAGAGGAAGAAGATGAGTAGAAGAAACGGAAGTGGACCAAAGCTAGATTTGAAGCTGAATTTGTCACCACCAAGGGTGAACAGAAGAATGGAATCATCACCAACACGATCAGCGTCGGTGTCGCCGCCGAGTTCATGTGTTTCATCAGAGAATGGATCAAGCAGCCCTGAAGCAACCTCCATGCTGTTAGTAGGTTGTCCACGTTGTCTCATGTATGTGATGCTCTCTGAGAATGATCCAAAATGTCCAAAATGTCACAGCACTGTTTTGCTTGATTTTCTCAACGCTGAGAACAACAACAATAAGAAGAGTTAGAGTAATAACAGAGTTAGAAACAGAGCACTCTGTTTCAAACCTCTGTTTTTCTAAGAGCTAGGAATATTATCATTAATAGTAGTATTAGTAGTAACTTCTAATTTAATCCTAGGAATATGCTTTTTATTTTATAATTTAATCTTTTCTATGAGTAGTGCTACTTGCGCTCTATTTTTACCATCTTTCATTGAGGTAAAAAAAATCCCAGCAATTTTGTCAAAGCAGAGAAAGAGACAAGAAGTGGAGCGTAAATAGCACTATTTTAATCAATAGTAAAAGAAAATGAAAAAAAAAAATGTACTGGGAAATTCAAGAATATTAGGGGGGTTTCAGTGTAGTAGGGGTTTACATGATGTACCCTTTTGGTTTTCTTGTTGAAATTTAAGGTCAAAATCAATCTTTTAGTTTATCTTGACTTTCATTTTTCTTTTATTTTTAAATGATTATTAATATTGCTGTTTTATCCAATTTGTTCATGTTTGACATCATGCAATAAAAAAAATAGCGGCAACATAAGTAACATAATATTAACATCGTATCTATGATGACAGTGTGTAGATCCTCTGAAGTACTCTGAGGACAGTTAAAACTTAAAAATGGTTTGAATGTTAAGAGGCCCACATAACCAATGTTCACACCATACACTGAAATGAACTCATGCGAGGTTAAATTACACATGTGCATGTTGTATTGTATCCAAGAAATATCATCAATTCATGTGCGTTTTTATTTATATAATTAAAAAAAACATTTTCTTACAGAATATAATAAAATTATGGCAAATGTTAACATGTGCCCCAACGGTATATGTTAAAGGAATTTAAAATAGAAATAATTGTCTTTAAAGTTGTGCATTCAACTTTTTAAAGTTAAAGTTTGTTCTTTTCTATAAAAAAAAATTCTAGTTTTGGATTCCTTACCTTGTGTCTTAACCGCACAAGATAACAAGACCCTAAAATTATTTAGACGCATTTGACCAAAAACATAAATAAAATAAAAAAAGTAATTAGAGAGAGAAGGAATTTCACGTTGAAATTTAAGACTAAATGGTTGGCAACTAATGAGGGTAATTAAATGTGAAAGTTGACTTTATTTAAGATTGCTTGCTAACAATTTCGATCATCATAGCAAATTTAATTTTCTAATTTCATTCAGATCCCCTATAGGTATGATCCAAGGTGTCAATGGGGGAATTTTTCTTATAATAGTGTTTGATTTTTTAATAAGAAAAATATATTTTAATATACATTATTTCTAGGTCATGTGTATCCACGAGTATAGTGAGAGCAATAACGTGAAAGTTGTATGTCGTATAGTATAAGAAAATTTGATTGTGTTAGGAAGAGGAGGATGAGTAAAACTACAAAACAATGGATGGTATAGAGAGTGGGTTGGGTTGGGTAGTTCCAAGCATTGAAAAAAAAATGGCCATTCTATTAAGACCATTTAAATCACATAAATGCAAGAGTAATTGAGACAGTTGAGCATAATGAGGGAGATATTACGTCAGATGATAAATGCCAACCTTTTCTCCACCTATTTTTTTTCTCCCCCTTCCTTAGCTAAATAAAATTATTTTGATCATTTGATGTGTTTTGAAAAAAAAAAGTAATTAAAATCTGCTTTGATGTCCATGATATTTTTTCCTTTACATTTTGCTTCTTTTTGCATAATTCTCATCCAAAATGCATGACTCAAACCTTCCTAAAGGTTTGCCCTCGTTTGTGTTTATTCACCTATCAATGTATCTCGTCTCCCTTCATTCAATTTGGCGCTTTCACTCTTTTCTTTAATCATCTTAGTTAGACACATGAACTCGTCACAAAAGAAAATCTTAGACACATGAGAATACCATAATTGTCGTAGAGTCAGTTTCATTAGTAAAGTTTGCATTAAAGGAATGATAGACTATTAGTGGATGAATTATAGCCATTAGGTTGGAAATTTCTAAACAAAAATCATAATTAGAATGTGCTTCTTTGCAATAGTGACTTCATCTTGTTAATGAAAGATTTTACTAACCAATGTAAATCTTCAATTTGGAAAACTTATGGGTTAGAAAGTCTTGTGATAATTAATTTAAGTCAAGACAAGTTATAAGATGACATAAATATTGAACCGATCTAGATATGTTCAGTTGAACACGCCAGTCATCACCAATTGAAGCTAAGTCAACATCAGAAATCGCGCGTATACACATTTATGGTGCATTTATAGGTTACCAGAACGACATAATTGCACATAAATACCCTAATCAATACCGCTTGAATTTAAGTCAACACATTCTTTGGTCTTAACTTCACATTAAAGAAACTCACAATTTTAAAGAGGATTTGAAATCCTTAAAAAAACAGATGGCCGAACTATACCTCTAACTAGGGATGAAAGTAAACGAGTTTGTCTTGTAAAAAAAGTAGAATAGTTTGTTCTGTGCAAGTATATGCCCTAACCTACGTGAGGCCAACCACACTTTTAAAAAAATATACAGAGACATGTCTTTATGAAAAGTATATTTAGCTAAATAGACGAGAGCATGAATCATTTTAAAACTCAACTAGACCTAATGAGTTGACATATTTAAATAAACATTAATATTTTTTTTATAATTCACTATAATCATTAGAAAACAAAGAACCACTAACATTATGATAATAACCTTATTTTAGTTTTTTTGACAAGCACCCAACTTTTTTTTTTCAATTTTTTTTTATAAAAATATTGTAGATATTTTTATTTATTCTAAAAAATAACAAGTTGTCATTTCTCAACTTCGTCTTCTTTTTGGTATGTCATTTCATTGTTTTAATGTTATTTTATGCAAACGAGTCACTTAAGAATATCTTCTTCTTTTTTAAGAAAAATGATACTTAAGAATATTGTGAAAACTACAATTCACACATGAGATGGTTTGCTTGTCACTAATCAATTAATTAAATTTAGCTTTTTTTAATATATTCTAAGCAAAAATGAGAATAATCAACCGATACTAACTATAATTTATTATAAAAATCATCACGTGCCAAGTGCATGTAACTAAAGAGTTACTAAAAGTTAGTGTCTTTTAATATGTTCAGAAGAAAAAAAATGTTAAATATATTTTTGGTCCTTATAAATATTCCAAGTTTTCATTTTAGTCTCCCTAAAAAATTTCTCTGACTTTTCCCCCAAAAGTTTTTTGCACTCATCATGTTTAGTACATGATATATAGAATCTCTTCTGCAAAAGTTTAAATTCTTTTAATGATGGATGAATTAAATATGAATTTTATGTTTTTAATGCTTCAAAATTCATAGTTAATTCATATTTTGTTAAACATTATAATTCCTTTAGGATATATTCTTATAGTATTTTAAAAATTCATGTAAAAACTCATTCAAAAATCTAAATGGCACAATGACTTGACTTATAAAGTCAGGGGCCAAAAGTGTGGACAAAAAACTTTTGATGACTGAAAATTAAAGAAAAACTTTAGAGGGACTAAAACAAAAAATTAGTTATTTATAAGGACCAACAACATGTTTAATTCAGAAAAGAAAATAATTATAATGCATCAATTATAAAAAATTTGCACTTCATTTTTTTCATTCTGACTTTCTATAAAGGAATCACTAAAGAGTGATCTTGGAAATTACAATACATACACGAGACAAATGTTTGTAACTAATCATTAGTTAAATTTTTTTCTTTCATATCCTCCAAAATAAAACAAGAATAAATCTAATATAACAATTATAATATATAAAAAAATAATACTCTTGACATATTTA
>Ga0315913_1011437_pt1 | contig 10033 bp, 3 predicted proteins | sample MpolsnodulesMG_FD_207736 | JGI IMG/M metagenome (GOLD analysis project Ga0315913, IMG submission 207736) | Medicago polymorpha root nodule microbial communities from Los Angeles, California, United States - small nodules | ecosystem: Host-associated > Plants > Roots > Nodule | place: USA...
CGACTCTGATATAGACAAACATTCTTAAGTATCAAATGCCACCAATTATATATATATTTTTTAAATTATAGGGTTTCTTGTGAATACTAGAAAGAAAGAAAAACAAAGAATTTATGCAAAGGTCAACTAGCTATGGCGAGCTTAGGCAGAGAGCCAAATCAAATTTCGCCATGGTGAGTCCATCATTTTGATGTATTATCAAAAGTAAGTATCTTTGTTATCGTCTACACCGGGACTGGTGTGATATTCAAGCCGTTCAACAATCGATATCATTGTAAGATATAGAATTATCAAGTGTTTGGTTTCATAAGCTAGAAAACTATAAATTGTAAATGGGACGAGATTTAACAGGGAAATGAATATGCTGGGATTAAACTTCATCAACCTACTTATACATATTCTCGAATTAGTGTAGCGGATTCTAATTATCAATAGATATCATCACATATCGCTCAACAACATCATTTGTGTCCAAATGATGTCGTGATTTCTATTGCATCGTTCAATCGTCGATTTCCTAAACTATTAAACGATCAAATAGTCGATTGTATCGTTGTATTGCCGATTTCCCGAACTATTAAACGATACAAAAACTTTGGGTTCCAATATTTGAAGTGATTGTCAAAACCTAAATTTCATATCTAGAACAAAAGCTTTGATAGAAGATTATTCTAATCCTAGATTCAAAAATTATTTTTCAATAACAATTAAAATCCATAAGATTATAATGGAAAACAAGAATAACCTCAACATCATGAGATAATTAAAATCAAACAACATCACAATCAAAGGGAATACATATTAGGAGAGTTGATTACATTTAATTCCAACAAAAAGAGTCTAACTACTCATTGTCATGGTAACCTTACAAGGAGAAAAGAAGAGATGGAATGATATCAAGCCATGCTGTCTCAATGATCTTGTGAATCCCTTCAATCCTTGTGCTCCTTGCTCCTTAAGGGTCTCTCTGAGTTTCCCCTGTTTTTATCTCCCTAGAGTGGCATAATAATCCTTTCTGAAATGACTGAAATAGCTTTTATACCTCTGCAGAATTTTATACCTCGCCATGGCGAGTTGGCCTTGCTTCACCAGTAGGTTTCTGCCACGTTAGCTTTGAGGAGATTTAGCCGCCTTAACTCGCCTCGCGAAGTATTGCTTGCCATGGCGAAATCTGCTCGCCTTTCACTCGCCATGGATTCGCCATGGTGAAATTTGATTTGACTCTCTGCCTAAGCCCGCCACGAGCTCGCCACAGCGAGTTGACCTTTGCACAAATTCTTTGTTTTTCTTTCTTTCTTTCTCAATGTCTTGACATCAATTCCTGCACAAATGGGTAGAGTAAGGTACACAAAGCATAATAGAGCAATTATTCACATTCTCTTAGCCTTTCCCTAAATAACTTGTAAAACAAGTAATAAACGTGCCTAAAATATACTATGTAATTAATTACTTTTTGGCACTTATCAACTACTATCACCCCCAAATTTTATTCAAATAAAAATAGGTGAAAAACAAGAAAGAGAAAGGGGGCTAAGGCAAAACTTCCTCAAGAGTACGTGAACCTAAAATTAGGCATTCCTAATTTTACAAAACTCTCCAAAATAGCCAATTGGAGCTCAAACCAAACAACTAAATGATCTAGCCATATATTATCTAATATATCTGCATATTGGTTTCCTTTCCTATGCACATGGGAGAAGAAAAAAATACATATTCGCAGTTAGCATCCTACAGTTATTCCAATGGTTTCTAAGGTGTCAAGGAATGATAGTAGCATTCTTAAAAGCATGCACCACCAAAGTGGAATCACTTTTTATCCACAAATTATGTCAATTATTGTTATATGCTATTTCAATTGCTCTTAAAGTCCCTGAGATCTCTTCATGAAAAACATTTCCCTTGTTAGTAATCTCATCAAAGCAGCAAATGAAGTCTGCATCTTGATTTCTAAAAATGCCTCCACATGAGAAGTTATTGGAAGTAGATGATTCATTTGTATTACATTTCAACCAACCAGTGATAGGAGGAAGCCAATGAAACCTCTTTGATTATGAGGCTTAGGAGGGTGAATATTGACATTCAACTTTTTCAAAATGATAAACGTTGACAATGAAGGAGAGGATATTGCATTAGAATGATTACCTAAAAAAGATACATTTGCAACAATGGAAGAAATTAGGGTTTTCCAATGAATTTTCTTGTCTTTGAATTTGCTATAGTTTTCGGCAAACTAAACAACATTCAAAATATTTATCAAAGCAGCTTTAATGAAAATCTTGCATTGGTTGCTCCAACCCCTATCACATGAGTCCAAATGTGCTCAAATGATTGGAAGTGAAGAGTCATGTTTAGGATAAAAGCATACATACATTCAAAGAATAAGTGAAAGGTAGTTTCCATAGATTTACAACAAAGAGAGCACACAAAAGGAAAACCACAGCCTCTGTGGGAGAATTTCTCATATGTTGGCACTTTATCTTGCATTAATATCCCAACCAACAAATATTTCAAGGGAGGAATATGTTATGAATGAGTAACAATACTGAGGCTGAAACAATAACAGAATCACATAATATAAAAGGATACTTGGCAACTGATCCTTACATTCAGAATCCTAGACGTGGCATGAGAAAGAAAATGCCAAACAGAAAGTTCACTACTGACTATGTTAAATAGGGCAATATGTGGCAATTATTGGCATAGAATTTTAGTGAGTAAAAAGTGGATCTCTCTCTCCCTCTAAGCCTGTATGCTTTCTGTTATCTTATTTTTGTAATTCCTACTTCAATTGGCTTTGCCAAAATCATATAACAATTTTCCAATTCACAATTGTACTGTTCACATTGAGTTGTATAGTACGATTCCCATCAATTCCTATTGTTATATTGATTTATTACCTGCAATCATAACAGAATATCCTTGTACCATATAGTTTTTGTCAAATGCATCTTTGGGACATGATTCTTTTTAAAAATAGGGTTAATACATGTTTATCCCCTGTAATATTAGCGATTTCTGGTTTACCCCCATATAAAATAATTTGTTCAGATTCCAACCCTGTAATTTGAAGATTATTTGGTTTTCAATATTCATGAATTTTGATTGTACAAAATCGATGATATGACAGAGGGATAAACTGAAAAGTTCTCAAATTACAGAGGGCGAAAGTACTTCAAATTTTGTAATTTGATACCATGAAGGTTCAAAACCAAAGAATCTAAACAAAGTTTTTTTTATAGGGGATAAATCAGAAACCGCTAATATTAGATGGGGTAAAGATATATTAACCCATAAAAATATATGCATCTTTCGAAGATAAATCACCGGGAGAAGAATATGTCCAAATCAGCTTGTCTTCTTGATGTTGAGTAGGTAAGTTACCTTGATAGACAAGATTGAATAAGTTAGCAATAATAATCTCTAAATCAGGGGGAATAAGAGAGAATGCATTAAACCCCAATAAAGCTTTATATTATATGAATCAAAGCAATATGCCAAGAATATATTGTCATTGTATGAATCAAGATGCTTTGCACCACATATTTTACTTGCTGTATTCTTCTAGCTATAGAGGGCAATGATGCTTTTCAAGTAGACAACTTTAGGCTATGTTTTTATTAAAAAAAAAAAAACAAACTTTAGGCTATGTTTGAATTGATGAAATGTGATAGAGTGGGATGGAATAAAGTGAGATGGAGTCGTATCACATTGTTTGGATTTGTAAAATTTTAATGGAGTGGAATGGAATATGATGGAATCCATTCCATCCTATAACACCATCTCTTATTTTTCATTACATCCAATTTAGGAGGTAAGCAATGGAATGAACTTTCTTAATTAAATAATTACCATTTTATCCTTATTTTTTATTTCATCACTTTCCATATGTTTCTCTCTTTTTTTTCTTCTTTTCTGCCATTTATTTCCATGGATGTCAATTGTTCTCTTCTTCCTGTTTCTCGTTTATCTTTCTTCTACGCGGACGTTTGGATTAAAGTGTGTTGTCTGTCTCAAGAGATAGTATTGAGGAAACAATTAATATGAAGAACTTGAATGTACTCCCAAATACTTTGATCATGACATGTTGTATTATTTTTAATTCTTTTTACAAGATCAGTACTTTTAATTAAATGCATATGATATTGGAAGGGTTAATAATTGAAGAAAAACGCTAACAAGTGCTTTAAAAGCACTAGTTAATTATATAATATGAATATCTTAAAAATTGTTTAATCAAAAATTTAAAAATATAAGAATTATATTTTCAATATAAACGTTATTTTTATTTTCTTTTCGAATAGTGTTACGGGGCACCATTTAACCTACCACATATTTTAAATAAACAATGTAATTGGAATTAAAGAATCCTACTAGATATAGGAAGCTTTCAAAGAATCTTAGCACAGTCGTTAAAGGAAAAAGAATAGTATTATTAAGCTAGAGGTGAACTCCAGGTTGTTTGACTTTCTCTTTTTAAAAATAAATGATTTGACCTTCTCTTAACTAAGCGCCTGCGTATGATTTGTTCTTTAAACATACCTTTCAAGCAAGGTTTTTTGTTTTGTTTTGATATAAGCATATACCTTTCAAGGTTTAATAAAAGTACTAGTATATTTATTTGACAGAAGCACTAGTATATTTATATTTTATAATTATAATAATAATAAAAATAATAATAAATAATCCTCTAACCCCTAACAAAATAAAACAATCCACTCACGAATATGTTCGGTGATTAAATTTATCAAATTATGTTTTGTAATAATCTTCATTTAATTTATCACATTATGTTCTGTAATAATTTTTTAAAAAGTCAAATTAATCTACCATAACTTTCTCAAAAAAAAAAATTAATCCACCATAATTAATATTAGAGTAAATCGAATATGAGATTTTAAAAAGAGTACATTCAAAAGATTTCAAACTATACTCTAATGATTATTAATATTAACAACTGAATCTTTTGGTTGACATGTTACAATTTTAAAGAAAAAATTACTCTTATGAAAATAACATTTCTCTAAATCATTGCTTTATTCTAAAATATATGATAAGTTTATAGCTGAGTGAATAAAATTGAAAAGTGGTTGGTAGTAGATGGAAGTGATGATGGAGTTTGCTAGATGATTCTAAATTAAGAACATGTCTCACTGAAAAAATCTGAATTAATAATACTATAGTTAACGTAAGAAAATGTCTACATCAGTAGGCAGCAAATATGAGATGAAATTGAATTGACTTTGGCAACGGCCACCAACTTCAAATAACGGTTGCCAAAAAGGAGGGGCAGTGGTTAAGTCAAATCTCCAATTGAAAAAATCTCCTTTGAGCATTCCGTCCAAATAAAAGAAAAAACTCATTTGAGTACGAATTCAACATAATTTATTTAGATTTATTCATATTTTCATTCATATTATTTTTTTAAAGAAATTATTTTATGATTAATTAATGAACACTTGTTTCAGTCAATGTTCATGTTCCCTGATTTAATGCCGGTTTAACACTCATACAAATCATCTTCTCGAAAATTTTAGGTTAAGTAATGTAGGTCGTGTTTAACAATTCAGAGAGAAAAGGTTATTAATTTTCTCAAACTTTTTGACACATTCGTGCTTACTAGTAATTTTATCATTTCTCCTTGTAATAATCAAAGGTCTAATTCTAACATTTATAATTTATTACTCCAAAGAAAAATATTGATATTTTGATTTTTCAAGTTTTTGACTGTTGTATCTGTATTTTAAAAATTACATGAAGTTTATTTCAAACAAAGCAAAAATAATTTTATATAATTTTATGACTTTTAATTTTTATGAACTTTATAAATTGAGTGTGTGATAAGAGGTGAAATAAAAATATTTCAGTCTATCATCTTATTTTGTATTTTGTTTTTGATTATAATGATGTTTACTATTTCAAATGTACTCTGTTTAAGCTTTAGAATGGTTCTCTACAGTCAAAACTCAACATTGTTTCTCATTTTACAGTGATATTAAGTTATTTTAGTCTTTTAAAAAAAAATATTTCAGTCTATGTATAACAATATTTCCATCAATCTAATTTATAATGTAGTAAAAAATCTGACAAAATAATTATAAATATATTAATGACTTTTAATATTTATGAATTTCATAAAGTGAGTTACTAATAAGAGGTTAAAAAAAAGAATTTAGTCTATATATAGCAATATTTCCATCAACTAATTCATAATGTAGTTGCTTAAAAAAAAATAAAATTCATAATGTAGTAAAAAAAATTGACCAAATAATTTATAATATAGCAAATTTAAATATAGTTACATCCAAAACATAAAAAAAGATAATTATATATCTATAAGTCATTATGAGTTAAAACATTATTATAAATACCAGGCCTGGGGTGGCCCTGAGGGTGGGTTGGAGGGGTGGCACCCCAGGGCACCATTTTATAAGGTGCACAAAATTTATTATTTTTATTTAGTAGTTAGTATTAAATAGATATTTTTTTTAACTCCATTTGATTAATTCTATTAAAAATATGTTTTTAGAGAACCTTGATTTTCAATGAATATTTTGCAACAAAAAGTACAAGAGAAAAGATATTCAAATAATTAAAAGTGTATAACTTTATTGATTCGCTCAGAGCACCAAATCTTAGGACCGGCCTATACCAAACCTTTGATTAAAATGAAGGAAGTAGGCTCTCACAATATACGAATCAACATTCAAATTCCAACTTAAAAATGTACTCATATTTACTTCTTCTAATGGATGGAACCTACGAGAAACTACAAAAGTAAACATTATAAATAATGTTCAAATTACCACCAAATTGAATTATAAGGGACACAATTATAAGTTGTATGATTAAATTATCGCAATTAGAACACAACCACTTGTTTAGGTTATGCAATTGTTGCAGGCTGTTAATTAGACCCAACATATATTGGACATCTTAATAATAATTATTCATCTTAATCTGAGCGTGATGGTTTAATCCCTTTATGTTTGAGACTTATCACTTAATTTATCTTAACTTATGTATTTTAAGCGTTTTCGCATTATGATTATATCACTTTTTTTACCTTTGATAAGTTGATGTAACACATACTTCTTTTATACTTCTTTTATCTCTCACTCTTTATACTTGAGAGACACGTTGAACCCTTTGACAAAAATAGCAAATCCTATGTAGCTAGGGAAATGAAAAAATTACTGTAAACGGTAAAAGTCCAACTTTTGAAAACGACATATTGAACCCTTTGACAAAAATAGCAAATCCTATGCAGCTAGTTTTTCACAAGACAAAGAATAAGTCCAGTCCAGCATGGCTGTGTTGTGCTATTTCCAAACCAAAAATCTAGAAACCGGCCAAACAATTGTGAACCGACGTACACATATCACACGTGGTTAATTTATCCTAACTTAGATCCGAAATAACATCCCTTGACCCAAAGAAATAAGGAAAATTCTAGCGTTAAGTTATGAAAATAATTTTCCTTGCGAAGTAAATGACCAATCATTGAATATTTGTGTATTTAGTTCATGTCACGTTAGGATTATACACTGTATTGCATATTTGCTCGTAAGATGTCTCATTATCTCTTTATTTATTGCAATTGTGTCATTGATTAAATTAAATTAAACATAGATTCTCATTTGTGCACTAAAATTGAAATTCTCCTTAATATTTTATACGATGACTGATTTATAATAAAGTAAAGTTTAGTTTTAGAGTAGTCCACTAGTAAGACAGCAGCTGACATGACATGGACAGTTATACTATTGGTTAAACAAAACAACTTTTGTAAAAAAGCCAATTTTCTAAATGCACCGTAGAAACTCTCAAAAAATTATTCAATCGAAGTGTCGATAAACTACTAAGGAATGTTGAAGGAGATTTAAGAAAGAGATATTAAATTTGATCAACTAGAATATGTTCTTGTCCTCTCTAACAATTTATCCACAACTGACATTTGTACTTATAAAAAGATATCTAATTAAAATTTCTTCTCTCTTTGAGATTTATTTAAAAAGGTTGATATGTTCAACAAATATTTTTTTTCATAAACACCGATCAAACTTTTAACCAAATATAGTATTAGCTTACTTTATCAAAAATAAATAAATGTTAGCATTAACTTATAAATTTAATATTTTAAAAAGAAAACTTATAAATTTAATATATTCATTGAACATCACTTTATTTATTTCCCTTATCTTATTATCACATCAATAATTTATCACATTTATTACATCACTTTCTCTTTTAAGATACTTCTTTCGATCTTATTTATAAAAGAAATTTGGGTCAACAAAAGTTGATGTATCTGATCGAGTTTTTTAACCAAATACATTAACTTTTGTTGACTCAAATTTCTTTTATAAATATGACTAAAGAAAGTAAGGTATTTTCCCATTAAAGTTAATCATAAACACCCAATTTTTTCTTTGACAAAATCATGAACACCCAATAAAGATAAAGATAAATTTTGTCCCCACCAAATTTTGACCCACCGTCACAGCACACATTCTCTCCTTTAAATACTTCTCTTTCTCTCTCCCCTTTCTCATCATTTCCCATTCAAACCAAAAACAATAACATAGTTTCAAATTCTAAACAACTAAAGAAGAAAAACAACCATGTCTTGCTCCGTTGCTGTGTCAAATTCAACTATGTTCTCTCTCTCCTCTTCTTGCCATTTCTCTCTCTCCAAGAGAAAGAGACCGGCTAAGCTTGATATACCTGTTGCTTCTCTCAATATTGAGCTCCAGCCGGCTGCACCGTCTTCGTCGCCGGTGAAGGATGTTGTTGAGGTGGAGGGAGCTGGATTTTCTGTGTATTGTAAGAAAGGAGGTAGAAAACATATGGAGGATCGTTATTCTGCTTCTGTTGATCTTCATGGTGAAATAAAACAGGTAACTTGAAAAATAATGGAATTTTGGTATTAAATTTCGTAGGGACTAAAACTTCATGCAGAAAAATATATATGGACCAACGTGTGTCACTTTTTTTTAGGAGATGAAAAATAAAATTTAGTAATTGTTTAGGGACGAAAAACTTATTTAACTTTTTTTTTACCTTAAGTTCATTGTTTTTAAGTAATCATTATTTGAAGCTAAAATTTCGTCCTGTGATTCTTACTTGGGTTGCACGGTATTGTTCATCACATCACTTAGGTTACTATATAGATTGATTAAACAAATAAATTTGGAAAGGTCTTAATTGAATTTAAGGACCAATGAACGAGATAAAGTCTAACATAACATGGATTTTTGTGATTGATTGTCACAGGCTTTTTTTGGCATATTTGATGGACATGGAGGTACAAAAGCTTCGGAATTCGCTGCGTGTAACTTGGAAAAGAATGTACTGGAAGAAGTGGTGAAAAGAGATGAAAGTGATATTGAGGAAGCAGTGAAACATGGCTACCTCAAAACAGATTCAGATTTCTTAAAAGAGGATCTTAATGGTGGTTCTTGCTGTGTAACAGCATTGATTAGAAATGGCAATCTTGTTATGTCCAATGCCGGTGATTCTCGTGCTGTCATCAGCCGAGGAGGTGCTGCCGAGGCCTTAACATCTGATCACAAACCTTCAAGGATAGACGAAAAAGAACGCATTGAGACTGAGGTAATTAATCTTGTGATGATGATAGCAATTTTCCCTTGTCTTTGATAAGTAGGGCTTGACATATTTAAGTTATTTTCAGTTTCTTTTCATTCGCTTTCGTAATAGCTTACGAAAACCGCTCATAGCTTACATGCGAACAGTTTGACTTTATTTTATCTTTGATTATAAAAATAGCTTATACATAAGTATTTATGCTATAAGTGTTTAATTAAGTTGTTTAACCAATTGATTTGAAATTTGTATTGTAGGGAGGGTATGTCGATATGTGCCGCGGTGTTTGGAGAATCCAAGGATCTCTTGCAGTTTCAAGGAGCATTGGTGATAGACACATGAAACAATATGTGATAGCAGAACCTGAGACCAAAGTTCTCAAAATTGAACCTCATCATGATTTTTTAATCTTAGCTTCAGATGGATTATG
>Ga0315913_1011440_pt1 | contig 10032 bp, 9 predicted proteins | sample MpolsnodulesMG_FD_207736 | JGI IMG/M metagenome (GOLD analysis project Ga0315913, IMG submission 207736) | Medicago polymorpha root nodule microbial communities from Los Angeles, California, United States - small nodules | ecosystem: Host-associated > Plants > Roots > Nodule | place: USA...
ATTCGTATTACTCAGCCGGTGTATGAAAAGGGGGTCAATGTGTGTAAGAGAAATCTCCGTGGAAGATTGGTTCTCAACAAAGGAGACAAACCCTACGCGTTGAAGGAAATTGAGGACAAGCTTAAGAAACAGTGGAAGACTGCTGCTCCTTGGACGTTACTATCTCTAGGTAGGGGTTATTATGAATTCTTTTTTGCTAATGAATATGATATGCAAACTGTTTGGGCAGTGGGAACGATAAATCTGAAACCGGGGGTTTTACGCTTATTTGAATGGACTGTCGATTTTGATATGTATAATCAGAGGAATACCCATGCGCAAGTATGAATCCGATTGATGGAACTGCCACAAGAATATTGGATGGAGCAGACTCTACGTGAAATTGCTGGTGCGGTTGGCACGCCGCTAGTTCTTGACAATGCAACACTGAAAAGACTTTTTGGACTCTATGCCCGTATACTTGTCAACATTGACTTCTCCAAAAGGATCTTTCATGAAATTATTGTGGAAAGGGAAGGTGCTTCTTATCCTGTAGAAGTTGTTTATGAACGAATTCCGGATTTTCGCTCGCATTGTCATACACTAGGACATGATGTTACAAACTGTCATTGGTTGTACCCAAGGAAGGATGTCATGTCTAAGGATAAAGTTGCAAAAGGGAAGACGCAGATACCAGCCACAAAACCTCACTGGGTGCCTACGAAGGAAAATTCATCTAGTATAGGTTCATCCAAAGCATTTGCAGAACCTACTATCCTTACTGAGACTCAAAAATCTATGTCGGCTGCTGCTATGCCTACTATTGCAGCTCCTACACAACAACAAATATCTCCCCGCGTGTCTGAGCATGATGACGTGCTTTCGGATGATGTGGAAAATGTTATTTCGGAATCACGGGAGGATTTGGAGATTCCCCAGATTCAAAATGCACATGAGATACATCCATCCTCGGATGCCCATGTTTATGAGCATTCTTTGACTGTTGATTTGGAGGCCTCCGCTTCTTCTAGGGAGATGTCACCAACTCAACTTGATAGTGATGATGCGCACGATGTCGTGCAATCTAGTCCCCACGATGGCCCCCTTGTTGTCAGATCCATCCCGGACGACACTGCCACTTTTCTAGAGATGGAGCGTATTGCTCAGAATGCCAATTACACGGTTGAGCATACAAGGACTGATGAAAATGGAGACAAAATTTTGATTGTTTTTGAGTCACATAGCAATCCGAATGTTCAACATGACTTGGATCTTTGGATGCGTGTCCGTGAATATGACAAAGCCAACGCGGAGTTACCCTTCACTCCGGTTCTTTCTAAGAAACAAAAGCAGCAAGTTAGAAAGCAGCTTCAGATTGGCAAGCCACCACCATATAAAACCCGCTCTCAGGGAAGATCAAATTCAGGTGACCAATGAACTATCTTGGAATGTTCGTGGTTTCAGCGCTTATGACACCAAAATCGTTTTTTGGCGGAGCCAATGGTATCACTTGCACATGTTCCATCTTTAGGGAACCTGTGCGGACTTGTCATTCGATACAAGGCAAGGTTTGGTTATCGGGGTTGCCTCAGACTCTTCAGACTTTCTTGGACCGGAGAGGGTTCCCTCGTCCTAGGTTCCCGTAGACAGATGTCTCTTTTTATGTCTATTGTTTTCTTTCAGTTTTATGTTCCTTTTCTGTTTCTGCTTTGTTTTTTGAGGGTTTTGGCTTAGTCCCCCCTAATGTACTTTTTTCCCCGTTTTTTAATAAAATTTTTATATGAGATTGGCGGCATAGGATGGGGGTTCTGCGGGGTGCCAACCTAGTTGGGATGTCGGTGTTTCCCCCTGATGTCTGTCCAATCTCCTGGCTTAGCAAAAAAAAAAAAATTCATATTTTTTTAATTTTTTAAATTATTAATGACGTGTAAATTGTTTTTTACTCGTGTCAATCATAAAATAAATAAAAAAGAGAAAGAAAAAGCCATGTAGTTGCCATGTCAAAGATTTTGCTGACTCAAAGGGCTCGGGGGGCAATCTTGAAGAATCTTTATTTTACAAGGACGCAATCTAGAATTTTTTTTTACAGGGGCAAAACCAAAAGTACCATATATTACACGGGGGTAAAGACCTATTAACCCTTTTTTAATCTCTTGCATTCTTTTTTAGTTTCTTTTATTACTTTTTTTTAACATCTTATTTATTCTTACCTAAAATCATTTCAAGCATTTTCATTATTTAGTTTTATTTAGTGTTTTAACTTTATTTAGTCTCGTGCAATTTTTAGCTTATTTAGACTTAAAAAATCTTTTCATGCATATTTTATTTTCTTTCATTTTTGCTTTATTTAGGATATTTACTCATTTGATGCATTTGTATTTTTATTTTGTTATTAGTGCTCTATTATTTTAATTTGTTTAAATTTTATGATTAAGAATGTACTTAGGGAATGATGTAATTTTATTTATGCATTTTACTTTCTTGTCATTTATCTTTTTTTGAGACTTTAGAATGTAACTATGAATGATGTAAATACATAAATGAGAATATTCACCGACACCTCACACATTTATTTATTCCGCATTATGTCAAGACCTTAACTCAAGACCAAAATCAATTAGAGACAAATTAGGATTACTTAATGAAAAATTAAGAACTTTAAAATCAAATAACTAGTAATTTTAGGTTAATTCCAAGGATTGGGAATTTACTTTAGATCCAATATCATTTGTAAATTTCCCCCGCGCTTTATTTTATTCCGTTACGCCTTAACGTTTAGATATTTTATTTAGCTCGCTTTTAACTTAGAATAATCAAATTTCCGAAAAAATTCAAATATGCCAAACTCAAAAATATTTTCTTAACAAACCTTCTTCCTTTTCTTTCTTAATCAAATTTTTAATCTATCTTAAACCATATTAGACTTGGTTTCTTTTTAATTAAAATCAATTAACCTTCATATTTTATTCTTCTATGCCTTATCGGCCTCTTATCCTCTTAAAACTTTTTTCAAACTTTAAAATCAATCTAACCCATCACTCGGCTTTTTAACATGAACTACATGATTTTGATCCCATTTTGTGGCTATGTAGGGAAAAGACTTTGTATTTCCAAATCAATTAAAAATAACAAAAGCATGCTCCTTTTTCTATTCTTTTACACTTAACTTTCTTTAGGCTTTTATTTACAAACAAGCAATGACTTAGCACAAGATAATTAAAAGCAAGAGGTTCCTATGGAATACCATAGACGTTTAGGGTGCTAACATCTTCCCTTTGCGTAACCAACCCTCGAACCTTGATCTTTTAAATAGGGTTATTTTCGAACTTTTCCCCTTCCCCTTGGAAAATAAAAGATCGGTGGTGGAACCGTATTGTGAGTCAACGCTAATGAATAGCTTGACATCCAAAAATCACCGCGAAAGAAATGACAACTTCACTAAGGATCATCCTCCTAAGTGGGTTAAACCTATTTTTGTCTTCTTTATCCTTGTGCTTTATTATTGCTTATGTACATTGTAAATGCGTGCTTATATGTTTACTTTCATACGTGAGTGGTGAGATAAGTCCTACACCCGAACTTGAAGAAAATATAAGATAGGATGTGGTATAATCATAGTGCCATACCAGGAGCAGTCCTGCACATTGTGTGCATGTGATATAACCCCTCTCAACAGAGGTCTCTCAAAAGTAAAATTATGTCATCATGAGCACTCGTGATCAGCGTTATTATTTTTTAAGTCCCTTGAATTGAGAACCTTTAGAGTTACCTTTAACCCATCTTGGCCTTTTTAGGACCTAGTGTGGTGGCTAACCAAGATCATTCTTGAATTAGTTGATACACGATACTACACCCAAGCAAGACTTTCTTGCGAACGTTGTTGGACCGAGAGTCAGTCTGGTAAGTCGACAATGTCCAAAAGGGGATGAGTACTTTGGAAACTTGGTAGAACCCGTGATACAGGTACATATGAAACCATAGTTCTTACCATATGGCATGTTTACCTTTGAATCCAACATTATGGACTTAACCTCACCATGTATTCTATGTTCTTTAGCATAATCATACATGCATTCATTCATAATTTGTTTTTCTCCATAAAAAATCGAAGGACTTCGATAAGTCGTCTTGTAAACGTCAAGTGAACAGACCTTGTAAGAAGGAACACCAAGAAATACAACTTTAAAAACCTTAACTAAGCTTTAACTTTTGTTAAGAACTTCTTCCTTGGTTTCGTTCTTACCTTTGAATAAGGAACATATTGCAATATCTTTACAATTTTCAAATGAAACCATGTTCAACTGCAATGTTTACAATTAACTTTGATAAGTCCTTCGAAAAAAATCACACATTTTTGCATAAACATATCTTGTATCATTTTGCATTCATAGTTTCTAGTTCATGTCTTACAGTGTGTCTTCTATGTAAAAGGTCAATCCATCAGTCTACTTGCATCTACAACACTCGAGCAAATCAAAATGGATCATTTTGAACAAGAGAACCACAAGCTTCGTGAAGAGGTGACAATCCTTCGGGCCGAAAATGAGATATTAAGGAACTTAGTATCTTTGCTGACATTTGCATAGAGTCGGCCATTATCTCTTCCTATTGTCAGCACTCAAGCTCAGACGGTTGCTTCCACTACCCCGATTTCAATAGTGTTTTCTAGTACTCCTCAACATGCTATGCTGGAAGGTTATCTCTGGAGTCACCTTTAAGTTCTGGTGAAGTATTCCGTCCTGGTGTCTCTAAGGTTCAAGCTCCTTTTGTGAAACTTTGTACCCTCAAGCTGCTACAACTTACTCATCACCTTTGATCCACACAACTCAGTAAGACCACGAACCCATTTATCACTCAGAAGGTGTGGCTGCATACGACTGGATTGATGAACTGAAAGAAAAGTTTGATGGATTGCAGTTGGAACTGAAAGCTCTCCGTGGAAAAGAACTATTCGGGAAAAATATTTATGATTTTTATTTGGTTCCCAATGTCGTGATACCACCTAAATTCAAAGTTCCCGATTTTGAAAAGTACAAAGGGAACACTTGCCCGAAGATTCATCTGGTGATTCACACGAGAAAGATTTCCGCTCAAGATGATAATGATGAGCTCCTTATCCACTATCTCAAAGACAACTTGACTGGTGCCACACTGATGTGATATATGGGTCTGGACAAGGCTGATATCAAAACTTTCAATGAGTTGAGCGAGACTTTCGTCCAGCAATACAACTACAACTTGTTCTTTACCCCAGACAGAGACGAACTGCAGGCCATGACCCAGAATGATAATGATTCCTTCAAAGCATATACAACGATGGAGAGATTTTGCGCACAAATTCGTCCACCTCTAGAAGAGGAAGAATTGACCAAGATTTTCCTAAACACTCTAGATCAGTTCTATTACGAGAAAATGGTTGGAAGTGCTCCTAACAACTTTGCAAAGATGATCATCATGGGTATGTGTCTTGAATAAGGGGTCTGAAAAGGACGTTTGGTCAAAGAAAGTGTTCCCACTGACGGTTTCGAGGACAAAGATCAGGAAGTGAGTATTGTGAAGAGTCAGCCTCAACATAAGTATCCGGCTTATCACCCTGTTGTCGTTGTTATGCCTGACGCCAATGCTAGTTATCAACCTCAGTTTCCACAATATCAACAACAACCTCGACAACGGGCTCTAAGAACAAAATTTGATCCGATTCCCATGAAATATGCGAAGCTGCTTCTCGATTTGCTTGAGAGGAACCTTGTCCAAACTAGGCCACCTCCTCTGGTTCCTAAAAAGTTGCCAGCACGGTTTAGAGCCGATCTCTCATGTGCCTTCCATCAACGGGCACTAGGTCATGACGTTGAGCACTGTTACGCTTTCAAGAATGCAGTTCAAGACTTAGTTGAAGCCAATCTCCTACCTTTCAAAGATTTTGAATCTGAATATGCAAGTTAATCTGCTATCGGATCTTGACACCTAATGGTGACACATGGAATGTTTAGCTGCAATTGAGTCGTTGTTGATGTTTCTTTCTACTACTCTTTGGTTCAAATTTTATGTTTGTTTGTTGTTTTATGTTTTTCAAAAAAACAAAAACCTTTCGCCTCGCCCGAGATGAAAGTGAAATTGTTTAGGGCTTTTTGCTTTATGTATTTTCGTCATTAATGAAAAAGTCATTTCGATCCTGGCTTTGTTTTTATTTTGTGCTTTTTTGAAAAAATGGTAATACAAAAAACCAAAAAAAAAAAAATCTTTAATCATTTCCAAATGTCTGCATAATCATAACTTATAATTTATTTGTCAAAATCAATAATCAAATCATGCATTAATAAACCTGTTGAACACTTTGACCATGTACTCTCTCCCAACTTTGAGTTCTTTGTGTCCGAAATTGAAGAAAAGGAGGATGAGAAGTTTCCCAATGAGATATCTCGCCTACTGAGGCATTTCAGCCGCCGAAGCTGCAAATACAAAATATCAAAAAGATTGTCCAGAAGATGGCATTCACTTACAAAGGCTGGCAGGTGATGCTACCATTTTCCTAGCATGGAATTGTACTCAAGTACACACTTCAACAGGGGCAATCCCCTCCACCATCCCTCAGTATACAACATGAAGGCAGTGCCTCCCATGGAGGTTGGAGTCACGTCAACGGAAGTTCCAATGAAGGTTAAGCTTGATTGAAATTAAAAGCATTACTGCCTTATGTCATGGACAATTATATCAAAAGGATGCAGCAGGCTTTCGACTAAAAAGGCTCGTTCCTGTGAATGTAAAGAAAGTGGCCTTGTGCTAAAAAATATATATTATCTTTTTAACCATACTCCAGGGGCAAAGGAATGCCTAATTACAAGGAATGATGATGAACTTGTATGTCCTGTGAATACCGATGCACTCGAGAAATACTTTGTTAAAATGAAAAGGTTCGATAAGTCGCAAACCTGAAAAGGTGGCTTAGGCAAAAAAGAGCGTCTCGGTGGACTGAAAACCTGAAAGGGCGGTTCGGGAAAAATTTAGAGGCATATAAAAAAATGAATGTTTATCCTGATAGGTTGAAACCCGCAAGGGCGATGTATGCAAAAGTTATGGATTATGGCAAAGTAACTGCATCTGGTCGGACATGACTCACTTGGGGCATCTTAACTGTCAAAGGACTTCCGATGTGAAGCATTTGTAAATCAAAGACTCGGAATAGTGGAATTCAAAGTTTGTAGAGAGAACAATAGTTATTGTGTTCAATGTACCTTTCCCATATAATTACCAGTTTCCATACTTTTTAAAATCCATGGAGCCACGCCTTTGGTAGGCCACCACACCATTTAAATTAATTTGAGTCTGTGCCTATTTATTTGAAATTCTTATTTATTCTAATTACAAAAAAAAATTCTATTTTTGATGTAAATACTTAAAGCAAAAAACTTCAAAAAAAAAAAATCTTTTAATTTTTTTTTTCTTCATGTCTTTTGAAATGCATAATCAACAAGTACATCTTCTTTGAACTCTTGAGGAGTAGAAGCATACCTCAACATTCGTCTCAAGAACGTTTATACTCTGCAAGATAAGCATGACCAAAGACTATGAGATGACCTATGTCAAAAAAGAAGAAGAATACAAAGTAAAAAAAAAACTCGCTAAATCGAAAACTCGAAAGGGCGGCTTAAGCCAAAAATGAGCGTCACGGTGGACTGAAAACTCGAAAGGGTGGTCTGGACAAAAATTAGGGGCATACAAAAAATATATACATTCCAGGTGGACTAAAAACCTGAAAGGGGGGTCCAGGCAAAAGTTAGGGATTTTCAAAAGAAACAATACAAAAACAAAAAAAAAACAAAGACAGAGGCATTACAGTTCAAGTGGGCCAAATGGAAGATTACACCTTATACTGGTTTAGAAATGGCGACTTCTTCCAAACTTCTGATTGATGGGTTTTATCCCCAAGAAATAGTGACTTCTGCCAGACTTCTGATTAATGGGCTTTGTCCCCAAGAAATGGCGACTTCTACCAGACTTCTAACTGGTGGCCTTTATCCCCAAGGAATGATTACTTCACCATCAACTGAGACATCATATTGGGCTTTCCCCCATAAGTGGTTGGATTAATGGGTTTTTACCTCTTCAACTGTTTGATTAATGGACATTACACCGTCAGGGATTTGATTATTGAGCTTTACCCCATCAGTGGTTTGATTAACGGGCTTCACGCCGACATTGATTTGATTCATCTGCAATGATATTATCCCCAATGAAGATTTCCGAGTTTTTGTACCGTGATGCCAGGCCACTCTCTGTTTCACCTGCCCAATCTTGTCTCTCCAGCCTTACAATTATTCTGTCATACAAATTTCATGCATATATTCATACATTCATATACATATTCATGCATATAAACATTCATGCACATATAACATGCACAATATCTTTTATACATTATTGCATTGACAACCCTGTGTCTTGCTTCAGCTGTATCATAAAATTGTCATCCCCTACTTTGTCAGAAAACGAATTGTCAACCATTGTTATTTTCCCCCCAAGTGTCGTTCCTTGCTTTGTCAGATAACGAGATGTCACCCAATCTTTATCTTCAGAAGTGTTTCATTCCCCGCTTGGTCGGGTGACGAAATATCAAGATTATTATTCTCCGGTTTGTCGGATTACGAAATATCAAGTGTTTCATTCCCCGCTTGGTCGGGAGACGAAATATCAAGATTATTATTCTCCGGTTTGTCGGATTACGAAATATCAAGTGTTTCATTCCCCGCTTCATTGGAAGACGGAATGTCAAGATTATTATTCCCTGGTTTGTCGGATTATGGAATATCAATTGTTTCATTTTCCGCTTGGTCGGAAGACGGAATGTCAAGATTATTATTCCCCAGTTTGTCGGATTACAGAGTATCAAGTGTTTCATTTCCCGCTTGGTAGGAAGACGGAATGTCAATAGTGTCCTCTCCGGGTATGCCGAATGACGAGACGTCACTCAATTTCTATTTTTTCAAGTGTTATCCCCAGGGTGTATGGTCCAAAGATGTCACCAACCAAGTTTATTTCAAGTGGCAGGTCCCACCAAACAATCAGTTTACAAATATACTTTTCAATTTCCCCTAGTGTCTGCTCAGTTTTATTTCCTGTATATTCGTCTTTGTTAGTCGTACCCTTGTACTGGTAGCAGACAGATGTATTTCCCGTATGTTCGTCGTTATTAGCCCGACCCATGTAACGGTAGCAGACAGTCTTATTTCCCTTATATTCGTCGTTGTTAGCCCGACCCATGTAACGGTAGCAACAGTCTTATTTCCTATACATTCGTCTTTGATAACCCTACACTTGTATCAGTAGCAGACAGTCTTATTTCTTATCTTTTCCCTTGATACTAATTAGTAGGTGATACCTATCAGTTTGTTCCCCGGTGAACCTGTGTTAGCCCCAACAAAGTCGGATCCCTTTCTTTATTGAACTCGGGTATCCTCCTGTTTTGTTCTATCCCAGTCAGGTCATCTTCACTGTCTTTGCATTCATACTTGCATCGCAAACATTCATATCATGATATTCATAGCATTACTTTCTTAAGCATTTTAAAATAGTCAAAAATGATGTACTTGATATTTAAGTCTTTTCGACCTGTTGATTTAAAAGTTTCATCTTTTTAAGTCCCCGTGACGAAGAAACTTAAATAGGGGCATCTGTCATGCCCCATTTTTTGACCGTTTAAATTTTTTTACTCCATTATTATTGTTATTATTATTATTATTGTTGTTATTATTGTTGTTATTATTATTATTGTTATTATTATTGTTGTTATTATTATTATTAGTAGTACTACTACTACGACCACCACTACTACGACCACTACTACTACCACCACTACCACTACCACTACCACCACTACCACCACCACCACCACCACCACCACCACGACTACTACGACTACTACTACTACCACCACCACCACCACCACCACCACTACCACCACTACTACTACCACTACCACCACCACCACCACGACTACTACTACTACTACCACCACTACCACTACCACCATTACCACCACCACCACCACGACTACTA
>Ga0315913_1011442_pt1 | contig 10032 bp, 7 predicted proteins | sample MpolsnodulesMG_FD_207736 | JGI IMG/M metagenome (GOLD analysis project Ga0315913, IMG submission 207736) | Medicago polymorpha root nodule microbial communities from Los Angeles, California, United States - small nodules | ecosystem: Host-associated > Plants > Roots > Nodule | place: USA...
AATTATTTGATCCTGAAATATAATAACTTGCAATTGAAGTAAAATAGTTCTAAAAAGGAAATAATATTAAATAAAATAAACTCAAATCTAAATAAAACACACTCAAATATTATATTAAAAACACTAATTATTGACTCATCAGCAACGTAAGCCAATGAATGACAAGGATCAAATTATTAGGATGTTTCTTACCTCTTTTACACCAATTCTAATAACCATTTCCTCTAAGTCAGATGGAGGGACGTTTGATCTAATTAGATATGAAAGAGCAGTTCTGGAGTCACAACCAAGTCGTCCGTCACCATGAACATTGATGGTCCTTTAGCATATTCTCCAGAACTTGATAATTTTGACATACAAAACTTAGGATCAACGAAAGACAATGGTATATTTTCTTGACAAACACAATCACTTATATACTTGGGTGTAGAAGTAACAGTGCCGGGGACAAGCCTCCTGTCCCCGTCCACATTCTTCAGTTGGTAAGAAGGACAATAATAAATAGGTAAGGAAGCTGCAGATATTGGTAATATCTGGTTCCTGAGCTCAAATTGAGTGGCACACAGAGGATTCACCAGTTTGTTTTTCAGGTCCTGTGACATCAAATATCTATCTGAACTCAACCCAGTCATGCAGTTGTATAAATTATCAATGCAGCTTATAGAAGAAAATCCTTGAAGCATATGCAACACTCCTCCTAAGGGGAAAGTGAGAAAACTCAAAAGAAAGTCCGCAAAATCTTCCTCAGCTTCAGCATACAAAACCTCTCTCTTGCTGATCTTCTCACCAGTACTTTCACAGACATTTGTCTAAATTCATAGGGTGATACATCTCCAATCACAAATTCAGATTGGTGTCTTAGGTTACTATGAAGGAATTGATTATTATTCCTAAATAAAAAATTAGTTAAAGGAGTATTTGAGAACATTGACAACTTGAGAAGATCAAGCACCTACACAAATCAAATATAAAATAAATAATTAAAAATAATCAACAAATGATAACATTAGGCATGACATAAAGATCCTGAAGTAGACGAACACTTGTTCCGATAACGTTAGGCATGACATAAAGATCATCACAAATGATAAATGTAGCCGTTTCCTTGACATATCCGTTTTCTTGAATCAAACCAGAATCCGGGATTACTACTCTGTCCATTACTCTTCCACAAGAGCAATTTTGATTCCTAAAAGTGCTCAAAAAGTCACTTCTACTACTAGAGTAACAAGACCGATTCTGACAAAGGAAATACTTCATTGGTTCAGTGTCGTCAATGTTCAATTTCATATTCTGGCAATAAGCTTCCATGGAATTCCTTGGCTTGAGTAGCATTTCCTTGCAGGCATGTGTCCAGAGATATTGTTCATCAAGATTTGCCACACTTCGATACAGTGAGCTCAGGCTACCAATTGTTACTGCTTCAATATTTGACTGCTTAGCCGGAAGCCTTGTGATAGTTCCTAAAGGAAATGTTAAGAAACTGAAAAGAGCATCAACAAAATCCTTTCCTGCCTCAGCATAAACAACTTTGTTCCTTTCTCTGTCCACCATAACTCTCAACTGAACATGGTTAACTTGTTCAATGGGTTAAGTGTAATTAGCTGCCATTGTAAAGAACTAGATCATCTACCCGTGCTACCGCACGGGTCATAAATAATGGAGAAGATGTTATATTGCAATATGATGCATTACATAGAAAATAAAAGTATTCAGCATAAAATATCTTTAAGGAAACAGGATAGATGTTCACACATTTTGGAATATCTTTTTATCTCTTTATATACTACATTTGACATCAGTTAATAATATCTTCAGACCATCTATTGATGTAACGTATAGCTGAACACGCGAAAACACAGGTTGTGGAAGATAGATGTCAACTTGCTTAAGTGTTGCCCTTAACTTTTGTTTATAGTCATTGCAAAACACACAGTTATAGGAAACTGCCTACGCTTAAATCTGAAGGGAATTCTTATATCAGGCGGTGCCAGCGACAATCTTTGTATATATACCTTCTCCCCAATGCTACCGCGCAGTCTGATTGGCTATAATATACACCAGTAATTTGTGTCGTAATACAAATTTCAGATAAAATAAGTCATATAATGAAATTTGATTCAAAATAATGATATCAATATAGTAGCAGTCATAATTTTTTACAACCTTACAAACAATATTAGTTACGGTATATTTCTAAATAATTCTCGATATACCACATTTGACGTCACATTCGTATCTTTTTAGTCTTCATTAATTAGTTATCAATATCTTCAACCCTTTCTTTGAAGTAACTCTCAATACTTCAACATACAACTGACTATGTGAAAACACAAATGTTGGAAGATATATCCCGCCATGTTTCAGCGATTGTCCTTGATTTTTTTTATTAATAGTCATTACAAAGGAAACGACCGACAAAAATTGTCGCCGTTGAAACTTGAAATGAATCATTGTGTCAAAAGACATAAGAAATAACTTGGGTATAAATACTTTGTCGACGATATTAGTTTCCAATATACTTTCCCATCCTTCAAGCACATACTTTCCCATCCTTGATATAATTAGCCTTGTTTCATTGCATAATCTAAAGTTTTGATCGATATTCCTTAACAACATAACCGATGTTCGAGCTCATACATTTAATCTCAACTTTATACCAGCTTTATAGCATCATAAACTTTCATAGTTATAGTATTCAACTACAACTGATTCAAAAAAAAAATGACAGCTAATATATAATTCTGCAAAATAATTTAAAAGTGTACTATCTGCTCTTTGAGCATTTAGGAAAGCTATGTCATGAAAAAATTCAAGCCTTGGAATGTCCTATACATCCAATGACATCTCATTGTTATATACCATAAACATTCATAATATGAGATTATATGAAACATTTGGTGAATGCGTACATTATTTTAATCTCAAGCATTAGTAAGTTTTCAAGAATGATATATATAATAAAACCTTTTAATCATAATTTCACATTGATAAAATTAAGTTAAAATTCATACGGAATTCACTCAAACCATAAAATTAAGTTAAAATTCATACAGAATTCACTCAAACCATGCAAAGAAAACACTTTTATCGATAGCCATAAAAACTGAGCATTCCCAAATCAAAAAACAATACAGGTTGAAGTTCAACCACAACATTCATCAAAGATTCTTGAAAGTTCAATTTCGTTTGAAAATTCTTGATACATGAACAGTGGATAGTTTGAAAAGTATAGTTATGTTAGCTGGTTTTGATAAAGGCAAGACAACAAACAGAAAAAGAAAAAAACATGAAGCCAGCATAACAACTACAGCTGCTAGCCCAAAACAGCCGACCCAAAGTAGCCCAAACACTACCTCCTTAAACACTACCGCAAAGGAATTATATATCGTAAAGGATACTTGTACACAATAATGGGACACAAAAGAAATTTCATTGAAAATAAAGGGAAAGTCACTTAGATAATCAAGTGCATACATATCAATCAATACAAAATCTGGCATATCTCTTAAACAAAAACTTGCTGGTCCGCAAACTCAAAATAAAAACAGACAAAACAGAATTGAAAACAGCCATAACACCATTGTGAAAAGTTTATAACATCAAACAAAATGTTATAAATCAAAGACACACCTAGTTACTCTAAATTTCATCTTGCGCTTGTTGATCTAATCCTGAAAAGGCTCAACAAAAAGGTAATTTTTCACCTCAAGAACTTGAGATCTCAACTTTGCTTGCCAGGTCTTGGAGGCCCAAAGTAGTTTGTCATCAATCCCATTAAAGAAAACATCATAGCCATCATAACTTGTTTAAAATCATTTTCAACATTCCTCGTAATAACAATGGATTGAGCACAAAATATGAGAGCCAACCACGAACCCAGCTTATACCTGAACATAACACCGGCGAAGCTGAATAAGACAGTGATGAAACCGGCATAATCGATCGGAAGATCTTATGGAGCTATCACTGGTGGTACGTACTGCTTGGCGGATGATGGCTGACGTGGATTGCTCCCATGCGATGACATCTTCTGAGTCTCTCTCTCGTCTTACTCTCTCTCACATTAGAGAGATTAGATAAAAATGTCAAGAAGGATGATTTTGGAAAAGTAAGAAGGAAGATTTCAAAAGACTCAAACGGTTCTGAATGCTTGTAGAATTCCAATACATTGAAGCAGATTTTTTGGCCTATTCAAGAAAGGGAGAATTTTAAACGATAGTTACCAGTCAAGGAATGGTAAGACAACAATGGTCAGTGATGCATCATGAGTGATGAGGCCATCGTATATTTATATCCAGAGATGGAGAGGAAGGCCATTAGTAAATTCAGTCTGCCTGGGAAAATACACACTATATTAAATAGATAGTTGGAACATAGAAAGGATGATTGTTGAACAGAGTGAATGGAATATATATATACAACCAGAAAAATCAAATGCAATAAAAGCACCTTGCCTTGGTATAGCACATTTGTATGGGAAAGTATAATCTAATTTAATGTGACGGCAGAAGTTGGAAAGGAAGCATACAATGCATCTTGTAACATAAAGCAAGGAGGGAAAATTTGAAATTTTTCGGTGTGTTGTGATATGTGCTTCCGATAATCAAGATTAGATGTAGGGTTGATAGACTAATGGCGCAAAAAAGGGTTAGATCCAAGGGCTAATATTGATTGGCGCCTAAAAATCTTAGAATTAGGGTTTTAAGTGGTAATTGGAGTGTTAACTAGGATTAGGAATAAGTTAGATATTGGCAATTCACCTAGAGAAGCAATAACAATGCAACTTTGTTATTTTTTTTACTCAACAATGAAACTACTGAAACTTGATTATAAAACGTTTGCTTTTAAAAATTGACTCTTTATTTCTTCAGCGTGTCCAACTTTGGAATGTGAAATGAAATTATTAATCACATCGGATAATGCAAAAGCCTTGGAGTAGTTGGCCAGACAAAAGGTTTGGTTATTGTTATGATTTATGATGATTTATTGAAAGCTTAAACAAATACAAATGAATTTGTGGTTTGGAGAAGTTGGCCAGACAAACGTTTCCTGCCATAAAGAATCAGGGAAACCATCAATATAAGGAACCATTTGTGAAGTTGCAGCCGATGTTGAAAAGAAATGCCACAGTGAATAGATTTAATCTAAAGTCTGTATAAATCTCAACTGCAGTGATTCGAAAGGAAGAGAAAGCCTTAAGAGGAAAAACAAGATAGCCGCTGATTTAAGAACAGTGCTATATAAGCATGTTGAAATTGCATAAAATATTTAAAAACTCAAATTCGTATAGCATATAACCTAAAGGGATACCAAGCTGTTCTAATTAACAACAAACCATCTCAAAATGTGAAATCATAACACAGAAATTGTTCAACAATCAACATCATAAAACCTAAGAAAGACTTAAAATATCACACTTTGAAGTGTGAATATTTGTCGGCGCAGGAAAACCTATAACAGAGACACTTTCATACACTCATAGCAGCAGACATCGGTGACTACAATCCACTTTACCAAAGTCATAACTTTCATGCTGCATCAAATGAAAAATTCAACCTTCCAATGTCATCACATTTACGGTGGATACAGAGGTAAGAGAGTCAGTGTTGTGAAATTGCTGCCGAGGCAGATTAAGTTCCGCCATCTGCCACAATGCCAAATTTATATGGCGGATTGTTTCCATAATCTGTCATCGACCATTGATAACACTGGTTAAAACTGAAGTAGGCTATTAGAGTAGTCAGCTTTACCACTCCCATCGCAAACCTAAAATTCACATTTATATTTGTTAACTTTCTGAATTCTGACCTCAGCTAATGTTGCTCATAACATACTCTGATCTCAGTTAATATTGCTCATAACATAAGAATGTCTTAAGACGCATTGTACTGCAATAAACCAATGCACGTGTATACCTATCCAGCATCACATATTCACATATCAACAATCCGCAAAAATTTGAACAACCACCACAAACACCAATCGCAAACCATAGTTTTTAACACTAAACAAGGTGCACAAGAATGTAATAGAGAGCCACAATGAACTTCAATTATGACCATATATGTAAGGTGCACACATCTCCACTAAAGCTAGATAGAATGTACCTTTCATTGCGGTTAAGACGAGCTCCTAGATAAAAAATAAAAAAAACATGCAAAATTCACAAATAACACCGAATCAAAATATATTAAAATAAAACCAATACATACCAACAAAAAGTATAATTCTAGGATGTTAAGGACAAGTGTAAGCTTTACTAAAATATATTTGAGCCAGGTTATGCAGAGAAAGGACATAATTGCCTCAAGAAATCCTCAACATCAAGGAATAGTTAACCATGATTTATAGTATCTAATATCAGGAAACTAGTAATCAAAGAAAACTACAATCTTAGGAAAATAGTACAAATCAAATATGAATTATTAACAGAAAATATACAGAACCTAAATCAGAGATATTATGTTTAGAGTTAGTGAGTGTTGGTTAGAATTATAACAAAATTTTATATAGATAGGCTATAAAGAGATATGAATAGGAGATAAGGGGTATCATGTATAGCATAAGATCAATTTTTGGAGGGAGACCTTATGCCGTCGACATCAAGGAGCTCCTATCCATTCTTTTTCTTATCAACTTGGGTTCATCACTAACTTGGGCTAAAGAGATCTAAATTGGTTCAGATGTCAGACCAAGAAATACCATGATCAGAAGTCGAAGTCTAATCTTTTACAAATTTAGGAGAGATTACAGGATATTGTCCAAAAGCTAACCAAGTATTTCATTTTTCTATCAGTAGTAGGCTAAAATCTTGTCTGACGTTAACTATGACAGCATCTGAAAGTGGCAATCACCATGCCACATTAAAATTATTCACAAATCCATCCCTTCATCATCCCAGTTTGATCTTTCCATCAATTGCATTTAATAATCTGTGACAAAACAGTTGATGTGGTTCATTCACCACATGTGTAACATTATGCCATTGAAGTTGGCTTCATCAGTGTCACATTAAGCAATAACTTTGGTTAAAGTCTTTACCCATGGAGGTTATAAGCAACTGATAAGAAATATGTAAAGACTTGGGAAATGGACATCCACCAAAATATTCATAACAATTAATGCTAGTATTTTGAAAAGAAAAAATGACACTTATCTTTACAAACATGACGACCCTCGGTTCTTAGCCACTTTTGCAGCAAGTTTGTGTTGACCTACTGAAACACGAAGCCTGCCACTGCCAGCCTGACCAAGCATTCCATAACCCGATAACACAAAAATAGAAGAAAATAAGGAGAAAACAATAACATAAAAATATAATAAGAAGAAAACATGAAAATATGGATGTGTGATTTATTAATATATCCAAAGTACACTGAAAAGAGGTGACTAAAGTTAGCCATCACAATTAGAAATAAAGAATGCAAAGCATTGCACTGCGAAAGTAAATAATTGCAGGACTTGTCAAATCTGGTAAAACAGAAACTAACAAAACACTACGAAAGTAAATAATTTCAGGACATGTCAAATCTGGTAAAACAGAAACTACCTAAACAGCTCTCTTCTTCAATTCTGAATTGCATCCGATTGGCTTTGGATAACTTCCTCTTGTCTGCCATTGTATACTTCTCCTTCATCTTCCTAAGCCTACGACCACCTCTCGTCTTCTTTTTAGGCTCAGCATCAGGCACCGGAAGTGGTTTGGGTCGCTTAGCAGGAGAGGTTTCTTGCCACTTGTCAATTTTAGTGAGGATCTCATCTTTAAGAGTTGTTCCAATTTTCCCCGACGGGTCCCCAAGTATTAAGTCTACTCGTGCAGCAAGGGTAGATCTTGCAGCTAAGAGTCTGTAAGCTCGCATCCTTAGAGATGGAGGTGTAGTCTGAATAAGTTGAGTTTACTCTAGGTAACCAACATGGAATTGCGATAATGCAGAAGAGAAGCCAGCAGCGTTTATTTGTAGGCATGTTTGCAAGAGAAGATAAGCCACCGGCTGTTACAATGAGTTTAGCTGCTATTACACTGCCATGCCAACAACAACATAAAGATTAGGGGCAACATAACTCATTCTACTTTCTACCAAATCAACAATCTTATTCTTCAGTGAATCAAGAGCAATAGCGTGATCGCAAGCATCAATTATCTTGTTAAGTTCTTGGTTTGGAAGTGGCTTCCCCGATGTAGTTGAAGATGTAAGTGACACAACCATTATAATGGATGAGGGCAAGAGCCCTTGTAAATGAAAGAGAGATGGATCAATTTGATTTCCTATCTTCTTAACGACACGAGCATAATCGACAGGATAATGTACTATCGACTCAAGCTCTGGAAATTTGAAGCAATATTTGTTGCTAATAAAATTGTGTACGATAGCAATTTCATTCTCAATTTCAGCTAACAAAAGATTACATTCCATAATTAATTTGTATCTTCCGACGACATCTGAATCGGCTTCCTCGGCGTTCTGTAGTTTTAGCAGGATATCAGTATACCGCTGCTGGCTTCTGTACAACAAATTATCATCGTAAGAGTTTAGGTCAGCATCAAAATCAAAATCCGCATCATCATCAAGTTCAAGTTCTTCCAGGTCTGTAAAAAAGGTGTAATAGGGTGTAGCCATGAGTAGAAGAGAGTAAAACGGATGGAACCAAAAGGAAGAAAACGAGTGAAACCTGCGAATGAATTGATGGAAAAGGTGTGTCGCGATCGATAAAAAACAGAGCAACAATCAGAATTTGAAAGACTAATTTGATTTATTTGTCCTTTTTATAAATATTGGGTTTTTTTTTATTAGTTTGTTCCATTTTTTCTTTGAACAAAATGTTGTCCTTTTTTTTAATTATGCTCTTTACCCAACACATTTTACATGTTACCAACTGAAATTCTCAAAATGCTCCTGTGTGAATTAACTTACGCAAGTGTTACACCCAATTAGTTAAATCATGCTAGTTTTAAATCTTGTTGTGGGTTATGTTTCAATTGATATTATTTTGGTCTAACGTGTTAAATTGGCACTTAGATAGAAAAAGGTTGACGTAGGCTTCTTTGGTTTTCTAGTACCGTTACTTACATTTTTTTATATGTGAAAAACCAACTCTTTCAAAAGTGTAAGGGTGGTTTGTTCATTAATGGCTCCACTGTTCATGAGAATCATGACCGAAGAATTTTGGTTGTGAATCATACCAACAATAATCAATTCCTTCAACCATCAATAATCAGAAAGCCATGCTTTTGAATTTTGAAAACTAGCGTGAGTTAACTCACACAGAGGTATTTTGGAAAGTTCAGTTGGGAGCGAGCAAAACTTGTTGGGAGAAGAGTAGGATTTTTTTTATGTTGACAAATGTTGACCTTTTTATAACGAGGGAAGTTTTGCGTTCTACATAGAATTATGCTCTTCTCCCATCAAAAATTGCTCGTTCTAAACCAAACTTCTGAAAATACCTCTACGTGACTTAAGTCACGCAACCTACGTGAGTTAAACCACGCAAGTTTTATAACAACGTTAGTTAACTTACGCATGATTTATAACTAGCGTGAGTTAATTAACTCACGCAACGTGACTTAAGTCACGCAGGAGTATTTTTGGAATTTTGGTTGGGAGCGAGCAATTTTTTATGGGAGAAGAGCATAATTCTTCTGCATATGTACCTTCACCCCTACCAATCACTTATAATTTCAAGGCTTAATTGAATCATTGTCCAGTAATTTATTTGTTATTTTCATATTGGATCTATAACTTTAAAAAATTTCTTTTCGGTCCTATAAATATGTCTCCGTCAATCACGTTGATCAAGGTCATTTAACTTTAACCTCAAATGTATTAAGTTGATCAACATTGTAGGTGGTCCACCGTTGACATAATTAATTTTTTAATTTGAGCTCTTTGATTTGTTTTCTTTCAAAAAGGAGATAGCTAGATTATGTAGGTCTATTGTATCTAACGGTGCATCACCAACATCTAATTTTTTAACATCTCTTTATCTTCTCCCTCCTTATTTTCATCTAATTTATTAAGAAAAAAATCATAA
>Ga0315913_1011444_pt1 | contig 10031 bp, 8 predicted proteins | sample MpolsnodulesMG_FD_207736 | JGI IMG/M metagenome (GOLD analysis project Ga0315913, IMG submission 207736) | Medicago polymorpha root nodule microbial communities from Los Angeles, California, United States - small nodules | ecosystem: Host-associated > Plants > Roots > Nodule | place: USA...
TAGATGTGAAAAGCATAATTGAATGATTCTTCAGTATTTGTGAGCTTTTCGCAGGATAACTTGCAAACCAAGTAATCAAAGTGCATAAAATATATAGTCTATTTAACTCCTTTTTGACACTTATCATTAAGCCAAGGCACATGACAGGGATTTTTTGCTTAGCCGGTGGTAGCCCTCTTAGTGGAAAAATAGATTCTGAAGTTCCAATTTCATTATTTGGCAACAAGACCACAAACCTATTGTAATAATTTGCAACGATGTGTCCCATGTTCGGAAGCGTCAACCACTTATCAACAAGTGCAATAGCACCACTATTTGTGGGAGGATGCAAGCCATTTAAGATGTAGTTATAACGATCATCACCCGGATATACCCCACATAATCATTTCTATAATCTTTCAACTCTTGAATAAGATGTCTACAAACCATGATATGACTTTCTTCGATAAATCCCAATAACTCGACTATAGCCCGAAATCCACAATTCCGATCGCCTATAACATCCACCATATTTTCAATAAATGGAACCATGAATTTTGGTATATAATCATTAGGGCTCAAAATCGGAACAGGCGTTGGAACCGAAATAGGCTTTGAAACTGGAGTAGACTTTGGAAACCGAGTAGGTGGTGAAAGTGGGGAATGTGATGTTTTACCAAGACGAGCACCTTTTCTTTTAGGAAATGATAACGTTGTTGGTGACGGTTGACCATCTAGATATTAGGAATCAACACGCTCCCACGAAGAAGGGATTCAACTAGTCGATGCCACTTTTGCTCTAGACCTCGCAATTTCCACTTTTTTCTTGGCTCCGTTGGTTGGTACTTTTCGTGGTGGTGGAGACAACACTGTGGTGTCTGGAAATACCAACTGCCGCAAAAACCTCTTTGATTTCTAGCATCATTTGATAAGGGACTTTCTTGAGACGTTCTTGAACACCATTCCACTCCTCCTCGGCAGAAAAGCCATCTCCGTTACTTTCTTCACCCGTACATAACCTATGCCAATTACGATGTATCTCATCCAATAAAATAGGCTTGTTGTCACAAATTTTAATAGCAATAAAGCATGCACATGGTAATCCATATGATGTCCTTTGAACACAATCGCAACTTTCCTTGTCCATACACAATTTTTCCCAACAACGTTGCTATTCCAAAACAAATTGCCCAAAGCATATCTAGACACATAACCCTCTAACCCATAGTACAAAATGACGTCTTTGAATCTATGTTCCAATACAGTACAACTCCGACCAAATGATGTTTATATCGCAGTTAACTAGATCATCAACATATCATGTATTTTCTCCCAACAAGTACCCAAATCACCCACACTATTTTTCAAATATTTCTTTACTAAAGCATGAGCCGATTCAACTATGTTGGTGGTTTTGCAGCCAAGAGGAAACACATGGTCTGTCCATGCCCTCACTATATTGTCCTTAACAACCAATACTGTGCTCTTGACATAGGTTAGAAATTTTGTAAAATCATTACAAACATTTTGGAACACCACTAATGCACTTGTATATAATTCTTGAGTGGGTGATTCAAAAATAACATCCCTTGCTCCCATTATTTTCTTTACTACATTGCTATGTTTCACCTCTTTACCATCATTTTTTCCCAAATCATATCTACAGTCAATGATGCACCTGGCTCTAACATTTTTTTCAACTTAAAAATAACAAAGTATTGCACCATTTTCGGGAAGAACAGTTGCAACTGCATTCATCAAAGTCGTATCCATGTCAGTCACAACCACCTTAGGCATATTAATCTTTGATTTAAGAAGTTTAAACATCATTTGTACAACCCAAACAACGTTTTCCTCTTTCTCACGTGTCACAAATTCAAAGCTAGCAGAATATGTCAAATCGGTCGAGGTGATCCCAACTATCTCAAACATTGACATCATGTACATGTTGGTTTGTCGGTGGAGTCCATAACCAAAACCGTTGGGAAATTGTTAAACAACTTAACGGATGTTGAATGAGCCCAAAATATGTCTTCAATAGTAGTATTTTCACCTTGTGTTCTGGTGAAATAAACATAGTTGTGTTCCTCCAACTTTGAGATTAGATACTGCAACACCGTATTGTCACCTTTGTTTGACATGCATATTTGTTGATGTTCATTTTATACCTGCTTGATATTTGTCTTGCAATCTTTTCTTTTGCCCTTCAAATTTAACAAAATATTTCTTGGAAGCACCAAACTCTTGATAAAGTGTATCAGCTTCATCCCATGGTTGTAAACTCCATTATGAATGTTCAATCTCGAATCATTTGTTTGCCTACTAAGATATCCACGAACCATGAACATACACCCACATTTTCTTGAACACAGTGCCTCATGCTTCAATCTTTTTTTCGCACTTTGTGATCGCCACTCATTTCACACACTAATTGCAATATTGGATTGATCAAATTGGATATATGTATAACAACTGTAAATCCCACCCTATTTTCTTGACGACGTAGCCAATTGAGCAAATCATCCCTATCTTTCCAATTAACTTCTTTGGAAAAAATGAGTCGTGTCAACTTCATTTGCATCAAGTGGGACGACACCGGACTCAACATATAATGAAGCTTCAACATCGGAGGAAGCTCTATCGATATTTGGTGTGGCTTCAACCTTAGGCAGTTTGACATCTCCAGAATTTTAAGCAAAAAATAGTTTTGTCTCTCTCGGGTCATCATTCGCGTTCTTAACCATAACTATAAATAAACAACATATAACTATGAATAAACAACTAACTAATGCATAAACATCAATTGCATAATGAATGAAAAAAAACCAAAAAAAAAAGGCAGTAACATGCATTTTTGGAGCCACCACATCGGTAGTTAACTACCAAAATCCATCAGCAGTTAACTGGAGATGCCCCTGTACTTCGGCACTTAAGTGCCGATACGTGCATGCCAGTGTTTTTGCGAAAACTGACAGCAAAATCAACAGAAATAAATAGATTAAAATGACCGATACCTATTTTATTATGTCAAAAGTGTGTTGAAACCTAGCTTGCTGTTGTAACACCCTAAACTCTAAAAGCGATAAATTACGCTAATGATACGGCATATCAAGAATTTAGATGTTACATCTTCAATAGATCTCCAAGGATGCATAAATAATAACTTTCTCAAAACATCGCAGCAGAATAAAAACATCATGACAATTGTGTTTAAGAAAACATCTCTAAGTAGCTATGTTTCAAATCATAATACATCATCAATATGAATTCTCATCTCAACAACTGAGTCATAAAAATAACTAGTAGTCATAAGACTCCAAACATAAAGACGTCCTAATCAGAGCTGACACACTAGACTTTGAAAAAGCAATAAACGAGGTAGCTACAAGCTATCCTCAAGCAACTCACTAAAGCAATCTAATCATGCACATCGTCTACCCATCCATACAGATAAGGAAGTCGGTCAACCAAACGATCACTTGAGGTTAGTTCATAATTCACAATTAAACATTATCAATGAAAATAAATAATACAATTAAATTCAATTGATAAAAAGCAACTCCACAACATTAATATCCCACAAGTATACAAATATACAAATTCACCACATATTTATAGGTACGTCAAGTTCACCAATGCACGTATACACCAATTCACATAATTAACTATGACTCGACTCACCAAATCACAATGTATGCAATGTTCTAGACTCTTCTAGATGCATGTGGTAGCATAGCGTTCCGGATATAATTTTACAGTTAATGAATACACTAACATAATAATCACCCCACACTTATGTCATGCAGAAGCTATGTAATAATCACCCCGCAGTTACATACTTCAAGATCACATCATATGACTATGAATGAATGGACTTCAAGTAAGGACTCGACAATGCACAATTCACCATTATAAACATTAACATAATAATCACCCCGCATTTATGTTATTCACCAACAATTGCATTATCAAATGCTTACATCTATACAATCAACAAGTCATCATCAAAATCATCTAAACACCGTAAGAAATAACATCAACATCATCAACAACATTTAACACTTTAAAGAAACCATAAGGTTTTAAATTCACCTTTCACATAAGACGGACAATTTGCCACGACATGACATTCATCAATTTCAAACACTCAATCCTTAACATTTCATTCACATTAAATCTTACTAACATGAATTCAAAGTCTCCTAAGAGTTATCCAACCATAAGACATTAGTTTGACAAAGTTTCACTAAGTTTACGAAAACTAGCATTTTCGGATAAATCCTCTGAAACCCAAGTAAATGAATTCAAACGCCTCAACTGAGTATACACACCAATCACATATAAGTGCAGTAGTGTGTACACATACATTTCATAGGCCAAATCCGACAAATACTCAAGTCCCCTAAGTTCATATCGTTTCTTCCATTTCCCAAGTTATACAATAAAATAAATCAAACAAGTTTGAATGCCTTGACTAAGTATATACACAAGTCACATATGAGTGCAGTAGTGTATACATATACGTCTCATAGGCCAATTCAACTAAATCCCAAAGTTTCACAAAGTTCGTATCATTTTGCCGTTCTTCAAAGAATTCAAGTTTTCAAAGCAAAACCAAGTTAAAGTCCATGAATTCCATCCAAAACATTTTGACAAATAATAACAGCACTAGACAACCCTAGTCCTACCCTTTTTCCCTTGAGATATCAAGTTTTTGGAAATTTCATGTTCTTGAACTATTTTCAAAAGGTTATGATACGATTTCACGAAACCAAGTTCAATCCAATTCAATTGATGTTTCCAAAGGTTTAGAAGATTTAAATACAACCTCATCAAAAGAATCAGTTTGAATGGTCCGGATCGATCCTCCATAGCCCAGAACACCCAAAACATAGGGTTATGTTCTTGTGCAACTCACCCTAGCGAGCTCTATCTCGCCAGGAGAGTTACACCATAACAGGTTACCTTGTTTTTGTTGTTCCTTCTTGGGAACTCCAAATTTTTCACCCAAAAACCCCAATTTTGATCCCCTTGACCCCAAAGTCGACCCTAAAGCTTGTACACTTGACTACAAACATCAAAAGGCATTCAAAATAACAACAAACATCGAATTATAACACCAATTCATCTCAAAATCATCATCTAGTTCATTTTCACCAACAATCACCATTTTTCTCATTTTTCATTCAAACTACAAAACAACCACACCAATTCAAACCTCATCAACATATAAACATAAATAAATATTAATGAAGTGAATTCAAACATGTTTCAACAATAATCATACACCAATTCATGAATTTCTCTCAAATAGTTAAAAATCATGAAAATAACTAAACAACAACAACTATGAAGTTTAAGCTATTAATACAAAAAATTCATGAAGTTTATCATACCCACAATTTCACATGAAAAAGAAGCACGTATTTTATCATTTAAATTCACAAAAAGTCACAATTATAACAAAAACACTTAAACCCACAAGTACAAAAAATGATTATAACTTAATTAGTGAAAAAGAGACTATTCCCTTTACCTCTATTCTTCAAGAATCCAATTCCTAACTTCAATTTAGCTCATATCCACCAACCCCAAATTTTCTCTCTCAAGTTTTTCTTTGCCCTTCAATATCCCCTTTCTCTCTCTACCTTTATCTTAGAATGTTTTGTGAAAATGAGTAATGAAGGTAATGACCTAATTTCTCATAAGACTAGTGTTTATATAGTCACTACTCAAATGGACTCAAACCCTAGTTGTCTTAACGGGCTCAATATTCTCACTAACTAATTCACCGAGTTACTACTCACTTATCCGTCAAATAACAAATAATTACTGTCTCTAATTATTTACCCTAGTAAAAATAATCATTCCCACTTAAAACACTAAAAATAATTCTTGTAACCAAAAGACTATTTTACCCCTACTAACCAAATGACCAAAATACCCTTGAGTCTAAAATGCCTAAATTACCCTTCTCAAACCAAAATTCAATAATCCCGGATAAAATACACACAGAGACAAATAATTACATACAAGCACATATAAATACACATAATAATTAATTGAAATAATTTTTGTGAAAATCGGGTTGTTACAACTGTTATCAGCTGATTTAACAGCGTATCAACAGTTAATTTCTGAGGATTTCAAAACCCACAACAGTTAACTGTCGATGGATAGGAAACCGGCGGCATTTAATTGTGAAGGAGTATATTGGTCTTTTACTGGTATTTTTTTAAGCCTTATTTAAGGTGTAAACAACAATTCTCATTAATCCTTTCACGGTTAAGATCATTTGGTGTTAATTATTCTTATATGATCACATGACCAAATATAAATATAAATAGTATAAACTTTGTTTTTTAAAAAATAAATAGTATAAACTTCTAGGCACACTTATAAAAATTATCTTTGAAGGGAGGCTTGACGGTTCCAAATAGCGATTCATAATTGGACATTTGGTTATGGTATTTTCATAAAAGATTTTTATGCTATTTCTATTTTGAATGTACTTTATAAACATCACATACGACTGTATATATATTATATTATGGTTAAATATGTTTTCGATCCCTATAAAATTAGAACATTTTAAGTTTAGTCCTTACTTAATTTTAATAGTTTTTAAGTCCTTAAAAAAAATTCTGCACTCAATATTAGTCCCTCCTTAATTCAAATTTGTTTAATTTATGCTTAAACTTTTGAGTTTTTAAACAATTTTTTGCAGACGTGTTAAGAGCATTAGTAAAAGATCTTCTGCAAAAAATTGTCGCCAAATTTGATTTCTTCGTCCATATTTTGTTAATTTTATCTTTAACTTTTGCTGTTTAAATAATTCATATTTAATTCGTTTCATGTTAAAAAAAATCTAAATTTTGGTAAATGAAGATTTCATAGTGTTCTAAACTTGTCTTAAAAAAATCGTTCAAAAATTTAAGAGTTTAAGGATAATTAAACAAACTTTGTTGTAACTGGGACAAAAATTAGAAGTAATTTTTTTCTGTAAGGACTAAAAAAGCTATTAAAATTAAGGCTAAATTGCATTTTTAGTCCCTTAACTATTTAGGTAGTATCGCTTTGGTCCCTTGATTAAAATTCGATTTATTTTGGTCCCTTAACTTCTCTCTGTTACACATTTTGGTCCTTACCGTTAGTTTTAATTAAAAAACGTTAGGTTTTCTTCATCTTCTTCTCCTCTTTTTCATCTTCATATCATTTCCATCAACCTTCAACAACAAGAATCACAGAAAAATTCCAAAAAAAAAATGAAGAAAACCTAACGCTTTTGAATTAAAACTAACGAAAATGACCAAAATGTGTAACAGAGAGAAGTTAAGGAACAAAAATAAATCGAATTTTAATTAAGGGACCAAAGTGATACTTCCTAAATAGTTAAGGGACCAAAAATGCAATTTAGCCTAAAATTAAATAAGGACTAAACTTAAAAGTTATCAATTTTATAGGGATTAAAAACATATTTAACCCCTAAATATTATAGCAGGAAGAACTATTACAAAGTTACATCTACTAATATAGTTTGATCGGTTACAAAAATAATTTCATCCGTCTCAAAATAATATTAGCTCAAATGTGAACTATCTTATTATCATTTTCAAAATTCATATTTAGCTATTTCAATTATTGACCATTGTTTTATTAAAAAAAAAATAATTATTGACCATTACCGTCACTAACATCCAATCAAACCATAATCTCTACCCTAATCATACTCTTTTCTAATGATGACTAAAGACAATTTCCTCAACTTTAGGTAAACAAAACCAAAGTCAAGTTCCATTCTCATTACAACACTTGTTTCTCACTAACTCTAAGACCAACTACAATGGCCTTGTTGAAAGGGACCTTAAACATGTTGAAGCCTTGCAATGGGGGTGTTGAAAATGATGGGAAAATGAGGTGGAGGAAAGAGATGATGAACCAATTCAACATGTTGAATTCTGCACCGAGGAGCCACGTGGCGGGCTGTGGTTGGACGCGACAGGCGCGTGTGATACACGCGCCGACAGGGCGCGTGAGTGGCAGGCAACGCGGAGAGAGAAAGGCAAGGGGATAAAGCTGTGACACGTGGCAGAAAACGATTGGCTGCTTGGATTTTTATCTTCTTAATAATTTGGACTCAATTATTTCATTGCAAATAATTTTTTTATTTTTTTACCAAAATTCATAATTTTTTTTTCTCTATAAATAGAGACTTGGATCATTTGATTTGGACACAGAAAAAAAAACCAAGTTTTTCACTCTCTTAATCTTATTATTATCATTCTATTAGCTTTCTATTAGCATTTCTTTTGAAGTTTTAGTATTTATTTAGTAAAATGGATCCCAATAATAATCAATTCAACAATTATCAACACCCAAATCAATTTTCCAACCAACATCCTCAAAACCCAAATCAATTTCCCAACCAGCATCCTCAAAACCCAAATCAATTTCCCAACCAACATCCTCAAAATATGCCTAATTATGGTTTTGCATCAAACAACTTTAATCCATATTATAGATCTATGATGGGATATCCATCTCAAACACCCCCATTTAATGGTTATATGCCAATGGTGAATGAAAATTTTCAGAGTGTTGGTGAATTTCCTGAATTTTCAACACAAATAAATCGTGGTGGAATGACAAGAGCTAATGAAGTCACTCCAATTCCAGAGGAATCAACTCCTAAGAGCAAGAAAAACCAGCAACCAGCATGGAACACTCAACAAAATTTGGTGCTTATTAGTGGGTGGATAAAATATGGAACATGCAGTATTGTCGGGAGAAACCAGACAGGTGAGGCATATTGGGGTAAAATTGCCGAGTATTGTAATGAGCATTGCTCATTCGATTCTCCGCGTGATGTAATTGCATGCCGAAACCGTTTTAATTATATGAGCAAAATACTGAATAAATGGATTGGCGCTTATGAAGGCGCTAAGCGTTTGCAAGGAAGTGGTTGGTCGGAGGCTGATGTTTTGGCAAAAGCGCAAGAATTATATGCATGTGGGAAGAATGTTCAATTTACTTTAATGGAAGAATGGCACGCTCTCCGTGATCAACCACGTTATAGTAGTCAAGTAGGAGGAAGTATTGGCTCAGGAAGTAGTGGATCTAAGAGATCTCACGAGGACTCTGTAGGATCTAGTGCTCGTCCAATGGGTAGGGAGGCAGCTAAAAAAAAAGGTAAAAAGAAAAGCAAGGACGCTGCTGCCTTGGAGGAGGTGGAAAAGGAGTGGGTTGAATTCAAAGAATTAAAGGAGCAAGAGATTGAAGAATTGAAAAAGTTAACCTTGGTGAAACAAGAGAAAAACAAATTGATGAAAGAAAAGACTGAAGCTAAGAAAATGAAAATGTATCTAAAGTTAAGATCCGAAGAGCATCTCGATGACCGTAAGAAAGAGCTGTTGGAAAGGTTGGAGCGTGAGCTGTTTGGAAATTAATTTCAATCAAATATTTGTTTGTATTCGGTCAAAATTGTCAGTGTTGTCTTGTCCCCAGTGTTTGCTTTAATAATTGTTAGTGTTGTCTAGTCCCCAGTTTTTGCTTTAATAATTGTCAGTGTTGTCTAGTCCCCAGTGATTGCTTTATTATCCCCATTGATAATCTCCAGTGTTGTCTAGTCCCCCGTGACTTATTTCACATACTATTTACTTTAATAATTATCTCCACTGTGTACCCATTATTTCACATACTGTTTGCTTTAATAATTATCTCCACTGTGTACCCATTATTTCACATACTGTTTGCTTTAATAATTATCTTCACTGTGTACCCATTATTTCACATACTGTTTGCTTTAATACAATACAATAACTTATTTCGAATCCGTCAGTGTACTTATATATAGGGACTCATATCTACTTCCAATTTCACAAATCTCATTCATATCTACTTCCAATATCACAAAAAACTATTCAACCTACTTCCAAAAATCTATCAATGGATCCTTTTGATATCGAAGCCTATAAACAAAAACGTGATATTGAAGACACTTATATCGTCAACCGATTTATTCAGCGTCGAAAAAAAATAGAGGAAGATAGTGC
>Ga0315913_1011446_pt1 | contig 10029 bp, 6 predicted proteins | sample MpolsnodulesMG_FD_207736 | JGI IMG/M metagenome (GOLD analysis project Ga0315913, IMG submission 207736) | Medicago polymorpha root nodule microbial communities from Los Angeles, California, United States - small nodules | ecosystem: Host-associated > Plants > Roots > Nodule | place: USA...
TACCTCTGATTGTATATCAAGTATTCAAACTGTATTCAATTCTTTGTAATTGTTTAGTAGTCTCTTTCAGTTGTGATTGAGCAAAGGAAGTCTCTTGGAGTTGTCCTTGAGCATAGAAGTCTCTTTCAGTTGTGATTGAGCATAGAAGTCTCTTGGAGGTGTCTTTGAGCAAAGATAAGTCTCTTTCTTGTGTGATTGAGCAACTTGTAATTTGAGATTACATTTTAGTGGAACTCTCCTTGGAAGTGCAAGGAGGACAGGACTACTTCCGGTTTGTGGAAGGAACCTGTATAATTGATTGTGTTCTTTCTTCTTCTATTCTTTACATTATCCGCTGCACATAGACTCTGAACCTGAGGACAGTTATCTAGAACGTAAAAGAAGAAGTTTTCAAAAACACAATTCAACCCCCCCTTCTTGTGGTTTTTCTCACCTTCACATTGTCCCTCCTTCTATACGTTGGGAACCCATCTCTATCTATTATTGTTTCAGCGGAAAAACTTTTGGGAAATTTTCGACTACAAATACCATCAATTATGCAGGGTGCATTTTTATTTGCATCTCCACACGGTCCATGCAGCATGAACTGTTTTACAACATTAAAACATTTTGGATCATCTTCCTTAGATGACATTTCTGCAATAATAATTTTATCTATATCATCCGGCGTGGGATACTTATTGCTTGGGTGCAACCAGAAGAGTATGTGTGCATGTGGTAGACCTCTTTTTTGAAACTATATGGTGTAAATGGCTAAAGAGAGAAAAAAAAAACTTTATTAGGATAACATCTATGTATCATATAGATTGAATAAACAATTTGAATCATATTGAGGTTTAATGTATGTTTTTTGTAAAATGTGAGGATGTTTAGTCCATGTACTTGAATATTTACCTGATATAATTCTGCCAAAATATTGCGCCTCCACTATGTGTTTTATTAGCTGGTCAAGTTTCATTTTAAAAACTCTTGTCTTGATGTTCGATCTATCATCGACAAATTGGCCTGGTATTTGCTGAAGCATGTATTTAATCTCTGGCCACTTCAGATTAGCTGTAAATGTCATGAAGATATTAGGATTTCCAAATGTCGTGCATATGGCCATGGCATCTTGATAGTTTTGAACCATATATCGAGGGCCACCCGTAAAAGAAGATGGCAAAACGATTCTCTTCCCAGTAGCAACAGCTATTGTATCTCCACGCAGAACTGCATCACATACATTTTTGTACAGATCCGAACGAAACACTCTCTGATTCTATCAAACCCAGCGCAGTCGCTCTTCTTCTATTGTTGTGAATGCATCAATAACGTATTGTTGGAACAGTTGTCCACCGCAAATAAGAGTATTTGCCTCGCAGGGCCTCTGTTGTATCCGGTAAGCATTATATTCTCTCATGGTAACTGTTTTTCTTTTTTTCTTTTCTTTTCTTTTTCTTCCTTTTTCCATGATTTTGAGAATAATAAATGTCTTGGTAAAATCCATCCTCACCATATGGAAATAACAGAGGATATTGCATTGCCATGAATTTTGGATGATATTCTTTTATTCTCTGCAGGCCATCTATTTTATGCTCAATAACTATATCTCTTCGTCCATTTGATTCACCAAAATCTCCAACAATGAGACCAACAATTTATGTTGCGGTGGGTGTTGTATATTGTCTTGAATCATTTGATCTTGTGCCAATCAACCTTATGTGAACCTCTTTGTTGTTCGGTGCAGATAATCTATCCCTCGCCATTCTAAATAATTTGGCTAAAAAATTATTCATGTCGAGCATATCCTTTAGGTGCCGGACAATATGTGCATCAAGGTCTTTTGCAGTATTCCCACCATTCAGCGAACTCAATCGATTTTGGATCTCAGGTGGTTTTCCTTGGCCAGGTATAAGTCCTCCAATTCTATGATAGTTTTGACCACTAATTTTCTACACATATGGTCCTGGACGTAAGTTCACTGTGTTGTCTATTTTAGCACCCATGGATGTGAATGCAAATATAGAATTATATGCCTGTATTTTTTCTCTAAATTTAACGAAGTGTCTGCCACCCTTGTAAGTTAAAAGTTCTTTCAAGTAGTCTCGTGGTTTGTCTAAAAACTCTAGGGACACATCCCCTTTTATGACACAAAGAGAGAATGTTGGTTTCCTTGGTCGACGTGGTTTATTCGCTCTTTCATTATACCACATTGTACTTTCACATTTTTCGCATTCAAAATTTGGATGGCCGAGATCCATATAAGTTTGGACATGCTCTGTAAATGAGATTTTAAAGTGAAAGATTATTGGTTGTTGCAATGCTAAGTTGTTTAAAGAAATAAGCCATGCTAACCATTTGTGTGTCGGAGTTCACGTGTATTGTGGATATTTGTTGGATTCATCCTTCTGCCGTGTGTTTTAGATGCGACTGAACCAGTTTGTTGGTTGTTGTTTCCTGTTGATATTGAATATTATCAGTTCACGTTAGTCGGTTTTTAGAGTCTTCAGCATCGAGAGTCAGAAAAGGTTATAAATGCAGCTATGATGGTTTCATTGTGCACTTAAATATTGTAATGAAATATTATAAGCTACTATTAAATTGTTCATACAAAGAAATAACACTAACCACTTGTGTGTTGATTCGACGCGTACTGTGAATATTTTTTGTATATCTCCTTTTACGCGATGTTATGGGTTTGAATGTCTCGCCTAGTTGGCCAGTGCTTCCTGTCGAAGAGTAAGCAGATATAATAGAAGCAATACAAGTTAGATTTTTGCGACACCTTGAATGTACCGAGAATTGAAAAATGTTAGAACAATTAAAAACTATTTAGTTTTATTTTTTTCCTTCACCTATGGATGCTGCCAAAGTGGGGCTAGGTCGCCTTGAATCGAGGATTTGCCTCCTTTTTAATCTGGCTAGTTTAAACCCTGCACACCGTCGTATATTTTGTTCTTCTGTTTATAAGATTAAGAATAATAAAATGGAACCAATTAAAAATAAGAAGATTAAAAATGAGATGTTGGAAGTTGTTTAAATGTTAAATTGATAAATGAAATACATAAGACCAACCACTTGTGTGTCGGAGCTCAAAAGTGCTACAAATGTTTCCGTTTTTCCTATTACTATCTTGTGTTGTTGATGTGACACCTCGAATGTACCGAGAATTGGAAAATGTTAGATCAATTACAAAGTTAGTATGTATGACTCTGAATTATTTAGTCTTATTTTTGCTTTTACCTATGAATATTGCAAAAGTGGGTCTACATCGCCTTGAATCAAGGATTTGCCTCCTTTTTAATCTGGCTTGTTTAAACCCGGCAAGCCGTTGTATATTTTGTGGTGTTGATGTAACACCTCGAATGTACCGAGAATTGGAAAATGATAGAACAATTACAAAGTTAGTATGTATGACTCATGAATTATTTAGTTTTTTTTTTGCTTTCACCTATGGATGCTGCAAAAGTGGGGCTATGGCGCCTTGAATCAAGGATTTGCCTCCTTTTTAATCTGGCTTGTTTAAACCCCGTAAGCCGTTGTATATTTTGTTCTTCAGTTTATAACATTAAGAACAATAAAATGGAACCAATTTAAAATAAGAAGATTAAAATAAAATATTTTAAGTTGTTTAAATGTTAAATGATAAATGAAATGCATAAGACCAACCACTTGTGTGTCGAAGCTCAAACGTGGTAGAAACATTTTTCGGCATTCCTATTATTGTCTTGTGATGTTCATGTGCCTACGATACTCTGTTGGTGAACATAAGTAGTGCAAATAAGTTGGTTAGGCCATAACATTAGTGAGTTATAAAGCTATAATAACCCATGCACATGTCCTAAATTTTATATTTCACCGAAAAATGCAGCAAGGTTGGTTTTATTCCGCCTCGAACTAAGCACTTGCTTCCTATTCAACCTGGCTCGTCAAAACCTGACAAGTGTTTATTTGTGTTGATATTCTGTTTTTATTATTGGGAATTATAAAATGGAACAAATTAAAAACAAAAAATATCAAAATTAACAATTTAATAACACAGATAATGTACAAATCTAAATTGAGTCAACCAAATAGCTTTGTTAATTGAATTATGTGGTAAACTTGATATATGCAACAAAATAAGAATTAAATCACGGGAAACAAATTATTATGTACCTTCCATCTCCCAAATGAAGTGATAACATGTCAACTTTCCCATTGACAGTTGTTTTCTCCTCAATTTGATCCACATCAATTATAAATCCAATCACATATGTTTCACATAAAAGTGTTACATTCTTTACACAATATAATATATGTGCATTACATTTAATTTAATATTTTTATAAACCAACCTGCTAACACCTTTCCCACAACGTTTGGGCAAATCATTGAAATTAACAAATTCAAAGATATAGCGAGAGATTGTGTTGTCATTCAAGCCTTCCTCATTCACAATTGTGCCACCATAGAAATGAAGCATTGAGGGATTGTTTTCAACCACAGCATATTTCTCCTTGTATTTTTGAGACCTCAAAGTGCGAAATGACATATATCTTGCCTTCTTGCAAGACTTTCTTCAATGAAAGTGAGAACCTCCTTGGTATTGCAGCATGAATGCAATTTGCCTAGAAAACATTTGTAAATAGGAAGTAAAGAAAGATTATCTGCGAAGGAACAACAATATAATAAGAGTAATGAGAAACACCTTCTTATCAATTAGCACCATATTTGTACTAATTATTTACTTTTGTTTGTTATATTCAGCATGTCTCACATGCGTGCTATCCTAACTTTGATCCTGGTATCAGGGGTAGCATTGGGTAGTTCGTTGAGAAAGGTATGCACACCACGGTTGTTGACTTCTCCGACCCTGAAAGTAAAGAACATGAAAAAATATTAGATCAAAGCATTTAGGTAACATGGTAGAGGAAGAGTGCAGGAAAGTGGTTTACTTGGTTCCAATGACCATCAATGGAAGACATGGTAGGGAAGCAAAGAGATTATGAGGGAATCAATTAAATTACACAGATAGATGTGACAGAATGAGTGGAAAAAGAATGGGACCAATGTTGGTTATATAGGTGTGAATTGAAATGGTTTAAACTGTAACATATTTTTTAGGCTTCATGTCAAGGAATGTAAAGAGTCACATCCAAATTGAAATTGTATCCCTAGGCTTTATGCTATTACGGGTTTAAACATTTAACCCTGCATGTTTGTTATTTGTTTATTCAATTATTTATTTATGTGTATTTATATTTTTGGTCGTACAAATAAAAAATTTGTGAACATTGATCATTGTGATCATTACTTTTGTGAGGTATGATATATTAAAACTATTACATAAGAATGAAGAATTAGAAAAATTTATGCGTTGGGCATTTTTTTTTTTTTTGTATTAAACCGTCTTCCATGATGACTAAAGAAGGAGTTACAATGAGAAATGATTGACAATAAAAGTAATTAGTAAGATGTGTAATCGACCATTACTACAACATAATCATTCAAGTGTTGACAATAATTAATAAAAAAAATAAGCAAATGATTTTTGGTAAATTGGGGTTACACATAGATTGTCATAATAGATTCATTGTATATAAAATAAATATATATGACATATAAATATACAAAAATTTCGATGATAAAATATCAATTATTATCCAAATATGGTATAGTTTTTTTTTAAGATCATTTTGGTATAGTTTTGGTACTATTGACACGTGAAGATATTATATATATTATTATTCTTTCTTTTTTGGTGATTTTATATATTACTATTTTTCTATTTGGGGATAACACTGGACACCACCAAAAAAGACGAATTGCATTACCATTTGGGCTTGAGCAACTTCACCATTTGGGCGTTACCAATAAAATGTTCATATGTCGTCGATAGTGTTCTTCATAGTCTTACCTTAATGCCTAAGCATACATATTCGTATCATATCATGTTCATAGTCATTCATTATGTTAGAATTTAGCGTGTAACAAACAACATTATCTTGGTTCATTTTACGAAGTGTATCAAGGGGAGTAACCCCGAGTACAATCCCTTACTTTACCGATGAAAACCTAACTAAGGTACATCAGACTCCCTCAGTGTCGTGCGGACCTACCTTGCGGAGCGTGTCCCATCCCCCTGGCGTGAACCTCTTGAAATCCCCCTTGGCGTGGATCGCAAGAGATAGGACACCTACATCTTGCTTATAGTTTTATTCATGCATGATGACGTATACTATTACTTGCTTACTTATTTACCACGGGTTCGTGATCTACTCGATTAGCGGTAAAAATACTTACATAGTCATTCTTGTTAATGGCAAAGAGCTTATACTTATCAATTCATGTCTTGACATGCTTAGGGTTCATGCTAATATTCTAGTTCTCGACGGTCTACGTCGAGGCTCTATGGTTTTTCCCATTCTTAGTTCATCGTTACCCAAATAACATGCTTAAACTCTCTTGGGCCATTCTTGTCATATATGTTAAGATTGTCCATGATTTCATTTCAAGAATCGTTCGATGTAATGTGCAATGATTCGATGATATTTAGGGGTTTTATAGTTGGAAAGTAATGCGAGAAAAAGTATCAGACGGCACCACAGGCCCCGTGTCAAGCCAACAAGCCAATGAAGAGGTGAGAAGGGCAGAGCCTACTCGCCATTGGCGAGTTGCATCCTGGGGAAACTCACTATAAGTGTGTTATTTCGCTTATGGCGAGTTTCTTCGGGTCTGTAGTGCAAATTTTGAGTTTTTGACCCCAAATCCATCAAATTTGATCCTACAATGCACAATGCATCTCGAACAACTTATATAACAGTATAAATCATCTTGCATGGCAATTCTAACACAAATATAACAAGAATTTGGCAAGGGTACTAAGATTGAATCATGCATAAAACTAACTTCTCTTAAGTTTTCTCACACAAGCTAAACATAACCCATAGGAGAAGAGTTCTATCTAGAGAACTCACATGTACTGATCAGAGGTTGAAATCAAGCTTCTTAATTCCACTTCAAACCCTAATGCATGCAATCCAAACCCTAGCTTGTTTGATCTTGGTCCAAGAATCATTTCCAAGCCACTATCTTCTTCACACTACCATTTTTTCCTCTTTGACCTTGCATAGTGGTGATTTCTTGTCAAGAGAATATGATGACTCTATGGAGAGGGATGGAGGGCAACCTACTAGAGAGAGGAAGGAGAAATATTCATTGTCTTAAAGCTTAGAGAGAGAAAGTCTTGCATATAATGAATATTTGGACCCAATACCACTTATATACTCCCTTGGTGCAATTACCAAAATACCCCTTGTCTTAAACGTGTTTAACATAATACTGGTAATTGAACACGTACTTAGTCGCCACCGCATGATCACATTCTCCATTATGTTAATCCTTCATAGACGTTCATTCTCTGATACACTTTCGACTGATAAAATCCAATACCGACGAGTGGGATGTTACACATCACATACAAAAACCTAAAATGTTAAATTTTGTTTATAATACCGACTGGATTGTGTATTTATTAGCCAAATATTACACACAATTTATTCATCTTATAATTTTACCAAAAAAAATAAAATCTAATTACAAGCATCCTACTAAATTTTTATACATTTTTAGATTTTTCCATATACATACAAATTGCAATTTGAGGTGCTAAAAAAAATTAAGATAAAATGGAAGTTATTCTTAATAGGTAACAGAAAATATGCATAAAAAATATTTTTCGTATTTTAAATAGGCACTAGAAAAATATTTTTCGTATTTTTAATAGGTACCAGAAAATATGCTAAAAAAAGTTTTCATATTTTTCTTCTAAAAAACTTATGTAGAAAAAATATCAGCGCAAATTCTTAATAGGTACGACAAAATATATCAACCCGAACCCAATACCAGCCACAAAAAAAGTGTTAAAATATTCTAAATTAATCACTTGGTGGGGGCCGCATGTACCAAACCAACATTGCAAACAACATGTAACCTGTTAGATTAAAGCAACTGGACCATTGGAATTTAGTAATAATATATCAACGGTCAAAAATGAATGTCAGCACCTATTTGCACAATTTTTGTATGGTGCACAAATTCATCCCTTGGGTATAATAAACCCCACCTCTTTTCCTAGTTACTGATCGAATTTTATAATTTTGGTTATAAATTGATATCGTGCAATGCATAAAAAATCTAGTGAGGTTTTTTTACCGAAGGGAAAATAAATTGATATCGTGCATTGCATAAAAAATCTAGTGTAGTTTTTTTTTTACTGAAGGAAAAATCTAGTCTAGCTTTAAACTTCTTTTGGCATCCATTGTGTAACATTTCGTACGAATTTTAGGATTATCAACTAACCTCACAAACTAACACGAATTTTTTCAGCATGTTTTGTCCTCAGTCGCACGTTTTTTGAATTTTTTTTCTAAAATTCTAAAATGTCATCTATCCCAAAATATCTCCAGGTCAAGCACGCTTAACCGTGGAGTTTGTAACGCCCCAATTTATTATTTAATTATTTTCGGTTGAGTTTAGAGTCTTTTATATGACTTATGTGATTTATGTTGATTTATGACATGTTGTGGTGTTTTAATATTTTATTAAGTGGCTTTATATTATATTTTTTAGTAGAATATGTTGGATATTTAGAATAAATATATTTGAGGGGCTGGTTTGGATTTAGTAAGAAAATACGTGGATTTAGTTAGAAAATATGTTGAGGGTGTGAGATATAAAAGCTAAGAGCCAGACACAAATTAGGTTTAGAAGCTTTTGGAGAAAAGAGGAGAACCAAGAGAAGAGGAGAACTCGTAGAACCTTGCAATCATCTAATCTAAGGTAAGGGTGAGAATAATATTCTCTAATCTTAGGCTGTATAATTCTGAAATTGGATTTAACATGTAGTTTTGTTGTTGTTCATGTGAATTGAGAATTAGGGTTTAAAATCGGATTTGATGATAGAACATGTAGAATTGGTTGTTAATAGTGTAGAAAGTCCGTGGAATTCGTAGATAAACGGTGTGCAGGTTGTAGAATGATCCTAGGTTGAGTTTCTAACAAATTTGGGATTAAGGTTGATGAAAATTGGGTTTTTGGGTGAAAAATGGAGCTTTCCCGAGAGCTACCTTTGACAGCATTCTCTGTTTCATGTTTTTGCGTCGTTTTCATATGTTTCTGCTTTGAACTGGGTTTTGTTGTAAACATGAAAGTTGTAGATAATTGTGTTAGCCTTCTAATGCCGTTGGTTTGACATCAAAATGATTTATAGAACTTGAGTTATGGTCAAATTACTACACGTAGGTCACAATGAATCTTTATGAATTTCAGCACAACTTTTCCCGAATTTGAAATGAAAACTGATATTGATAGGTACAGAACTGGCCTTTGGTGTAAACATGAAAGTTTTAGATAATTTTGGTTAGCTTTCCAATCGCTTTGGTTTGACGTGAAAATGATTTTTGGTTTTTGAGTTATGATGAAAATACTCCAAGGAGGTCTTAGTGAAATTTTATGAAAATCCTGCATAAGTATTTCTAAGTCAACCCAAAACTTGTGGATTGTCTCCAAACATCAAAGCTTGTGTACTATGAGTTCAATTATAGTGTTTAAGAGTATTTAACCTATGTTGTGATGAGTCTAACTTTGTTTGTCATGAATAACTTTGATTGATAAACTATTACATGAATATATATGTCGATGAATTATTTTATGAATAACTTTGTTAATGAATTATTACATGAAGGTATGTATATATGTAGATGATTATTATACGAATAAATTGTTGATGGATTATGATATGGAATGTATATGTTGAAGTGATATGATGATTTTATGACGTTGCAATTGAACGATGTATGTTTATGAGATTATAATGTTGATGTTGTCATTGTCGTTGATGTCTTACGTTGTTGTTGATGTTGTCAATGTTGTTGATGTCGTCAAGTCGTTGAAGTTGTACGTTGTTGAGTCCATGCATACTCATATAAAGTTAGGGGCTATGCTCCAGCGTTGATTTTAGGAGCTATGCTCCAGGGTTGATTTTAGGAGCTATGCTCCAGAGTTGAT
>Ga0315913_1011447_pt1 | contig 10029 bp, 5 predicted proteins | sample MpolsnodulesMG_FD_207736 | JGI IMG/M metagenome (GOLD analysis project Ga0315913, IMG submission 207736) | Medicago polymorpha root nodule microbial communities from Los Angeles, California, United States - small nodules | ecosystem: Host-associated > Plants > Roots > Nodule | place: USA...
CTGAAGAATGAAAATTCAGAAAAAGAAAAATCGAGAGAAGAAAAACTCAAAAAAAAAAAAAAAATTGAGTAAAAGAAAAGCTCAATCTTTAAAATGAATGGATTAAAACTTCATTTCTGTAAACATGAGAATCGGAAGTTCATTTTAACCTTATGTTGTTAGTAACTTTTTCTTATATAAAAGATTAGCAAGAGTATATACAGCAAAATGCGGAGAAGTTGATCTAATCGATAAGAAGTTTGTTCATATTTCACATGAACAAATTGTAGTCATATGAATGCACTCTAAACATTGAGATTTTCTTTATTTTGATGAGCCTTTGAGACTCGACTCATTTAAATTTGTTTTTATAAAAAAAAAAAAAATTACTTTAAGGATCCTTTAAGTTTGAGGTTTGTAATAAATTGATCATTAAAGTTATTTTAATCACATAAATCTTTTAAATTTGAGGTTTGTAATATATTGATATTTTAAGTTATTTTGTTCACACATAAGTGTTTTAAGTTTGTAAATGTTTTTAATTTAGTCTTTCTGTTAACCAAACATTACAAAAACGATGATGTGACAAAAGGATTAAATCGAAAACGTTTACAAACTTAAAAAGACTTATGTCTGATCAAAATAACTTAAATGACCAATATAATACAACCTCAAACTTAAAGTACTTAGATATGTCCAAAATAACTTAAAAGATCAATATGATACAAACCTCAAACTTAAACCTAGCATAATTTAAACTAAAAAAAAAAGAAAATAATGTGTATACAAAAAGAGTTAAAGATCTAATATCACTGAGGGAACATCACATGGGATATAGGAGTTGATGGACGGTTGATGTTTGATTCCTTTCAATCAGACCCAACGCATATACCACTACAAAACGAAAACAAAGAAGATAATTGAATGCCAACAACACAACAGAGTGTTGGTGACTTGATGTTGCAATTTGCACAATTTCAAGCCACTAAGTTTTGCAATATGCTTCCCATCAAAGTGGCAACAAAAGTGTTGATATTAAATGCAATGTTACATACGACTAATTGGAATAATTTTGGCAATTCATTCTCAAAAAATGTGTCATTTTAGCGTTACTATTGCTTGCTCAAAATCCTCTTCATTCTAAAAAGAAAATTTGAAAAGAAAAAAAAATGATAAAATATCTTTACTAAATGAAATTGTCAATTTTTTAAAATGAAGTGTAAGATTTCCATATGTTTGAAAATGGAAGTGTTTTAAATTTGTTTTTTTTTACCATAACCAAACTTAGAACACTTCATTCATAATCAAATATTACATAGCAGGTGATACATCATAGAAAATATGGAGGTTTGTGGAAGATAAGGATGCTCTAGTAATATTACAAACAATTTTAGTAACTTGCTTCTTAATAAACGACACTACAAAGTCGGGATTACTAACCAAAAGACAGCGACAACAAGATACAGGATCATTGAACTCATTGGTCAGAACATTGGGTGAAGCGACGACTTCTAATAGGGTCGTCACATTAAGAGATGATAGCAAAGCAATAGTTTCAGCTTCTAGAACAGTGGTAGATGATTGCACGTAACTTGATTTACCATACAAGAGGTGCCCCGATGAGTCTCTAAAGCACATACCATATCCCATGATAGTATTGTCGGTGAATGATGTGAGATGTGACGTCTACGTTGCATTTTTGCTCTTTACATACAACTCCATTCTTGAACAGTGGAGGAAGTACCTATGGCTTCCCAAAGCTTTGTGTTGCGGCTCTTCCATGGACTCCATAGGAGCATCGCGACTAGATGAGTGGTCCAGTGTAAATAACTTTTTTTCAATATATGAGTTTTTTTTATTGCATATTAGAATTTTTGTTTCTAAAATCTAATAAATATAATTTTTTGTTCATGAGTGTAAAGCGAAAGCTTTTAAGATTTCTTTTTTACTTATGCATTTTAGACAAAACTTTTAGTTACTCCTCTCATTTTAAAATAGTTGTCTCTTAAAAATTATCCTGCCAATTGTATTTTAGAATAATAATATAACATTTATTATTTTTTCTTTACTATTATATTCTTATTTATTGAATTTCATCAAACTTAACTACTTGAACAACTACAATTAATAAAAATATTTTAATAAATAATAACTAATTTTATCATTAAAATTAATATAATTAAACATTTCCTTAAAAATCATACACAAACCTTAAACAATTATTATTTTGAGTCGGACGAATAAAAATATTGAGTTAATTTGTCAAGAAGCTATAAGTAGGGAATAAGATAGCATAGGCAACAAATAGTGTTAGTAGTACTCATAAACAGTAGAATGATCAGCAGTAATTGCGTAGACCAAGGAGGGCAGTGAGATTCATTTTCATTTCATTGGGAAGGAAAACTCTGAGTTAAGTTGCAGAGACACACGTTAACTCTTTATCTACCCTCTCTCTGTCTCCACCTGCAATTAACACAACACAACACTTCACTACTAGTACTACTGTAACTGTTATGCTTGCTTGGGTTGTTGATGTTAGAGAGAGAGAGAAACTATTTGTTTGATGTACACAACAGAAGGAAGAAAGAAAGACTACACTACTACTCATTTTGCATTAGATGAATCTGATTCCACCTTTTACAGATTATTATACTTTCCAAGAAACCCAAAAATCCCTATTCTTCTGACTCTTTCTCAAGTTTTTTAGTTTTTTCTACTAATTATGACTCAGATTTTTTAGCTTCAATTCCGGGAGTACTCTACAGTCTACTCTCTGGACAATTATATGCAGTCTTCTTTTTCATAAACAGTAAAGTGTGGGGACTAAGCAAAATAGGTATTATTATATCTTATATACTATATATTAATATTATATATGCATATGCATTATTATATAGGTTTTCTTTCTATATAGAGAGAGATAAAGCTTTTTGTCTAACTTAACTTTGTTTTGAAACTATGTTAGGGTTTGGAGGAAACAGTTGCAGTGAGATTTCTTCAATGGATCATCAAAATCAAATGATGAACATGGAAACTAATAGGAAGTTTTTTTCATTTCCTCTGAGTAACAATTCTTCTGGTGTTCAAAATCATCATAACTACACCCAGCACCAGAACAACACCAACAACAACACTTGTAGGGATAAAATCATGGCTCATCCTCTCTTTCCTCGTCTCTTGTCTTCTTACCTCAATTGCTTGAAGGTCCTTCAATTCAAACCCTCACACCTAGTCCTTTTCTTATAAACAGAAATGTTTGTGTTATATTTAGCTAAATATGAACAAATTTGCATATTGTTTTGTTATATAATGTTTAGCACAAAATATTGTCATATATCAGCTATTGTCCACGATCTGTTGTTAACAACACTGGTGCATACATGTGTATTACTTGATATATATGAGCATGCACTTTTTATAATAGATTGTGACAAGATAAAATACTCAAGCTACAAAATGTTTGTTTTTGGAATTTTTGAACCTTATTGATTTATTTTCATGTTTTTACTTGTTTTGATGGTGTGAGTGTGTGAATTTTTGCAGGTTGGAGCACCTCCTGAAGTGGTGGCTAGCTTAGAGGAGTCATGTGCAAAATGTGAAATATTGAATGGCTCTTCAGGAAGGACAGGAAGTAGTAGTTCTTGTATAGGTGAAGATCCAGGTTTGGATCAGTTCATGGAGGCATACTGTGAGATGCTTATCAAGTATGAGCAAGAACTCACTAAACCCTTCAAAGAAGCCATGCTTTTCCTTTCAAGAATTGAGTCTCAGCTCAAGGCTGTTGCTGTTTCAACTGACTTTGGTGATTACCTTTACACTATACGATCTTCATGACCATTATCCTTCTAAAAGTTTATTAACATTAGCAGTAAACATTCGTATTAACGGGATGATGATGATAACCACACCTCTAGTGGTTCAATTATCACCCCCATAAAAACCTAGAAAAGAGAAAAAATGGTCCATGTTTTCATTTGGTAAGTGAGTTCTTTTGGGAAATACTTGAGTGACTTTGTATTTTGGTGACTTTAGTGTATTTTAGATGAGAGAGAATGATAGATGAGTAATAAAAATAAATGATTTTGATGAGAGAAAATTATTGATTAGAAAAGAGATAGAAACAAAGTCACCGAAGTGTTGGTGTTAACCTTGTGGTTACTAGGGCAAGGGGGGCCCTGGTAATCCAGAGAGTTGGCCGATAGATAAGTATAGTTTGACCAGGATATAACCCTTTTTATACCCTATGTAAATAGGGTGATTAGAGTTGTAAAGGAAAAAAAAACAACATTATTTTGAAAATTGTGTTTGTAACATGGATCCAAGGTCTTTGAACTAGGTTAAAAGGTTTTTTTTTATTGTGTTTCTAACATGGATCCAAGGTCTTTGAACTAGGTTAAAAGGTTTTGAATTGATAGATTAATTCATATGGATAAATTAAGTAAAATGAGGTTTATTTTGGTTTAACATTCAAAAGATGTACAAAAAAATTATGATTTAATTCACATACACCGTCATCCGTGTAAATAATTTTTATACCGAAAATCAATCATAGTTGTCAAATTATTAAAAACACAGTTAACTTTTATCTTGACTACTTCTGAAGTAATTTATATGGATGATTGTGTTGTATGACAGTATATTTTATTTGCATTAACTGTGTGAAAATCAAACTCAATTTTAATTAAAATAAAATTCCCAATGCAATCTTGATCTCTTTTCGGATGTTTTGAAGGCATTTTCCTTTTTCCTTTCATGTGTAACCTTGTTTTTGTCCAATTTTGTTTCACATAGACCTAGTGTGTGTGTGTTTGTGTAAATGTCATTTATTGTGTGTTAGTCCTTCTTTCGTCTTTTGAATTCCTTAACTTCATTTAGAATTTAGAAGCATGGTTCACTTTGTTATTGTTCATTAATTAAAAACTTGTAGATAAAGAAAACCGTGTCTTGTCATCTTTTGTCTTATGTTTTCCTTAATTTGTTCTCTATACAGTTTGATTCTCAAAACTAAGGTAAATTTTTCATATTGTTATTTACCATCTTTTGTAGTATTTTCTAGTGGTGGAGGCAGGTTACATTTAAAAATATGCCTTAGTTGATTTTCATATGGGTGATTGTAAAGTCTTCTTCTAATGATAGTTAACTATTTGAAATCATCTTTTTTTAATAATTAAGAACATTGTTAGGAAAGAAGTTGGAAGTCCCATTTTTGTCAAAAAAAATTAAAAATTGAAAGTCCCATCTAATGATAGGAAAGAACTCATTAATTGACAAAGTCTTTTGGCAGGTACTTGCCATTCTTTAGATGATGCATTCCATTTGTTAATTTCAAATTAATATACTTAAATGCTTCGTTATTACACATGGGCTTCAAACTCACTTTTAAAAGTAAGCTTAACTGATGGTGTCAGATCCAAATACATGAATATTTCACAGCTTAAGGAGATTGGCAATGTGGGACACGAGTGGATTGGTAACCACTTCTTCATTAAAAATCTTATGGCATAAGATATACAAGTTTTATACTTATATGATGATGCTCAACATTTTTCTTTTATCAAATGTAGGATTTCTTACTCACACTTGACACAAACAATTACTTAGTGTCATGTTAAATAGTGTGTTAAACTTGCTAATATTTGGCACTGCATTCTAATTGCAATTTCATTATTACATGAATCTTTTTTTTTATACGCAATTGTAAGTTGTTAGTTAATTGGTAGATGGGAGAGGGAAATGTTAGTTTCCTAGGATCGGACCTGGAACCTCCATAAATCTCCTTTAATGTCCCTTAGCTCACCAACCGAGCTACCTACACCGAACAATGATTACATTAACATATATTTTATATTTGACTAGATTTTTATTAATTTATAAATCTTTTAACTTTTATAAAGAGATATTTATTGCCTTAAAAAATGTTTATTAATTTGATTCATTAATATATGATTCTCCGTTTGATTTGTGTTGTGTTGTCATTTTGAAAGGTCAAAGTGAATTTGCAGCTTCACAGAATGAGATTGATGTGCATGAAAACAACCTAGATACTACTCAAGGTGAAGATCAGGAATTAAAAGTGCAGCTCTTACGCAAGTATAGTGGCTATCTTGGAAGCCTTAAGAAAGAGTTTTTGAAGAAGAAAAAGAATGGAAAGTTACCAAAGGAAGCTCGACAGCAACTACTTGATTGGTGGAGCAGGCATTACAAATGGCCTTACCCATCGGTAACTATAAATTTTACATCTTTCAAGATTTCATACATCAATCATGCCGCTGGAATGTTTCTTAGCACACATGCATCTTGATATCAATGTTCATAATCATACTATGCATTCTCTTGATTTATAGCATTAAGGTTTGATTATTTTGAAGGTCCCTCAACCATTTAGAGTTTTTCAAAATAGGTTTCTAAACTAATAGTTTGTAACTCTATTCTTGAATATGTCAACAATTTATAATTCGATCTCTAAACAAAAACTATTTTTAAGAACTTTGTGAAATATTTGTAATAAGGTATGGAATTTAGGATCCTAATGACAAAAGATTTAAAGTTTTAGGAATTTAACTAGCAAATACTAGTAGTTATATAAAAGATTAGGAAATTTTTTTTTTTGGGTGGTGTCCGGGGTTCGAACCTCGGACTTGGCATATATTGTGCATTGTCTTTATCAAGTGAGCTAAGCTCATGGGGACTAACTACCAATTATTTAAATGTTAGGGCGTAGTTATTTAAAAGATCAGGAACTTAACTACTAACTATTAAACATTAGGGCATTTGAGATAAAAAACATTAGAGGCTTAGTAACATTTAATGACAAAATATTTAAAATTTTAGGAGTTTAACTAGTAGTTATTTAAAAGACTAGGAACTTGTTGTGACAGAAACTACTAACTATTGAAGGCTTAGTTCAAGGATATTTTTAATATCTCCAGATAGTTCAATGACCTTACTAATTACATATATTGTTATTTGAAAATAAGAGCTTAATATACACGAATAATGTATATTTATTATCATACTATAGTTTTATCACAATGAAAAGAAATTTAGGAAATTATTTTTTTGATGGAAGAAACAACATTATATATTGTGTGAAAATGATTAAACTCTGAAATTATCTTGATCATATTTGAAAAATGAAACATTAAATGGTGCATATATTTGAAGGTTAAATATCAAATGGCTAATACTATGATAAAGACTTATTATATGTGATTTGGTGAACATGTAGGAATCCCAAAAGCAAGCACTTGCAGAATCCACAGGCCTAGATTTGAAGCAGATCAACAATTGGTTCATTAATCAGAGAAAACGCCACTGGAAGCCTTCTGAGGATATGCAATTTGCTGTGATGGATGCCACAAATTACTACATGGAAAATGTGATGTGCAAGCCATTTCCTATGGATGCCATGCCTATGCTTCTTTAGCACATTTATCCTCTCACCTTATCCAAAACCCTATCTATTTTAAAATTACCTAGGCTGTGAAGGTACAATATATATTAATTAATGTATGTTACTGTAATCTTTAAAATGTAGAAAGGTGAGGATGAAAAATCCACACTATCCTTGAACTACATATTTATCAGATTGAACTTCAATCTAATTATATATATAAGCTAGCTATCATCTTCACTATTTATATATGGAGCATGTACCAAAGTGCAAACATATTCTCCTCATTATAAACTTCCATTCAATATTTTATATTTAATAAGAAAAGTAGTATAGTTAATGTGTAGATGTTGGGCAGAACGGTTGGTTTTTCATATTTTAAAGCAAATTAATAATATTTATTTGGGTCATGTTTGGAAGAAAAAATATTGTAATTTAAAAAGGGATTTATATTTCGGGATGCAATTTTTCTTAAACGAGTGCTTATAATTTGGGTTGGAGTGAGTATATATGAATCTTATTGAAGTGCAATACTTGTGAAATTGAAAATGTTTCCTTTTATCAAAAACAAAAAGAAATATTTGTTCTAAATTAATACTAGTTGAATCTTTTGCTTGCATTTGTCAATGATTTGGGTTTAAAATTCTCTTGTTGATATGTTCAATGAAAATTTAAACTAAACTTCAATAAGTCGATGATTGGCATCATGGATGGTTTTAAATTAGCATGAAATATTATATTTTATTACTTTTTTGATTTACATATCTTTTTACTTTCTTCTTAAAATCTCATCTTACATCCATCTCATTATAAACGAATACTTTAAAACATCTCTAATATTTTAAAATTCTTTCTAACTGATATATAAAGGCATTAAGATTTAAAAAAAAAAAATGTGATCATTGTCTAGTGATCTGCCACTTAACGTGATGCAGTTTGCAATTTGAAACAATCGTTTGTATTGCATAAAGTCATAAAGTGTGCCTGCATCAAATTTAAATATTTTGACCAACGAAAAAGATGACTTGATTTCTTTCAAAAAAAAAAAAGATGACTTGATATATATATTTTTTTTAACTAGTTTAAATTATTGCATAGTCAATTTTTTTTGTGTCTTTCACATGCATCTCCCAGGTTAAGGAACGATGATAATTAAATGCATTGTTTTTGTCATAAAAGCTGTTTGTCTTCTTTAGGTGATATATCTCTCTATCTAATTTGAGCAACAATAAAACAGTTCTTTATAAAACATGCAGTTTGGATGTATAATTTGGTGGTTGTGGACCTAGGGTTGAACTCGTATGTTATTTTTTTGGCAACGGTAAAACCATATGGACCACATGTTTGTTCAAGCTAGGTATAAATAAACAAATTGTCATCAATGAGAACTATTCTTATACAGCACTTTTATGTCTCTTCTTAGGAAAAAATGTTTGTGATTTTTGTTGTGGATTCTGACTGATTCGTTGCTCTTGTGGTAAATGAGGTGACGAAATGTGTGACTCTCACATTCAAGTGTTTCTTTGACTCACAACAATATCAAATTCTTGAGATCTAGAACCTCACAACTTTGGATACGTTTGCATTTGATCAAGGAAATAGAGTAGTGATTAATTGGTTTAATTTTTCTTCTTGAAATGATCCATATTAATATTGTTAGTATTATGCTCTATGCAAGGATCAAATCTCAAGCCTCCTCATTACCTTGTCCATTGAGTTCCCACCTCAATCACCAAATTAACCTTATGTTTCTTGGTTTATTTAATCAATTAACTGGATTATGTTGAGAAGCACAATTAGATGGATTGTAAGAGGTTTATGCATGATAACTTATTGAAATTTCCTAGTTTCTGTAATTAAGGTCCAAAAACATGTTTTTAGATTTTATTAGTACAATTGAGGGTGCTAGTTTACTATTGGTTAATAAATTTTAGCTTATTAATAAAAAGTACAATTGATGTTAAAATAATTGATTTTGAATTGAAATGGTTGAAATAATCACTGTGTTTGATAATGATATTTTAAAAGGATTTAATTCAAATACACAATCGGTCTAAACAAATGAATACACCGTCAAACAATCATAAATAATTAGCTTCTTTTTTTTTTTTTAAACAAACTAGAATGAATGGCAAAACTTGATTTTGTAAAATTAGTTTTAGATTAGAGTTGATTTTTTTTTGTTCGACTAAAAAACAAAACTGAATATTACCTCCGTCCTTAGTTATAAGACTCTTTTGTGTTTTTTATTTTTATTTTTTTATAAGACCGTTTTCAAATTTTAATGTACATTAATTATTTCTTTACCACTATATCCCTATTTATGTTGTATATTTTTCTGCAATATATAATAAATACTCTATGAAAACATCCACTAGTTCTCTTTCATAGGTGTAAATATAGCTGTCAAAGCGGGCGGCCCGGCCCGTTTAGGCCCGGCTCTAACGGGCTTCGGGCTTTATCGGGCCGGGCCAAAAAGCCCGGTTGAAAAAACGGGCTTAAAATATGCTACCCGAGCCCGGCCCTATATGGGCCGCGGGCTAAACGGGCCGGCCCGTATTAAAAATTACATTTTTTTTATAAAAAAAGTACTATAAAATACTCCTATAAATTTTTTTATAAATAATATTTTTAATATGTTTAAATAATGTCTAGCA
>Ga0315913_1011448_pt1 | contig 10029 bp, 9 predicted proteins | sample MpolsnodulesMG_FD_207736 | JGI IMG/M metagenome (GOLD analysis project Ga0315913, IMG submission 207736) | Medicago polymorpha root nodule microbial communities from Los Angeles, California, United States - small nodules | ecosystem: Host-associated > Plants > Roots > Nodule | place: USA...
ATCACATATTTTTTTAACTTAAATTTTTTAGAGTGGTACAAAAGGGTGTACATATTAAGGATGTCTACCAATCTTTATTCCTTTGAAAATGACAACTGGTTAATTAGTAACATTTTTTTTTTGTTTTTATAAAAATGACAATTAAAAAGGAAACAAGTAAAAAGAATGTTATATACATATTGGTAGTAGTAAAAAGGAAACAAGTAAAAAGAGTGTACTAGTAAAAATGAACAAAAAGGTCTCCAACCTCATTAATTTTCGTCCCTCGAGTCAAAGCTATTTGATGGCAAGTGTAACTAAATTTATATTACATTTTTTTTTTGGATATACTACTTCTAGAATTTCAATTTTCTTTTTAATTTATTTATAGTGGGGCTAATCTAGAAATATTATAAGCCAAACAATGCAATTATTAATAACATGAAAAGTAAATTAAGGGGGAGAGAGCAGAAAGAATGGTATTGTTGGTTCCAACCTATTGATGCTACCACATGATATGATCCCAAAATAAGTGGGGCTAGTCTAGAAATATTATAACCCAAACAATCCAATTATTCAAGAGTAAATAATCACTTTAGTTCTTGATTCTGCACCTCGCTGTCATATAGGTCTCTGACTCAGGATTAAATATAGAGAAGTCCTTGACTGTGCACTTCTGTTATCACTTTAGTCTCTGACGTTAAATAATTCTGTTAAGTGTGTCACATAGACTAAAGTGAAAGTAGAAAATTGTCATTTTAGTCTTCCCAAAATAATATCCCCAACTTGAATCTCAAATCCCTAAATCTCATACCCCTAAATGTCATCCCTAAATCCCTTAAATTGAAAATCTAAAATCCGTAATTTATTATTTTATTTGACAAGATTAATATAACATTTTTTTTCTTTCAAAATATAGTTTTTTTTTAAAATTAAAAAATAGAGATTAATCAACATTATTTTTTTTGTTACACAGATACTATGGACAACGTTTTACCGTTAAGCATAAAAAATACATAAAACTTTCAATACAATTTATAGAACATACAATGTTCAATATATTTGGAAGAAAAAAAAAGTCTACAATGTTTAGAAAAAAGTCACTTTTTTTTTTGACAAGAGAAAAAAGTCACATATTAGTGTATTTTTTTTTTTAGAGATTTACGGATTTGAGATTCAAGTTGGAGATATTGATTTTTGGTTCAGGGACTAAAGTGACCATTTTCTACTTTCACTTTAGTCCCTGTGACACACTTAACATAATTATTTAACGTTAAAGACTAAAGTGATAACGGAAGTGCAGAGTCAGGGACTTTTTTGTATTTAATCTTGAGTCAAGGACTAAAGTGACAATTTGCTCAATTATTTAATGTCTTTTAATCATAGCAAGTCCACTCATATTTTAGGTGAACCACATGCGTGGGGTACTAATTAAAGTCACTTAACCTCACATAAAATTCTAAAACTGGAATAAAACTTATTGTTACTTATATTACATGCGCGAAATAACAATTACGTGGGGATGTAGCTCAGATGGTAGAGCGCTCGCTTAGCATGCGAGAGGTACGGGGATCGATACCCCGCATCTCCACTTTTTTTGTCTCTTTTGTTTATTATTTTCCTTCTCTATTAGGAAACTTTTGAGTGTTCAGAAATTCTATGTTTTCCTTGAAAAAGAAACTTTTTATGTCAGTCCAGTCAACTTGCTTCTAATATCCGTTGCCAATGGTCTTTTTCATCAAGTACTACATTATAACCAAAGTAGTACCAAACCTCACTGATTCAATTGGCCTACTACTTTATCAACTTTCCTTACCACTTTGCTCCCTTGATCAAAACTGACAAACAAATGGCGATAAAATTAAAAGCCAACACCCACCATAGTCAATCAATACTCATGCACAAAACTGTGTTTCCAGTCTCTCTCATGCATACATGACATCTTTCCTTTTTTTCTAAAGAAAAAAATTATTACTTGCTAATGTTACTTAATTTCCGTTGCAATGTTTTGCTTGTACAATTTGGCTATCAACATCCAGCATCCACTTGTATTCATCAAGCTTGAAGCTTGCTTCCTTTTTAATATAGGGTTCGTTTGAATTGATTTTATACATCTAATGCAAATAATGACACTTTTATGTGTTATTTATAAGTTTTTCAACGTAGTTTATATAAAAACAACTTATGAAGATACAATTTTCGTTGGTGAGAATTTATGAATTAACATAGAAGTTTTTATTTATTTACATAAGCTATTATTTTGATAAGCTAAAAAATAAATCAATCCCAACAAACCCATGATTTATTCATCTTCTTCTTTTGATTATATTAATGAATATACGAGTGTCAAAATTCATTGATTACAAACTTAATATCATTAACCAAAAATTTGAATGTGATAACCATAATTTTTAATTTTTCAACTACATTTCCTCAAAAAAATTTCAACTACATGTAGCCGTCAACAAACTATCACATAATAAGTGGGTTGTTTCTACAAAGAGGGACCTCATTCTAATCTGATAGGCGCCTTGACTATCTTATAATCAGTTACCTTAAACAAAGCAGATTGCTTCCGTACCATAGTGAACTAATACAAATGAGCAAGAATAGTATGGAGTATATAATCACAGCACATCACTATAAATAGGGGCCTCTCTCGGGGTATGATCACCTCGTTTTTTTTTTACTCACTTTGCTGCCTACTAGCACATCGTCTTACTTTAATATAAGAGTGTCTTTTGCAAATACATCCCTGTTTGAAGAAAGAGCTTACAACTACTCGGGACGCATCATATCACAAACAAGAAGACACCACACCTCCTGCTTAAGAGGTAAGCAAGAGGTAAACCCTACTTGTTCATATGCATGGACAATATCAAAATGAAGATTGATTTGCCATAAGAAAAAATATAATCTTTTTTTTCTGAAGAAGATACCCAAAAGAACTTTTTATTTGAAGTAACTTTTGGGTTTTCATTTTTATAAATCTAAAACAATGGATATTTTTTTTAAAAGTAACAAGCACGCCATTGCTCTTAATTATATATTTATGTTTTTTTTTTACGTGATATTTATGTTGTTGCATCTTGCTATACTTTTTTTAGCATATACCACACTTAAATATTTTTAGTAAGTAAATCAAAATAAACTCAGAAATAATTTTTTTAATAAAACATTGTTCATATTGCATTGAGATTGTTCAAATTTTAATGATGTTTGATTTTAAATAAAATTATAAAAAAATAAAAATTTGAACATTGTAATTGAAGGACAAAAGTAGAAGAAAAAAGTCACACAAATATCATGTATTCCTTTTTGATATAGCTATAATATAAAATAGATAATTTGATTTAAAATTAATATTTTGTTTTAAAAAAAGTATAATAAAAAATCTCATATATTTAAACCATTTTTTAGTTTGTACATTTGGTAAGGTTTGGGCCGGTTAACCCATCTTGCAATGCAATCTTCAGGTACAAAACCCTAAACCTTGTCTTATAAATACACCTGCTTGCTCCAAGAAAGAATTCATGTTTTGACAACGGATAGAGTGTTGGTGGTGATGTTGCTGTTTGATCCATTGAATTCTTTTAATCAAGAAAATTACACTTGAGTAATTGAGTATGAGGGATCATCACTCCTTCATCTTCTCGAGTGTATTTCCTTGATTAAAGAAATTCGTTGGATCATCAAATGTTCTTTTAGCAATCTGTTTTTTGTTCTGAATGCATCTAATTGTTTGCACGTGTACCTGATGGATCTCTCTTTTTTATTTTTTATTTTTTGGGGTCATATGGTCATGGTCGATATTGGTTTGATCGTTTCTATCTTTTTGTTTTCTCTATACCTTTTGTTTGTGGGTTTCCTTGCTTTAATTATATTGGTGATGATAGGGTTTGAATGTTTGATTCATTGTTATCGCTAGATGATAGGGTTTAGGGTTTGCCTTTTGCCATGATTGATTTTTTTTTTGATTGCTAATGTCTCTTGTGATGTGTGATGCATGTGAGTGTCACTTGAGATGCATGTGATGGTGTCGCTATGAAAAGAATCGTGTGATGCACTGGCTTATGCATTTGCTATATATGAAAGGAATACGTGTGTTTCAAAGGTTTAGGTTTCTTGTTGTTTTGCATTATGGTGTGATATTGTGGGTGGTGTGGTTCAGAAATGGTTGATGCTAGGTCAACATAAATCTTTTGTGAAATTCCTCAATGTCAATTCTCTATGCAGAGATTAAAAGGAGATGATCTCGCTATTAAAATACATGCAGATATTGTTATTGTGCCTGTGTGGCTGTGGCTGTTGCTGTTGGAAAAAGAGAATAGTGTCATTGTCCATCACTCCATCTTAGTATTTTCTAGGATCTAAACAACCAGTAAATACAGAAAGGTTGGGGTAACTAGTCATTATAGACTTAAAAGTTGCTAACTCAATTCATGCAGATTCAAACGAACTTTCACTTTAACTTTTGCCTTTTCACTTTTTGGGGTTTTGAAAGGACCAATTTGCATACTATCAACCGAGCAAAGGAGCAGCAAGAGAGAAAAAGACCAGTAGTAAAGAATAAAGACAATTGGAAACTCACTTAAGATATAGGTATACCAGTTTTCTGTGCCTTGCCCACATCATTGTATTTTGAATATCACAAATATTTCTTAACAAATTTCCTGAAGTCCTGCACAGTTTTTTATTTAATAGAAACATACAAGTCAATACCCAAACAAACTTATAGATGAAAATACATGAAGTTGGAATAACTGCAATGTATAAAAAAACCTTTACTTTACATTACAATGCACAACAAAACTTGTCCAATCAAGCTACATATAAGGATAATTATATGCAGCATCATAACTAGATCCTAACCAGAATGATATCACAACATATCATAAATTAGTCTAACTTAAAGCCGCTATACAATTTGAGTAGAATCCAATCAAGGTATGCGACTTTAGTTCATATTCTAACATTAACTGAATTAATAAGATATATTGTAAAGGTTTGAGGTTGATTTGGCACGCGGTGGTGTGGAGTATTTGGAAGGCTAGAACCGATAGAGTTTTCAATCAGTCGACCGCTGATGTGGAGGAAGTGGTGGAAGCCATAAAGGTTCTGTCGTGGAGGTGGTGTTTGAGTCAGTTGCCATGACCGGCGTGTCTGTTTTACGAGTGGCAATGGAATCCAAAAGCCTGTTTGCTGCGATAGGGGCGCGGAGTTCTGCTGGTGTTTCGAGGCTGAGGCAGTAGTATGCGGTGCCTGAGGTTTTTGTGGCTGTCAGTATTGCATATTTCAGCATCAGTTTTGGTGGTTGCAGCAGGGTTTCGGCTGCTGTCATGTGTTGTAGCAGATCTGGTTTTTGGTCTTTTAGGGTGCTGTTTTTTTTCTGGTTTTCCGGTATATCGGTGACCCTTGCATGCTGCTCTTTCTCCCTGCGAGTTTGTTGTGCATCTTGCACGCTCATAAAATTTGCTGATTCCAACAAAAAAAAAATTATATTGTAGACAGCAACAATATCAACAAATTGGAAGTACATATCTACTGGTCTATTGGTGAAAAACTACACAACTGGACAGTTAGTTGAGTATTACACTATTAATTGAGTGATAGAAAAATGCAGGTCTTAAGCAACTGAATAATAATCAGACGGTGTCCTTTTCCTTGCAATTGTGGTTGATTGAACTTGATTGTTTTTGTATGTATAGCTAATGAATCATGTTTTTCTATTTTCTTTTCAAAAAATTCAACATACTAATAGCTGATGCATTTGATTTGATCATTGTTGATTCTTTAACATTGTTAGTTAGTTTAATATTAATGTAGTTGTTGTCAAAAGAAGTAAAAGCATGGGCCTTGTTGGGGGAATGGATTCAGTGTTGTAAAAAACAACACAGTTTTATCAGCAAATTCCTTGTTGGATGGAGTAGCTAGAAAGCTAGGAAGTGGGAACTATATCAGCTAATTCACACCCACGAAAATCGAAAAGAATTGATCAATTGGGGTCTTAGAAACCAAATAAATTTTCTGCATTCTAGTATTTGTTGGTGCCATACTTGGTGTTTATTACATATACTTCATGGAATGAATTTTTTTATATGTTAATATTATTTGAAGTGTGCAAAAATTGATTTTCCCTACAGGTAACCCGGCTCATGAAGAAGACTTTTAAGAACATCATTGGCTATGCTTTATTTGCACTCGAATAGCAGAAAAAAGTTTGCTGCACTAGTGTATATATGTGTTTGCAGGAAAAAGTTTAATACAAGTGTCAAAACTCATTGCCTGGACACGGAATATCATTAACCATGAATTTGAATGTGATTAACCATAATTTTTAAGTTTTTAACTACGTGTAGATGTAGATTTGAATGTTTACCATTTTAGTGAACGTAACTGACCACTATTTGAACCGCAATAACCACTTAAAAAATAGTTGCGAAGTTTATTGTCATAAAATCATTTCTCAACGTATACAACATAGTGAACAGAATTCACATTTCAAAAGAATGCATGTCCACATGTTACTGAGTTTCAAGGTGGTCCAATGATAAACATCATGTTCTACAACATTAGTACTCATGAAATAGCAATGGACAGACAACCAAGCACTTCCAGACATGGTGTTCGTCCAAGGATTCCTCGATTCAACAAACCTATTTGACTTTAAACTGTGAGGATTTTTTTATTCAACAAACCCTTTATAGTTTACTGCAAGCTGTGCATATGCTATCGCAAATACAAGCATTATTATTCTGGCTAGAAAATCATCAATTAAACATGTATATAGTTATTATTGGGCAAAAAATAGCATGTATAGCTGAACAATGTGAGAAACCTATAGTAGTGAGTGATCTTCCTCGATCAAAAAATATTCACCCTTGCAAAGCATTAGCCCACTATAGAATTAAATCAAATGTTCATAATGGATATCTCTGAGCCATGGCAATCTGTCACTCCCCACATAGATAATGGTAGATAATACATGTTTCAAGATTATATGATACATCATGTTAGCTATCAGAAGAAATGTACAATAAACAAACCAATCTTGTGAATATATAACACCATGGACAGCTTGCAAACTATTGTTTGATCCCAACTATTTTCCATTTGATCATAGTTCATCCTAAAACCGCCCGGAACCAAACTGTTAGCTACCAGATTCTGCTCAACATTGCAGAAAATTGCTCAAAATTTCACACAGCTCATCCCACATGTAGAAGAATGTCACTTTTTGTTGGACGACCGAAAACCTCCAAACCCCATCAAGGCAGCAACGTCAGGATCCATTTCAGGTTCTTCTACTGCTTCCTTCTTCTGAATGCAAAAATTGAGCATTAGTTAATTGCTGCTTTGTGAAAAAAGGAACTTTAACTTTTTAAAATATCATAAAATCATTTTTACAAAGATAGATGGATTCATTAACAGTTAAGTAATGACATTTTACTCAAAGCAAATCAGAAAGCTAGACAGAAATGGGAGAGAAAAAGGATTTTTCCAAGATTTTGTATACTAATTGAAAATAAGAAACTGTAATCTGCATATGGATCGGACCTTTTCTTTTTTCTTTTCCCGACGCAGTCGCTTTCTTTCTTCCTCCTCTTGTTGCTGTTTTAATATCCTTTCATCAAAATCTGCAAAAAAATAAAATTCAACTTCCACATTAAGGTGACAGAACATCAAAGTGTGTAGACTGGACTTTGAGCTACCAAAATTTGAAATTTTAACATGAATACTTTCAAAATTTACATATCACTCCTAGAAGTAGTCAAAACTACTATATACTACTAATTGAAAAATTAGCAAATTGTTATGACTCTTCCAAAATTTTAGTTAAAGATCAATCTCCTTAATTGAAAGGTCAGTTGAATTGAGCTTCTACAATTTCAGGCCAATAAAGAAATTAGTAGGGCTAGCAACACTCTTTTCTCACTCTTTTATTGGGTTAAATCAATGTGTCCTTCAATTCGGAAATGGAACCCACATAAAGTGGTGGAACATACATTGATTTCACCCAATAAGGGAGTGAGTGTTAGAGAGAGCGCTAAAAAGAGAGTGTTGCTAGCACTACTCATAAAATAAAACCATAATAGACGTTAACGTTGCAAAGTTCTATTTAACAAATAGCCAACTCTCTTTATATTATCTTAGGCTTTACCTTGCTCTGTAAAGCTTCCTAGGTCTTTCCGTTTCTTCAGATTTTCAAACCGTTCCTGAACCTGCGTTCATCACAAAGATTTACAACTGTCATGCAGAGGCACATATAAAACTACAGAAACCAAATGACACATAATGGACACATGCATGCATGGATGTGAACAAAAAACGTATTATTTCAAGCAATGTCAAAGGTACAGGCATGGTCATTAGAATTCATAGACTAGAAGGCTATCTTAAGCTGAATGGTGCAGACTCAAGGCCCAAACTAGAGAAGAAGCTTATGAGATGAGGCCCAAGAGGAGGGCTAGAGAAGAAGCCTATAAGATAAGGCCTAAGAGGAGGGGTGGCCAGATCGGACTATGAGATGCAACTTACCTGATCATAATCAGGAGAGAGAAGGGTGTGACTCGTTTCGTAGAGGCTACAGTAGAGAGGACGTGTGCGGCAGGTGCATTGTGGGAGAGAGAGAGGGAGAGTATATGGATGGGATGAGAAGAGAGGAGGGGTAGGCTGGAATCAGTTGGGACATTAGGGACTGGGCACTCTCTATTGTCTAGGCATGGTTTTACCTGTCCATGCAATTCTTTTTGTTTTCAGAACCCAGGACCTGATATCACTTTTGTAAAGGCCCAAATCTGTAAATATCAAAATGGTATTTCTCTGTTATTTATTTCATTTTCTGGAACCTATATCACTGTACCTGTTTGAGAGAAGAACGTTCAGCTCGCATAGACATGCCCAACGCTCTCTGATCTGTGGAATAATACAAGAATAACCATGAGCAAAGTGACGGCAATTAAAGCAATATATACACTGAAAAATCAAAAATAAATATGCCAAAAAGACTACATACGTTTCTTTCCATTAATATGATCCAAGTAGTTTGCAGAGTCCTTCACCACGCACTCACAAACTGAGCAGTAATATCCAGCCTGCAGTATACATTATTAAATCCAAAGGTACTGCATAAGTTGCATAACAAAAAGATTATCCATATAGGATCCTTGGCAAGGTTGTCAAAATCAAGATACATAAATCATGTGACTGTAAATCAAGTCATGATCTTCCCTGATATATAACACAGTTATGATGACCCTAAGATCATTTCTAAAATTTAATGAAATCCTTACAAAAATTAATTTCAAAAGTGAGAAAGTCACAATTTGAATTAATATTGTAATGTCTAGAAAAAGGGTTTTCCACAAGACAATTAAAATCACAAAAAACTCCCACAAAACACAGCCAAAGCATTGTGGAGCTCTGCCAATGGTGAAAGATCACTCGTTTGGTCTTTTCGGGCCTTGCCCACATATAATTTGGAAAAGGAGAACTTTCACGGTACTTCAACAGAGTTACGAGACACATGATGAAGTACCCACCGACAAGTCCACAGGAATTTGGAAAACTTTAGCACTCAATGACAAATGTGCCCATATTTTTAACAAGCAAAGTTTGATAGTCAGTTGAAAAACTCAAAACACTTAATCACCCATAAATCCCAACACCTCCCCAACAAAAGAAATAAAGGTTATCAAGAGAGTAAGGAGGTTAAAATTGAAAAACACATCAAGATGAGAAAAGAATCATGTTTTCCAATTTCAAAGTACACAAATACAAAATAAAAAACAAGTACCTGTTGGCTTAGTGGTGCAACCGGCGTTACAACCTGCAAAATATGACACGATATCTCTTATCAGTAAAGCTTATGGGGCAGTGGAGATGAATCCACACGACCTAAGCCTACAACATAAAATGCTTACACATATTTTCAAACTCAAAAAAGCAAACAGACACAGCAACAGCAACCAAGCCATATCCCACTAAGTGGGATCAGCTAAATGAATCAAAAGACACCATAGTGTTTTATCAAAAAGAAAACTTATAGTT
>Ga0315913_1011458_pt1 | contig 10023 bp, 5 predicted proteins | sample MpolsnodulesMG_FD_207736 | JGI IMG/M metagenome (GOLD analysis project Ga0315913, IMG submission 207736) | Medicago polymorpha root nodule microbial communities from Los Angeles, California, United States - small nodules | ecosystem: Host-associated > Plants > Roots > Nodule | place: USA...
ATAAATAATCGAACTCAAACGATTCATTCTAATAAGAATTTAACAATCACATACATCAAAATACTTTGTTTAGCTAACATACTCTAATCTACCGACATTTCCATCAATGGAAATTTATCATTTTTTTATGAGAAATACTTATCATTTAGACAACCAAATTTCATGAGAATAAACTTCTTTTTAGAATTTTCAATTAAACGTATTATCACTTTTGTGTTAAAATTGAATCGTAAAACGCCATTAAGTAAAATGTTGGTCATGTTTTTTTTACAAAATGTGTTTTAAACAATTTGTTGCTTCAACTTATCTAATCTTTTATGAAAGTAAAAATTGAATTGTAAAATGTTGGTAATAATTTTTTTACAAAAATGTTTTTTTTAACGATTTTTTGCTTCAACTTATCTAATCTTTTATGAAAGTAAGAGAATGCTATCAATTAGTATCTATCACCTATCTCCCATTACAACTAGACTAGAATATTAGCAGGGCTTAAACGTAGGACCTATAGGTCCAATAATGTCTGTGTTTTTTTTTTGAGGGAATGTCTGTGTTTCTTTATCACTAGATCAAATATTTTGAGTTAATATTAATCAAATGTTCAAAACAAGGATTGCTTATAAAAAAAGTTGATTTGAAGAGAATGGAAGAATTTATTTATTTTTTATTTAAGAAAGGGGGAAATGAATTAATTATATACATTTGATCTCCGTTCATTGAAGTAATTATAAGATAAAAACTCACAAACTGAATTATCATACTTCGTTAAACAATAATGAATATTTCATAACTATTGTGTTTACCCAAAAAAAAAGGCACGATTGGTTTTGAAGAATTTACTCATATTTACTCAAGACTTAAACATAAGCAAAACAAAGAAGACTATGGCATGTTTATGATTTTGTTGAAGGGACTAAGAAGTTTGTGTTTTTATAAATAAATAAAAATAAACAACTGATCAAGTAAATGGATGATATAAGAGAAGCCTTTGTAGACATATAAAAATAAACAAAAGGAAACAATTGTTTGCTCGACATTACAACGACGAGATCCATGTCGAGACACAACATGCACAATATAGAAAGCATGTGTTGAAGACCAAATTTAGGTTTAGAGTACATGGCAAACATGCATGTCATTAGTTGTTAGGATACTTCTTTATAAAGGGTTGAAGACTTTGTAGCAAAGGTTGTTTAATGCATTACAAAAATCACATACAACTTTAAATAACCGTCTATTATTCGCATTTGATTAAGTATGTCATTTACTATATTATCAAATTTAATTTAATGCAGTTTACTGTTAGTTTGATTTATAAGATTTTCATTTATATTTATGTACTTTTAAGTTTCTGCAATTAATTTTCAAAGTCTTTTACATTTGTGCACTTTTAACAACATATCAATTTTCTTTTTAAACTCATTTACATTTCTTGCACTTTAAGTTTCTGCCGGTTGACCTTCATTTATTTTACTTTATGCAAGGTACATTTTCAATATATTTTTACATTCTTTACACTTTAAATTTCAAGATAGTTCCTTGTCAAAAAGAAAAAAATCAAGAGGCACGTTTTGTACTCAAATCATTCATTTTTCTGCATCAAAATTGTTCATATATTGTTTGTATTCTCAATATTAAACATCCTAATCATTTATAGTTGGTAATAGATTCCTATTCCAATAATAAAAAATCAACAACAAATTGTTAACCAAAACGAAAATCAATTTTTCTTAAAAGAAACCACTCAAAATATTTTTTGAACAGTTTTTAGATTATGGGGAGTATTTAAGGGATGATGGGGTGCTTTAGTTTAAGGGTCATGCTAACCGGTGCCTCTATTAGGTATCAAGAAGATAAAAACTGTGATTATTATTATTGAATTCACTTCTGTGTTCTGTTACAAGCAATTGCCTATATACAAGGACTAAAAGCAACTCCCAACAAGTGGGCCAGCAACAAAACAAGCCCAATACAACACTAAGCCCAAAAGCATGGTTAAGCACACCAAAAAAGAAAATTATTATCATAAAAAGAAATTGCTTTTGACATTTTATAAATTAATTACACAATTTCACTGCATTAACTATTCTATAATTTCCTTTTTGGTATGCTTAACCAATGCCCCGAGGGCACTGGTTAGCATTTCCCTTAATTTAATCATGCCATTTTAATATTATGGGAATTTGGGAAACTTCACCTTGTCGAGGTTTGTGGCTTTGTGCATGCTAATATGTTTTTTCCAACTAACACCTTTGAATTCGATTGATCATAAACGGGAATTCATTCATTAATCAGCTGTTTAATTGCATTTTCTCCATAACTACGCGTAATTGTCACTATCTTTGAATAAATAAAGTCTTATTAGTTGGGTTTAACGCCCTGTTGGTAGTAGCTGTTTTGCTTCATGACAAAACAAAACATTGAAGTAGGCAGTGCTATTTTTAAAGCAAGTTAAAGAGATCTCAGCGATGTCATCAAAGTTTTGTCCAATGTGAAATTATATTCATCAACTAGACAATAGATTAGCCAAGCTTTTGTGAGTCAATCCTTAAACACATAACCTATTTGGATCTTAAAAAATAAATCAATTGGATCATAATTTTTTTAAGAAAGATCAGTCAAAATAGTTTCTTATGAAATCTACACTATTCCTACAAACTATATTAGAAGAACAAATGTGACTAACATTTAAATTTTTAAGGATTCAATTAATATGTTCAAGGTTCGGGTTGATGTCACGTTGTTTGGCTAGAAGGATCAGTTGGACCAAATCAATCATCGACTCAACCACAAAGACACAAAAACGGTGGAAAATGTTGATTATTGTCTGCTCATCAATTGATTTAGAGGGAAGCGTGTAATTCACCGAGATGAAACTTAGGAACATCGACAACATGAGAACCTTATTCTCAGTATTTGATCAGTGCAATATTAAAAAACTGATTGAGTTTGACGCTTCTTGGTCAGATCGTTTGAAGATATTCGAAAATTTTTGATTTGGTTTATGTGTTTTATTATGTTGTTTTGCATTGATGAAATATGTTGTTAAATTATGTTTATGGTATGTTCTTGGTGTTGTCTTGCATGAATATTGATTAGTCTTGTCCAATTATGATTAGAAGCAATGTTTCATCTTTTTTTTTTGTTACAAAGCTAAACAAAGGAAAAGAAAGAGCTAGCTCCTAATAAAAAGAGCTCCTAATTCATCCCTCCTTAGCAGGGGAAGCAGATCCTTTGGAGGGGAAGAATGAATTGTCAATTCAACATCACTCGAAGCTCCTAGCTTAGCCATTAAATCCGCACACTGATTACCTTCTCTAAGCGAGTGATGAAGAGAGAATATTCTTGATCCCAATATTTTTTTTTGGGTTTCATCTTTGAATACTCATTTGTCTGGGTAATTTACAAATACACTTATGGTCTTTGAATACTCATTTGGTTGTGTTCTTGCTGGAAAATGCGTTTTCTTTTTGGAATTGATAGTTAACTATCATAAGTGACTATGATAGTTAAGTGACGTTGGTGGTATTTTCACCGGTTTATGGTGCTTGAGAGCAAATAAGGAAGCTCGAAGACCAATTTTCTAGTTTTTTGGTATTAAAAACCCAATTTATGAATTTTCAATTTTAACAAAGGGATTTACTTTTTCCACCCTATCTACTTCTCATGTGCCCTATAAACTTACAAAAATGTCCATGGGATTTCAGATTATAAAATCCGAACATAGTTTAGATATTTTCAGATTATATAATTTGAAATATGCTTAAACATAATCAACAATTAGAATTTCTCCCATTTCAGTAATTTTGAATTTTGCTTTTAAAAACAAAGTAAAAAAAAATGATAAAACCTCTCAAATAAAATCATTAAAATATAAAAACACCACAAAAAAATTTTAAAAATCAAATAAAACTAATGCAAATGTTTCCAGATTTTTTCTTTAGAACATGAAAAATTAAAAATGGGTCTAAACGATGGAATTTTGGATTTTGAGGGGCGTAGTGCCGTAAGAAGTTTCTTCTTCAGGAGTCTCAATCCTTGATTTTTTTTTCCTGATTTTCTAAGGAAGTTTCAGAGCAATATGATCAAGTAGCCCAAAAACCGGATTTTTGACTGAGAACAACTAACAACGACCTAAAACAAAAAGATGAAAGTTTGGAAGATTAATATGGTCCTTCAACTGCTTATCCATGTTACAAACAAGGAACGCGTCCTATATTAAGGGTGTTTAGCGGATGTTCGAATTCTATAATAAAAAAAAACAAGAAACGTGTCCTATGTTTTTGAGGTTTTCGGATTATAGAATCCGAATTGGTGAAAAAATCATTTTTCCACCCCATAACAAAGGAAAAACTCAATTTGGATTCTAAAATCTGAAAATCATATGAGCATTTTCGTAAACAAAGAGGGCGCGCGAGAAATGGGTAGGGTGGAAAAAGTAATAACCGATGTTTTAAAAAGCCCAGTTTCATTAATCATAGAATCGAACAAGCCAATTGGTGAAAACTTCTATACCCCCACACTTACTCGCCCTATCCTCGCATGTTTCAAAATATTTTAATTTACCTTTTTATTTCAGAAAAATTAAATAATATCATATAATTAATTTTAAATTTGAGAATTTAATCTTGATTTGATTGCGACATTTAAAAAAAAATTTGAAAAATTGAAATTACAGTTTTATGATTTTTTTTTTTTTTCCTTTTGCCTTTGATGTTACTCTTATGTTACCCTCTTCTTTATTATGTGTGCATGTATGGGACGATAACTTAAAAACCTACCAACCAGGAAGTGATGGTTTGATTGGTTGAACATCTACCTATTGGTTTGTCTCAATTTGCAACTCTGAATTATCTTCCTCCATGACGACTCTAATGTTCTCTATAGCATATAGAGAAACAACACTATATTTCAAAAGAGTTGTGTTATTTGAACATCCATTTAAATGATAACTTTTGAGACAACCAAAGTTTTACAAAGAAAATGAGGTATTGGCACAAATATCAAAGCAATAGAGAGAGAGAAAGTAAAAAGATAATGTGAGTCAATGAGTATGAGAGATAAAGTTGTCATAAAAGTTGTCAAAAAATAGTTGTTCAAATATCATTTCTCATTTTAAAATGATGTAAACCCTAACCGCATATGTCTTTTCTCATAGAAAAAAAAAATCATTCAATTTCCTAAAAATATATGTTTAATTTTTTTTTTATTTACATGACATTCACTGTAACCCTACCTATTAAATTTTTTAAAGTTTCAAATATAAATAATATTCACTATTTTTTTCCCAGATACATAATATTCACTACAACCATTTGAATTATGTCAAAAGATGTGAAAAAATTTTAAGTTTACAAATTTACACGACATCTATATTTATTAATCATGATGTGTTTATATACATGTGAAAATTGTGGTTAATAATATTCATAAATTGTGGCTAATAATATTCTTAAATTTTTTTATAATATGTCCATGTGAATTTAACTCAGTTTGTAGGAATATTGCATAATATATATAGGGGTTGAAGTTTAAATCTCGAATACTCCAATTATTTGCCCATTATTTGCTTTAAGAGATAAATTTATTGTCAATAAGATACTTGAAGAAAAAAACATTCATAATATGGTTCCTTAAAAAAATATAATTATTATTAATTATATCCTTAAACGTTTGAGAATGTTTCACCATCCTCTCTTATATTTTGTCGGGCATTTGATTTGATGCATGTTTAATTTTTAGAGGCTGTACTTTGCATTTAGTTTAAGTATGTGTCTGTTTTGGCGCTTCACCACTGCCACCGTGCGTTTGAGAGCCTTGGGAATTCATAATAGAGAAGTTACAAATTGTAGGATCGCCCCAAACGTACGTTCACGACAAATCCACCGCCAACACAAACATAGGCTAAGTTTATAGCTAATGATTAGAATTTCATCGTTAAATAAGTGGGTAGTTCAGCGTTGAATACGATCGCCTTTATATTTCAACACATTGTCTCTATCAAATCGAGTGAAACTTTTATATTTTAAAAAATTAATAACAAATTCTTTCAAAACAAAATTTAATAACAAATTTATACAAAAGAAAATTACACCTTTTAGTCCTTGAGCGTCTTCTGTTTCGAGCAGGGTTACTTCCTCCACCGCCGACGCTAGCTATGGGGCGTAAAGGTGGACTCCGCGATACTCGATACTCGTCCTGCTGATGTTTTACGGGACGTGTCATCAACAATGACGCTGCTGTAGTAACTCAAAATACTTGAAAGTGTATGTTGTTTTTATATATTGCTGTTGTCTGTTGAATTATATTTTGTTGCAGATGCAGCATTTTGAAATATTATCCATTTATCCTATTTCTTCTGTGAATGCATGGAATGGAACTGTGTTGTTTAATTTAACTGATGTGTTTTTTTTGGGCTGTCAATTGTTTTGGTTACGTAAGTGAGAATTAATCTATGAAGCAATTAAAATCCAAATAATAGTGCATGTTCCTTGTATTTTATTTTAGTCAATGTTTTTATGCTGTTGTAAATTGCTCAAAAGCAACTTAAGAATCAACATATTTTAAGTTTCATGTGGATTTTCTGTTAATGCTTATAGGTTTTGTTTGTTTAAATAATTTGTGTGCAGAGCTTTTTATTGGGAATTCTCATCTAAATTTAGTGACTAGTATGAACTGATTATTATTAGTAGTAGTACATGTTCTTGTTGATGCAATCTTGGTTAGAATTAGTTTAATCTAGTTGTTTAGGTCCATAGGAAGAAATTAGTTTAATCTTGATTATTATTATGAACTGTTTAGAATTAGGAAGAAATTACAATCAAGCATGTTTATGCTAGAAAACTGACAAGGTACGAGGAGAAATTATTTTGATTTTTGAACTTGATGAAGTGTACCAGAGTGAACACTTAGGTTGTGAAAGGTCGAGGTATAAATCATGAGTGATGAGTACAAAACTGGTGTCAATATTGATTTTTTTATTAGAATAAGAATAGAAGCATAGCAATTTGTTACAGTTACATAATCACCTCTAAAACTTATTTCTGGTCTCAATTTTTTAATGCAAGTTATGGTTCCCTTAAATTTTTTAAGGAAACCAATAAGGTTAAAAAAAAGACTCAGTGGAGATGATTGCTTTAAATTATCACGCTCAGAGGATGCTTCAAGTCTCCTACATGAAGCATATGTTTTCCTAGGGCAACTTTTCTGTTGCCAAGTTCATCAACCACACTCAAATCATTACAAACATCTACTTTGAAACTGACCAGTGCTTCTGATTTTCCTGTCAAGTGTACTTTCTCGAAAGCCAACAAGTGTTTCTGAGGTGCATTGTGCACTGCAGGAGGAGTAGAGAACAAAAACACTGTTTGACTACTGCTCATTTTCCCTTTGTTCTTGATCCTGAGGTGAATATCAAAGGCTAAGTTTTGACAATGTTCGCCAACAACATCAAGCGACTTACATTTTGAGGAACGACAAACGTGATCCTCAGCTAAAGGAACAGACACCAGTTGTGGTGCTTTAATCAATTTATGCTCGAAAGTTGAGTAGCTTATTCCATCTCCAAATGAGAAGACAGTTTCCCCTTTATAAAATCTGTATGTTCTACCAGGGTAGCCTGTAGCAGGATCAGGCCTCATGTTCATATTGGTCATTGGTACTTTGTCTGCATATGATTGTGGATACCATGTCATGGGTAGCCTTCCACCTGAATAAAAAAAATTAAGTTGTGCAGACCATACCCATATAATTAGATCCTAGAGAGGTCACCAAGTATATAATATATAAAAGCGTATATGCTAATTGCCGCTAATATATAAACATATATTAGGTTGTAAGCTGTCACAATTTCCACGCATTCATGCATTTAGCAACTTGGAGCCATTAGATCAAGAAATTTCAAGTTTTTAGCAACTTGGAGCCATTAGATCAAGATTGAACGACTACAATTTCAAGTTTGTTTTTGAAGCTGATATACCGAGTTTAAAATCATAGTCATTTGATCCAACAACTTCGTCTTACTGCATGCGTGAGTGCTTGAAAATTGTGACAAAAGGAAATCCAAATTATGAGGAAAGCATGTCAGTGAGATTGACTTACTTGGATTATGATACCCAAAGATGACATCAGCTATGGCAGCTCCACCAGCTTCACCAGGATAGCCAACCCACAGAATGCTTGTGATTTTTTTATTAGTTTTAGCAAAGGAAACATCCATGCCTCCTCCAGACATTATGGCAAGAATCACAGGTCCCTTAGCTACATTTGCGACTTCAGTAACTAACTGTTGCTGCTGTCCCGGAAGAAGTATGTTAACCCTGTCATGACTCTCTGCCTCTATTGCAAGATTTGCACCGACTACAATCACGGTTGCATCTGCTGAGGCTGCAATCTTTTTGGCATCATCTAGCGCAGCATTGGTGCATTGAACATCAGGACAGCCAGCAGCAAAGCTTGTGGGAACTAAGGCTGTTAGGCCTTGCAAAGGTGATGTATATTTGCATGGAATGCCTGCAAAGTTTTAGAACTTGTTAGTATTTCTTAAATATTATGTCAATGTAACTTTAAAAACAAATTATATCATACATTTTGCCTGTAAAATTTATAGGAGTGGGAAAATTTGATACCTTCGTAGTTTCCAATCATGGCCCTAGTAGCATTGGCATTGGGACCAATAACTGCCAATGATTTAATAGCTTTGGCATTAAGAGGCAATGATCCTGCACAGTTTTTAAGCAACACAATCCCTTGCCTTGCAGCTTCACGAGCTAGCTCCTGGTTTGCTGAAGTGCAGACATCTTTTGGACCAAGGTTTCCATAAGGCTGCTTGCTAGGATCGCCATCAAAGAAACCTAGACGCATTAATGTCGCGAAATTATTGTAGACAGCATTATTAATGGATGCTTCACCTATAAGCCCTTGCTTGACAGCACCTTCTGTATATCGGCCAAGAAAACTTCCACAGTTCAAATCCAATCCTGCAAAATCAAAATTTGTACACAACAATGATAAATAAATAATTGCCTTGTATAATTTTAAAGAAGCTACACTAATTAAATTTCAAATGTATCATCTAAATAAAATGACAATTCAACTGTTGTTGCCTATGAGTATGTGATTATGTAATCTTTTCCAATGTAGTTTACCTGCTAGAATGGATTTGGCTGCAGCTTCTTCAGGGGTCTTGGTGTAGTGTTGATTTTTGAAAAGCACATCTACTGAGTCACAATCAGAAACTATATATCTGCATAGCACATACATGATACATATACAACATATTCATATCTACTGTAAAGAAAAACATCAAAAAACAGAAAAGAATGATAAACATCATTATTTTTCTCAAATCTTCAATATAAGCAAAAAAAAAACTCATGTTTGCTGGTCTAAAATATAAATAAATCTTATCTGATTTCACTCTATCTAATAATATTATTTCTAAATGTCATTTAATTAATATGTATTTATTTTCTAACAATCTTTTTATTGTCATATGAAAGACAAATTTTTGGGTGTAAATTGAGTATTCTTTGCTCGCAATTGTAAAATCTAATTTCTTGAGCCGGATATAATTATAGTGAACAACAAAGTTCTCACTCAAGAGTTTTAAAGTTGCAGCATTCTATAGCTTGTTTTCAAAAAAGTATGAGGTATATATATTTTGTTTATATTTGAATGGAGTATGAGATAGAAGATTTAAGAGGTTTGAAAAAAGAAAAGATACCCATTTAGTTTCCATTTGCCACGGATAACACCTTTAAGAAGATCAGGGTCAGCACAAGTCGGTTTTCCATTTACTTGATTGTAGGAACACATAACACTAGCAACATTTCCATCAATCACACAGCTTTTAAAAGGTGGTTGATATGTGTCATCCAAATCTTGTTGTGTCACCTAACAAAAGTGCAAAACAACAACAATTAAAATAATGCTCAAAAACACATTAACTAGTTTTCATTTCATTTCAAACAATGATATTGATAGCTTACCACAGCATTGAAGGTGTAACGCTGAACACCTTTCCAG
>Ga0315913_1011461_pt1 | contig 10020 bp, 5 predicted proteins | sample MpolsnodulesMG_FD_207736 | JGI IMG/M metagenome (GOLD analysis project Ga0315913, IMG submission 207736) | Medicago polymorpha root nodule microbial communities from Los Angeles, California, United States - small nodules | ecosystem: Host-associated > Plants > Roots > Nodule | place: USA...
CACACAAGCAAGAGATTTCCTATGCTCAAGCACACAAGCAAGAGACTTTCCTATGCTCTAGTACAACTACAAGAGACTTACAAATGCTCAAGCACACAAACGAGAGACTTACAAACAAACAGATTTACACAGAAAATTGTTTGAGTTTGAACACTTGATATATGATCAGTGGTGTTCACAATACAAATCAATTACAGACTCTTTAGACTCTTGAGACTATAGAATTTCTAAAATGTGGACTTTGCTAAAAAATTCTAAGTAACTTTAAAATGCAAACAAAACAGAGTATGAACTTTGAAATGTTTAGAGAGTCTAGCTTTTGAATGCGTGTGTATTGCTTTCTTGTCTGTATATTGTATTTTGTATATTTCAACTAGAAGATCTTCACTCCTTTATATAGTGGTGTGAAAGAGACGTTGGAGAATTGCCAGCACGCATGCATAAAAGAGTCGTTTGAAGCTTGTTGATCACCAATGATCTTTTGCCTGATATGGTTATTGTCCTATGAAGGATCAAATTCAAATCCATTCCTTGTATGAAGGAACATTTCTGCAGGCAGAGCTGTTATCCTTGTCTAGTTGCAAAGCACGACCAAAGTAGTGGAGAAGGTGGTTGTACAGTTCGTACATTTGTCCTTTTTCAACGCTCTAGATAGAGTAAGCATCCAAACTTTCAAAATTCATCTCAAGGTCGTTGTTACACTACTTTTACGTCTTTAGCAACTCTTAGGCAAGATTAAATGAGATTCCAGCTTTTAAAGCTTTAAGTTCTTCAGCTCCTGATAAACTTCAGCTTCTGGTGATCTTGCTTCTGATAAGGTTGCTTCTGGTGACGTCATCACTTCAGGAGCTCTTTGAACTTCAGGAGCACTATTCTTCAGACGCTTCAAGCTTCCTTTTTGTTGATTCATTTGCTCTCTTTTGTTCTTTCAGAACCCTTTAAAGATATAAAATTTTGTCTGTGGTCTTGTACATTTAAACAAATATTAGCATATCCAATTGACAATTTTTAATACCCTATTATCATCAAAACCTTAAGGGTGACATATGTTAAACATTCTTTGTTCTAACAATTTCCCCCACTCTAAGGGTAATGTTTGTTAAACGCATTTTGTTCCAACACACTCCACTTACTATTAAAGTAACTGGTTGATTTAATAAAACATATAACTCGTTCTCTTGAAAGAAAAAAAAAAGAGAAACAAAGCACAAAGAGATATGAATTGCATTTACTCTATAACAATAACAATGTATAAAGGGGATAAAGGATTTTGAGATGAACTTTTCATTATCTAATTATACCATTGGTAAAAGATAAACATAGTTTATTACAATTTGAAAAGAACAATTTATTTAGGGATAAAGTAACAAACATTTGTACCTATAATTTTAATCAAATTTCATAAAAAATATTGTTTATAATTTACACGGGTTAGCGCATTTAAAAAAGAGGACAATAAAGAAATTGGTTTTTTATTTGAAAAAAATCTTAATGCATTAGTAACACATGTACGCAAAAAATAAATGACAAAATTAATATACCCTCAAAAAATGACAAAATTAGTTTAATTTAAATAATTAACTTATGTTAAACCAATTGGTAGAATATTTTAAAATCAATAGTGTATATGAAATATATAATTTTAACTAAATTACAATATTTTTTGGTAAAATTGATATGATGAAAATTCAAAGAAAAATTTGAATGCTTGTAAAAGAAATTGAAAATTAAAAGATAAGAAAATTAGCTTTAAAAATATTAACAAATTTGAGAGTTCGAGAATAGTAAAAAAAAGAAAATTATATTTATTGAAACAAATTATGTTAAAATTAAATTAGACATTATTTTATTCAACCAAAAATTAAATTAAATATTTAATAGATAGGATTGAAACTATTATGTACATTATCCAATCACTATTATAAGTAAAAATCAACATTTTAGATTTATTCAATTAATAATGTATATGACCTTTATTATATACCACATGCATCATTTAATAAATGAATCTAAAATGTTGATTTTTGTTTATAATAGTGATCAGAGGATGTAGTTTGTTGAGATGTTTATGTCAAATAAAAAAATTCCCTAAAAAAAGTCAAATGAAGAAATCAGTTTTAAAAAAATAGAAAACTAAGACAAAATGTTTATTGAGATATTTATGCAAGATTTGTCTAAGCTTAACTCAGTTGGTAAGGACAATGCATAATATATGCAAGGTCCAGGATTCGAATCCCGGACACAATAAAAAAAATATTTATGCAAGATTTTAAAACAAATTTTAAAAATAAAAAATAAAATAAAATATTGAAAATAAACGTAAAAACGACACATGTCATAAGAAACATTACTTTTTTTTTTTTGATAACATAAGAAACATTACTTTATATATATACTATTGATTGATTGATATTGTGTTAGTGTAACATTTTTTTCTTCTAATTTTGCTTAATTATTTCTTACCATTTTGTTGTTCCTTGCTAATAAAAACGGAAATTTGACGCTAGTAAAACATAAAAATAGAAGGAAAATAATTAACCAAAATTATGTATCTCCTTTAATTATAGATTATATATAGATACTACAAACACATAATAAAGCATGATAAACTATAGAATAATCCACATGATTTTAATATAGAGTTAAAACAAGAATTTCACCCAAGAGTTTTTTTTTAGAGAAATTTCACCCAATATTTAAAAATATAATAGTTTTTTGCAACATAAAGTTATATAATTTTTTAAAAATTATAAGTACTATATTTCACTAATTCTTTTTTCTTTCCTTTTCTATTTTTCAAAAATTCTATTTTCAGTTCTATTTTACTTAGAGTACTAGCTTTATTTTTCAAAAATTCTATTTCAAAAAAATAGATTTTTTTAATATATGTATGAGATCGACTACACAAGTTTCAATATAATTTTTTTGTAAAAAAAAGTTTCAATATAATTTTATTATATTTAGCTCATTAACAACTGCTTTGTTAACATTTTTTTTAAGATATTTTTTTTGACAAAAATAAACGATATTCATTCATTCAAATTGATAGAGTACATCGATACAATGAAAATTCGCTAAAAACAAAAAGGATGAATCTGTGAACAAACTCACATCATCTGTCTTAATAGCATAAGACGACAAAGTTCTAAAGTCTACACATATGATTATATTTAAATCTTCAGAATACCCATGTCTCCGAATCCGGATCTGCAGCGTTGACGACTCTAAAGTCATTGATTTGATCTGCACTGGATCGAAGCTGATCTGACAATCTGAATCAAACAAATACCTGAACGAACAAAGAAAGACAAACAACGTTGCACAAAGACGGCGAACAAAACAACGTTGCACTAAGATGGCGAAATCACGAAAGAAAAACGAAATAGATGTGAAAATCACTTATTTTAATAAAAGGGAAATAGACAAAACGAGTTAGAGGGGTGATTTTTGGTCAAAAATAGACCCTAAATCACCCCTCTTTGATGGATAAAGGAAATGAACTAGGGTTTTGGTAACGGCTCACAAAAGAGAGAAGGGGAAGAGAGAATTAGTTTTTTTTAAGATATTTTTGTTGTGTAATATTATGACACTCGACCGACAATATTTTGTTTTGAGAAAGTAGTGGAGTACGTTTTTCTTGCACGACGATTGTTACATGTTTGAGGGTTAAGGCCAATACTTTCCTTATAAATGAAAGAAATGGTTCGAGACTTGGAGAAATCGTTTTCATTGTTTTAATTGAGATGGGGTTTGTAATATGAAGTGAACAACGAATACTTGGATTGTCCTACTTAGGAAATTTGTGTTTGTGAATTAATTTTCCTAAAATATTTATTTGATTGAAAATTTGAATGAGAGGTCCTTCAAAATTCTATTTTTTTTGTGGTGGCGGGAGTTTGAACCCCGAACCTTGCATATATTATGCATTGTCCTTATCAATTAAGCTAAGTTCACGAGAACCCTCAAAATTTTATTTAATAAACGTGTATGTTTTTTTTAAATTTATTATAGGAGTTTTCTCTATTCTTTTGAATAAATTATAAAAAAAAAGGTAGTCAAATTTTTCAATAGCATCATATACTTAGGGTCCGAAATATATAGTATGAAATATATCCTAAATAACATTAGTCATTGCCTTGGTTGGTGGCTTTAGGTTGGTAAGGCCTTAGTGCTAGGCCAATTACTTGCATGCAATGGTTGGTGGCTTAAGTAGACAGAAGTTGGTAATCGTGTATTTGCACATTGTTGATTGTGGTCCTTGTAAATTCATTGTTTTTTTTTTTTTTTGTTTTAAGAAAAAGCCACATGACATGTGTCAATAATAATACATAATTTACATTTCTCTTACTTTTTTTTCTCAATATAAACTATAATTTTATATGAACTCTATTAAGAAAATGTGAGTTCTTTATGATAAAATTTATAACAATGTTCTAGTCAAAATATATAATAATAATAATGATGTTAACATTCCCTTTAAAATTTGGGATGTTGGTGAAATTGGATAATGACGAAGATAATAATATAGTGCTTGCACACCTTTCGTTTGCAGGGTGGGTGAGAAGATTTACTATTCACTTTATACTTCATCCATTTTAAAATGAGTTTTGCTGGAAGCCATTTATAAACGTGTCTTTTAGCAACCCACATTTTAAGAGTGTGATTTTCACTTTTTAGTTATAACTTTGCTAAAAGACACTTTTATAAAAATTAGTTGATGTCTTTTAGCAAATGCTCATAGAATAACTTGCTAAGTCTTCTGGCAAATATATATATATATATATATATATATATATATATATATATAACTAATACTAATATTTCAATACCTCTATGTAACTAATATTTTCAATAAAGATGAAACTTTACGTTAGATTTGAAGAAACTACTTTATATTAGAAAGAAAAAAATATTAGTAAATTTTAGTTGCATTACGTAGGAGAAAAACAAATGATATAAGAAATGCAACCTAACCTTATGTATAAATATGTTTTAGATTATACCATGTGAACCATATTTTTTGAATTCAAATTAGGATCAATATATGTTTGCCTCTCTATAATATTTTCGATTTACTCCCTATAAAAAAAATTTGTTTAGATTCCAACCTTGTAATTTGAAGATTCTTTGGTTCTGGACTTTCATGAATTTTAACTGTACAAAATCGATGATATGGCAGAGGGTAAACCAAAATTCTCTTAAATTACATGGGACGAAAATACCTTAAATTTTGTAATTTGATGCTATGAAGGTTCAAAACCAAAATTTTTTCAAATTATAGGGTTGAAATCTATTTATTTTGTTTTTTTACAAAGGGTAAACCGAAAATCGCTAATATTAGATAGGGTAATCATGCATTCAAATTATATAATCCAATGAAGATAAAAATTTAAAATGAGAGAAGTTATTAGGGTAAGAAAAAAAAACTCCTTGTCATTACCCACTAAAATAATCACAAATGTTTGCTTAAAAAATAAAGACATACTGTATATGTTTATTTAAGTAAAAAAAAAAAAGGCGAGTTTATTTAAAATTAATAAAACAAAAAATATCTGGGTGGTGGTGTTGTGGGTGTGGCTGAACAGACTTCCATTAAATTCAATCTCCAAGTAACAAGGAAGAAATCGTATCAAAGCAAATAAAAATGCGGGCACAGGTTTTGTCACTCTCATCCAACACCACTTTACTACGCAGAGCTCTTCCCGTTTTGGTTCGACCTTACCACAATTCCTTCGTTCGAACCACTTCTCCTAATCATATCTCCTTCCTCAGATTCAATTCACAAGCTACTCGTTTTCCTAAACAGGACGGGTTATTGTTCACCTCTGTTACTTCTATTCGTAAGTTTACTTCACGCGCTACTAATGTCAATGATGCTGGTTCTATTGATTTGCCTCTCATTCACTCCATGCGCCAAAAGGTATTGTTTCTTTCATTGCCCCGTACATGTTCGATGAATTGTCTCTTAATTTATTTTTTGAAATTGTAAGACTAGTCTCTTTTATTACCTATATGAATAGTGAAATTGTTAATCTGTAAGAGTTGGGATTGAGATATTGATGTAAATGAGTAACACCGAAAGAGGGAGAAGGTGGCACGGGAGTGCGTCGAGTAGAAAAAGTGAGAAGAAAGAAAACTTGTTAGTTATTGAGTTTTGGTGTAAGTAGAAGTGAGGGAGAGGAGCTCTTTATATAGATCAGGAGCTAAAACCAGTTACATAACTGATGGGTGAGATCATTCGACCATTAGAAAATCACAATGTGATCTCACCTTTTTAATGAGCAATACGGACAAAAGTTGACTAATGGAGGGCTCGCGCGGGCGTCTGCCAAACACATGCTTACGTGTCATTAAAAGTTAATTTAAGGTGCGCATGTGGTGCTCATGTTGATTGTGTCATCTCCCGTTAACAAAAGTGTTACCACACCCTTGGGAGTCTTATCTCCACTATATAAATACTAGTGTTGTGTGTAAACTCTCCTATATGGGACTTGTAGGAAGTTTTTAATTCACAAACTCACCTAGTGTTCCAAGAGAAAGTATAAGGAGACACATGGAATTAAACTGAACGTGTAAATATGGATTCTAATCCATTTAGGGTCTGTTTGGGAGTTTATGCGGGGGGAGGAGGGCTTGAAAAAAAGGAGGAAGCGGAAGGAATAGAGGATTTTGGGAGGGGAGGATTTGGGGGTTTTATTTTTCTTCATAAAACAATATCCCCTAATTTGAAAGAACTAAAAAAAAGTATTTGAAGGGGGATTTTGGAGGGCTTAGATAAATTCTCCAAACCCAATCTATATTGTTATACGACAACAACCAAGCCTTATCCCACCAGCTACCTAAATCAAACAAAGCTAGAGATTCGATAAACTTTTACGTTGACCGCCGAGGTCTAACACAAACACAACCCTCTTTAATTATAAACTTATTTATCATTCTCTACAAATTGAATCTTTTTCCCTCCAATTCCCTCCCTCCAATCTCCCAACCTGGAATTAAACTGCTCTTCTACTCTTCTTATATCATTGCTTCTTTAGATTTCCCTAAAGAACTAGTGTTAGAAGAGTATAAGAGCAGAAACAGAGGAAGAAATTTATTTTGCTAGAAATTTATTTAGGACTTCTATATCTTTGTTTTTCTATCTAGATACGTACAATCATCAAATTCTAAGATACTCCTATTTGATGATTGTATCTAGATAGAAAAGTAAAGATATAGGTAGGAGCAATGATTTAGGTAGAATCATCAAGTCCTAAATTTCATAAACTTAGATAGGAGTATCTAAATTTAGATATAGGGCTTGATAGTGAACTTTCAATTCCTAAATAAATTCAGAATTTCATAATTCTTAGATATAGGACTTGATGATTGTAAATTTCATAATTATAGGACTTGATGGTGAACTTTCAATTTCATAATTCTATATCAAATTCTAGAAATTTATTTAGGACTTCTATAAATTTCATAATTTGTAAATTCTAAATTGATTGATGGCCTTTACTATCTTATGAATTTGCAACCAGATCGTCCTTCAATTTTGAGGAAAAATATTGTGATTTACTATTTGCTGTACCTACCTACTCACAACAGCGTACAACTTAAATGTTATCTCTTTTTTGGGGTCTAATTTCATTCTTATTATTTCAATGTTAATTTGCGACTTGCTCTAAAAGATAAAGGAACAACTCAATGCAGAAACAGTCTCTGTAAAGGATGCTTATGGTGATGGACGGCACGTCAGGTAAGCATATTTTTAACCAGTGTAGTGAATTTCGGTTTTTCTGTATCTAACTTTGTGGTTAACATTGTATATACATGCACAAAGAGAGTTGGGATCTGTTGATTTTGATAGTTTAATGATTGAATTGAAAGTTCACTATAGGTAGATAAATCTACAAAGTTTCATATAATTCAAAAACTGTTTTGAGATTCCATGTATATTACGAATTATGACGTTTACAACCTTAGTAAAATTGAAATATCTATTGTTAAATTACGTTATATTGTCTATGAATGTCTGAAGTTTTGTATACATAATTGTCAAGATAGTATAATATGCTTCAATGGTTGGATTGGTTAAACGTACATTCTACAAAATGTTATTGCACTGGTTAATTTCAGGGCCACTTTCCATGGATGTCTGAAGGTGAAACTTTTATGTTTTTCTAATTTCTATAACACGGCAAAACAGTAGTTGTGACATTCAAAGTATAATTAACTTGGTTGTATAGTTTTAGATTTAGAGTTTGATACTTTGATGAAAATATCCTATCACTTAAAAGAATAAACTTTGTAAGAGAAAAGAGAGAAAGCAACCGTTGGTTGGAGGACGAAGTATCCTCCAAAGTCCAAACAGATAATGCGGAGAGAACTAGAAAATCCATAAATGGGAATAATAAGAGGGTTTTTATTGACCCTCAAAGCCGTACTCACAAACAATTTGATTTCCATATCTAGGCATGGTCTCGACAGTCACAATTGTGATGTGATGTACAAGGAATAGTGGTATTGCGACGTGATAGAACAACTGGCAACTATGTCAATCCATTTGCATATTTATTAAGGAAATCCTTTTTGAAAGACCTTTGTTTTGCACCAAATTAAAGGCAATTTCATAATCTCATCACAAGTCTCAGCCATTGAAACATCTGTAGATATATAACATTTAAAGCATGATGGATGGGATGAAAGGTTGCTTCAAATTTTATTTTATTTTTTAAAAAATATTTGTGTTAGAAAAGTGCCATTAATATTTTTGGGAAAGTTTTGCTGCCCGGTTGACAATAAGACATGATGTTGTATGGGCTTCCTCGTTTGACCAACATATATACTATCCTTCTGTCGAGTATCGAACTGAATAGCTCATAGTTGAAGTATAACCTTACAACTTGTAACTAATTGGCTACTCAGGAAATTGGTTTGGTGTATGAGACATAATGTTTGGTATTAAATTACCAATGAAATAACAGGAGCATACCTGAACTCAACTAACAGTTCGCTTGATGTGTTTGTTCCATACATGACAATAAGGTTGGCGCATCCGTGGCCGCTTATTCCTCACCATTCAGTTACATGTGTGACTCTTCTCCAAAGTTTGAGGATGAAATTGAGTAGCACAAAATAAAAATCCAAATCTAAACTGAAAATTGAATTTTTTTTTCAACACATTTGAGATCTTCATTGATATAAGCAAATTGAGGCACTGTTCCATGTATTACATTACATTGATAGTTGTGTTTGGCATACTAGACTTTATAGCTTGATTGATACCTCTAATTTGTGGTTTTGTTTTGCAGCATTGATGTTGTATCCACAGCCTTCGAGGGACAATCAGCCGTGAATAGGCAAAGGATGGTCTATAAAGCCATATGGGAGGAGCTTCAGAGTGCAGTCCATGCAGTTGATCAGATGACGACCAAAACTCCTGCTGAAGCAGCCACCGGGAAATGATAAAAGATAATGAGAACATTGCGTACAATGAACTAGATGTGATCGCACTCTTAATATATTTTTGTACTGCTGTTGTCTTGCAGTGAATTTCTAATTTTAAACTGCCATTGCACTGCGTTCACATGCAGACATCGGTATTCCAATTCACTTTCTGTGAGTTGCTAAGTTCATTAATTTGCCAAACAACGCACCTGGTAATTTATTAATTTGTCAAACATTATGCAGCAATGTTCTGCGGTTTGTTTATACTTTCTAGGTCCCATTTAATTTCTCCATTTTGTTTTCATTTCTAAAATAAATGGCAGGAATAGTGTGTTTGTTTAATTCTTCTCATTGTGAATTTCAAATGAATAATTTTTGAAAAATACTAAAATGTCATTCTCATAATTTTTTAGAATGCCACTGTAACTCAATCTCTACTTCTGATAGAAAGGAAAAATCAACATATGGGGAATTTGTAGTCGTCAGTAATGATGCCTGAATTCCTCAAAAAAAAAAAAAGTAATAATGCCTGAAAATATTTTTTTAGGAAGTACACTGGCCATATTTACCATTTACATTTCAATGAAA
>Ga0315913_1011464_pt1 | contig 10019 bp, 5 predicted proteins | sample MpolsnodulesMG_FD_207736 | JGI IMG/M metagenome (GOLD analysis project Ga0315913, IMG submission 207736) | Medicago polymorpha root nodule microbial communities from Los Angeles, California, United States - small nodules | ecosystem: Host-associated > Plants > Roots > Nodule | place: USA...
TGCACGGATTTTGTAGAGTTTCATATATAAAATATCAAATTGGCTATATTATTACTTGTAGAGTTGCATATAAACTCAGAAAGAATCAAACTAAGTGACAATTGAGAGTGATCGACATGCACAATCTTAAAGAAGCAAATTAACAACATTTAGTTTGCATCAACAAAAATGAATATGGAAATCAACAAAAATGAATATGGAATCAAAGTCATTACTTTGCCAAAACAAAGATTTTTGCAAATAAAAAGTCAGAATAAACAACTTCAAGTAATATAATATAGGAGAAACAAAGAGGCCGACAAAATTACAGGAAAAAGTGAAGTTACTAATGATAAAATTATCATCTGGATCAATCAAATTATTTACAATTATAAAGGTGCAACTTTAATATCGTAAAACGTAGTAAGCGTACACCAAAAAAAAAGAAAAAAGAACTACTATCAATAAAGGTACCGCTAATAATAAAAAATAACTGCTATGAGAGAGGAAACCGCTAGGGCGGTTGGGGATTTAAAAAAAATGTTTTAGTCATGTATTTCATTTTTGGAAGCAAAAATATGTCAAAAAAAGTAGAAGTGGCATATGGTACCTGGTTCAATTCCTTGTACCATATGCCACTTCTATTTGCTATTAAATAATATGAAAACCGTGTATTATGAAAAATATAGAAAATAATTTATTCTCCTCTCTCGTGACAATTTCACTAATTTGATGGGTTTCATGATCAATTTACTATTAAATAGTGGGTTCTGCTAACCGGTGTCCCCATGACACTGGTTAAGCACACAATAAAAGGAAAGCATTATTAAAAAAGGAAACTTTTTAAATTTTTTATAGATTAATAACACAATTTTCCCTACATTAATTACTATAAATTCTCCTTTTTTAGTACCCTTAATCAGTGCCCCGGAAACACCGGTTAACATTTTCTTTAAATAATATGAAAACCGTGTATTATGACAAATAGAGAAAATAATTTATTCTCCTCTCTCGTGACATAAATATAATAAAACAATTTATTCATCTCATTTAATCTCACTATCATTGATTATACTCTTAATCTTACAAATTTGTATATAAAACAAAAATATAATCACTAAAAAATATTACATTAATTATAATATTTTAAAAGTTGTCACGAGTTTTCAAAATTTTATCGACTTTTTCACACCGGTAGATAAAAATTTGCTTCGGAAAATATAAACTCATAATCCGCAACGAGTGTCGTGCAAATATTTAACAATGTATTGTATATAAAATAAAAAAACACTTAAAACGAACGCTATATTAATGATATTTAGAAAATAGTCATAAGTTTTCAAAAGTTTATTATATCAACTTACTCATATCGGTACATAAAAATTTGTTTCCATTTCCTCAAAAAAAATAAAAATTGTTTCCACGAATAAGCAAATAAAATCTGCAATTGGTACGGTGCAAATATTTATCGAATTTTTAGAGTTTAATGACTGTGTGTTGACGGTCTAAAATAATTTTGCAACACAACCAATCAAAACACTTAGAACACTACTAAAAATGTAAAAAACAGTGAGGAAAATTTAGAGAGAGAAAACGTGAAATCCCTCTCTAATTCCGTCACTAAATTTTGCGACCAAAGAATTTGTTAGAGATTTAATTTTTTCCATCACTAATTTCTCTCCCTAATTTTACTTTTTCTAGGAGTGGAATCACAACATCAATTAATGTTTTTAATTTATGAGACAATTTAAAATGCTTAGATTGGTTGTGTATGAAAAGTTGTTTTATACCGTTAACCCACCATCATTATACTCAAATTTTATATATGAAAGAAAAAATATTACATAATGTTGATAAAAGTAACTTTAATGTTTTTCTTGGATGTAAGGGCACATGCATATCAGCAAATGATAAATTCATTTTGATTATTTATCTTTCAATCATCTATCTTTGATGCCTAATTTGAAATAACAGTTTGTAGAAAAAATAATTAATTTCAATAAACAGGTATGTACTTACATTGAGTATAATATCTAAAATTAGAATTTAGTGATGTTTATGTCATGCCTTGAGAATGCTCTCGAGGGAGTTATTTATAGCCTTCAACGGGCTTGGATTTTCATGATTTAGGCCCTAAGTTATTTGGGGCCTAAGTCACACCTGCAACGTTCTAGATGTTTCTAGAAGCACTTTGAGGCGGCACCCTTGAGGTGCTCGCCTAAGGTTATTTAGGCCCTTATGGAGGGCGTTGTGCCTTTACCTATATTTTTTATTTATTTTGAAAACTCGGTATCCGATCTAAGGACCGACTAATCCGAGGGGACCAATCCCACCGCCCACTTACGGGGGCCCCGTTCTAAGCTAGAGCAAAGCTTTGTATGGACTTGCCCACCAAAATTGGCACCAGAGGGAATCGAACCTGAGACCTTGAGAGAAGCACACTCCAAGATCCCAAGCCAACGACTAGACCAACCCTAAATGGGTGCCTTGACCTAGATATTATCGGTCCACAAACCCCCAAACACGAGTGTTAGAACAAGGCGAAGTAGTTTATAAGGAGACTATAGATCCAAGTTAGTAGAAAAAATATATTGATATATTTCAAAATAAAAACTACCCCAATTTTCAAGAACTATTTTAGTTTTTAAAGGTCTTTTATTTCTTATTATGCTGATAATTTCTCTTTAAGCCTAAACACACAATTTCTCTTATTATGCGAAGTAGTTTATGCTGATAATTTCATGTAACAATAATACCATCAACGTAACAAGAAGTACGATTAGGTCTCCCCATTGTAAATAGTTGAAGAACAAAGGGTGGTCTCATTGATTTGCTTATAGCCTAAACACATCACAACCTTTATGAATCTTCTAAACCATACGTGAGGGGACTACTTTAGCTCATATATGTCCTTCTTCAATAGACACCAGGGTCATTCCTAACGTTTTAGAGGCCTTAGACATAGTATGAAAAAGTGCATTTTATATTACATCTTAAATTTTTGTCTTTTGATAAATGATTAATGTTACATGCATTAGTTATGACGGACATCCCAACTATGTTGACACCCCAAAATATTGTGTGTCAAATACACTCCATCCTTTATATTATTAATAAAAAGGAAAAACAAAACGAAAAAAGTTAAGGTGCCGAACCTAACCCAAAACAATTCACCTGAAGAGATAATGATTTAAGAAAATAGTGAGAATCAATAATGATTTTTGGTTTTGGTTTTGTCTGGTTTTGGTTTTGAAACTTTTTGGTTTTTCTCTTTAGGTTTATTTTCTCATCTATTTTTCTAATTCCACAAAAAGATTTTTTATTTAAATGTGTTTTTAAGAGCTGTGTCTTTTCAATTACACAAAAAGAATTTTTTTTATCTCTGTAGGGGGCCTAAAGTGTAACCTTCTTGCATAAAAGGGCTTTTTTTCTTCCTATTTTTTACAAGTTGGGCCGAGATAAGGATTTAAATCTGGCCCTGCTAATACAAATTGCTATATGCACCCTGATTTTTCTTAGTTTTGCTTTATGCACCCCCTTATAAAAAAATTGGGCCCCCTACGGGCAAGGGCCCTAGGCCGTCGCACCCCCGGCCTATACCTAGGGCCGGCCTTGATAGACTCACCTTGTTGGTTCCACATGTGATATCAGGGTTGCGTAGAATCTCCATATGCACTTCATCCTCATCTAAGTGTCCATGTAAGAACACATTTTTAACATATTTTTTTTGTAATTTTCATCCAAAGTAAGCAGTAAGAGAAAGTAAGATTCGACAATATTCATTTTTATCATTGGTGTAAATGTAAATGTCTCCTCATAATCAATGTCACATGTAAATTCATGATGATACCTTGTTTGGTAGTAAACTAGAGAGAATGTGATTGATATATTCTTTAAGTATCATTTGTCCGAACATATTCTTTTAATACTTTTCCTAGATTGTGTTTCTACCATATGGTAAAATTGAATACACAATTGTGGCACTTTTGATTTATTATTCATTGAAAAACTATAAATTACTCGAGAACAGGTAAAAGGTAATAAATCATCTCACACAATAAATACTAAAAACAAGAGCTAACCCTCAAAATCAAATGATCAACACTTTTAGCAAGACTCAATGAAAAAGTTACCTTCAACGACCTAAATTCATAGTAGAATCTTAAAATAGGCAAAATCCATCGATTTTGATTGCGATTTTACGATTTCTTATAAACTAAGTCATATATGACTATATACCATTCATTCGATTTTGATTGCAATTTTACGAGTCTCGGTTTTACTATTCCCTTTCAACATGAAGTAAAGTTCCGATTTTGACAGCCTTGTTTTAGATAAACAATATCTTGAGTTCGTACAATACCACTTCTGGTGAGTAGTATTGGAGTATAGTGAACGGTAGGTTTAGGATTCACAATCTTTTGGGGTGGAAAAAACACCTACCTTTCTATCTCTTGCTCTCATTTTTTATTTCATTCACATCTTTCCCTCTATTTTTTCTCCAAATTTTCCACACTTTCTCGTTTTTACGCCTAAAGTTACCTAAAGATAGATAATTTAAAGTTAGAGGATCCATTTCATGAACAGTATGCACAGTGTCATGAAAATTTTCGTGCTACAGTGAACAGTATTGTACAGTATGATAAATAGTAACCTACATTATGATGACCAGTAATTCCAGTAACCATATGCATCAATTGGACAAAAAAGAGGGTCCATAAAATTCCAAGAGGTTTTAAGGAAAGTACGTAAGCCATGTAGCATGCTGTTTCAAAACAAAAGTATGTAAATCATGCAGACATTCTGTTTCAATCATCCACGTGATATACATGAACGTTGCATTGTCAGCACAAATGGAATTTATAACACAATAAAAACAGCAAAATCACGTTTATTTTGTGACAGTTTTTGGATAGCTCTATCTTTCATATTTTTATCGTGTTCTTGATCTCTCTATTTTTCTTTTGTTCTATTTATTGTTTTTATTAGTAAAAAGAGAGAAGATTGTCCTAAAAATTATCATAAAATGATTATACAGGTATCATTGCTCTTTCTTCTTCGAACGATCAGAACTAATCAACCCCTCGTGAAAGGTCCCAATTTGAAAATAACAGCTTGGGGACCATTCCTTTTGTGTCACCTCCATAGTCTTATGTCAATGTCATCATTTTCTTTGGAGCTCTTCAACCAAAGGAGAGAAAGCATACAGATAAGAAAATAAAGATCAACATGCCGGATATGTAAAGGAATGAATATTTTGTATTATTAATTTCTCAAGTTATCTTGATTGTAAAGAGATTTTTAATTAGGGAAGAAGGAAATGTAGGATACATATATATTAAAAGTCATATACATAATGTTTTAAAGTTTTTGGTAAAGATGTGGAGTCATAGTCTATTAAGAGTCATTAATGTTAGATCATTGGTGGGGAGCACGAGTGAGATCTTTGTCTGGATCAAACTATTTATGTGGGTGACTCAGACTTGAGGGAAAAATTGTTAGAATTATGTGAATGGTTAGTCTCATATCGATTAGGAATGAAAAGAAATGTTTGATACACTTAAGAGAGTTATTGTTTTAAAGTTATGGATGGTTATGTACTTATGTTGTGTCAAAATCTCTTAGTAGTCTAGGATGTAGTCCATTATTTCGCTCATCTCTGGATATAACAATCACGTGGTTAATTTTTTTAGAAGTTTTTATTTCTTGAGCTCATTTTTTTAGAAGTTAACAAATGGGAAATTAAAAACATGGCAAGTTGTGAACGTTTTGAAATAAATATGAAAAAACAAGAACTTAAAAACCAATGGGATAAAACACATAACTCTAACGAACTGCATATACAATTTTGCCTACAAAGCACAGGAAATTTTGTGTGTTGTTCTATATGCAATCACTATATTCAGTGATTATGATCGAGAGAGAGAGAACACAAAGGCAGGACCTATATTTAAAATGACCTGGATACAATAAGAAGAAAGTAAAAGAGACCGTGCTGCCAAAAGTCTTGATTTTTGTCAAAAAGAAATAGAAAAATATAATAATTTAATAATTTTACATATACATACAATTGACAAGTCAGCGGAAGTATCGTTCCCGTCTGTCCGCTCTTTCTACTGCACTAACACATGTGATTATTTTATTATGTTTGCTTGTATAATTTTGATTTAAATTTTTAAATTTTTAAATACTAATGGAAATTAATTTATAAACAAAATATTGTCAAGTCATATAACAATTATTTATGAACTCAACATATTTTACTTTACCTGCATATAAAATAAAGATAAAATAATGATCTTTTATTGTTTATTCTAATAGTACTAATTAGTTACATCATAACATAAATGTATAAATGACATGTTATGTAAAAGAAACATTGCTATGATTGCGATAAAAGAATATCTTTAAAAACTATATTTTTCGTAAAGTCTTCATCTTCTCCTTCTATTTTCCCTTCTTTAATGAGAACTTTTATTGAATTTTGAGAAACTCCTCTTGATAAAGGTACATATAGTTGACCATGACTGAAAACATGTCGTGGAAGATAGATTCCGACATTGGAAATGGTCTTCCCTTTAACATTAATTTTTGCTCACATTTGTTACTAATATTTTTTTAGAGGATTTAAAGTCCAATCTTTAACATTATATTTTGCTCACGTTAGTTGCTAATATTTTTTTCAAAAGATTTAAAGTCCAATCTTTAACATTATTTTTTGCTCATGTTTGTTACTAATTGTCCATTTTTCGGAGGGTCAAAAATTGGGGTATGACACTAATATTTTTTTTAGAGTATTTAAATTTCAATCTTTAACATTATTTTTTGCTCACGTTTGTTACTAATGTTTTTTTAGAGGATTTAAAGTCCAATCTTTAACATTATTTTTTACTCACGTTTGTTACTAATCTTTTTTTAGATGATTTGTTGTCCAATCTTTAACAATATATTTTGCTCACGTTTATTACTAATATTTTTTTTAGAGGATTTAAAGACCAATCTTCAACAATATTTTTTGCTCACGTACTAATATTTTTTTTAGAGGATTTAAAGTCTAATATTTAACATTATTTTTTGCCCACGTTTGGTACTAATCTTTTTTTTAGAGGATTTAAAGTCTAATCTTTACCATTATTTTTTGCTCACATTTGTTACAATTGATCAAAGGTTAAGGAAGAGTAACTTATATTGATAAAATAATAAAAATAATAAAATAATATGCAAATACTGTTTTTTTGGAAGGGATATGAAAATGCTTGGCAATCTTTGTAGGTTGTATTGAGGGGAACAACACAGATGTACAACATAAAAGCGGTTGATAACAAAGTAACATAAGTTTTTGTTTTGTGATAGTTTTTTGTGAGTTTGATATTTGGTTAACGGGACGATTAGTGACATGGATTATTAATCCACGTGTTATTTTATAATTGGTTATTTGTATTAAAAATTAAGGGTATTTTTGAAAAGAAAAGTCCAACCCAAAAGTATGCTGAAAGGGATAGTTTTCTTTATATATAGTATATGTATTTATAAAAATAAAAAAAAGAAGATATTTATCAAAAAAAAATAAAATTATGACAAGTATTTAAATGCAGTCCATATTTATTTTTGTTTCTAAAATATTGTCCCGAAGTCCTCTGTAATGGGTCTCAATTCAAAGATTCAAATCTTTCCATTTTAAAGAAGCAAATGAAATTCAGAAAAATTAAAATAAAAAATGTCAGAAGTGGGATTTGAACCCACGCCCTCTTTCGAAGACCAGAACTTGAGTCTGGCGCCTTAGACCACTCGGCCATCCTGACTTTTTGATAGTTTCTCCGTTTTCATTTTTAATAACTATTTAGATAATAATAATCTAAAACGTAGAGTTGCTATGAAGATTATTTTGAAAGCATTCCTTTCTTTAACTATATTATTTAATCATATTATACTATATATACAAATGTTTAATTTGTCTACATAAAACTCATAATATATCTTTCTTTTTTTATAAGAAACTCATAATATATCATTATAATGTTTAAACTTTAACATATTTAAATTAAAAGTCATACAATGGAATGTGATTAGTTGACATAAATAAAGTTTTACGATGAAATTACATTACATGAAGATTATGAAGTCTATGTTTCGTTACCTATAGGTAGATGTTAAATTGTGTTATTATAGCTTATAAGGCGATTAACCTTCTTAAGAGAAAGCAATTTCGTGGTAATTTGGTTTTAAAGGTTGATACCAAAAAGGAGTTCGAAACTATAAATTGGAATTTCTTGCTTGCTGAGTTTCGTCTATTTGGTTTTTGTCAAGTTTTCTCTAACTGGATTACAAACCATTTTACATTCCACACGTCTTTCTATTTTGGTTAATGGTAAAGATGTGGGATATTTTCCTTGTGTGTGCGGTGTCCATCAAGGGGATCATCTTTCACCGCTTTTATTTTGTTTAGTTGAAGAGGTTCTTAGTCGTTCCATAACTCTTGCCCAGCAGGCTAGTCGGCCTACATTCATGTCCTAGGTGTGCGGTGTTCCCTTACCAACGCATATTCTTTATGCCAATGATATTTTAATTTTTTGCACAAGTACGAAGAAAAATGTGCGTTGTCTGATGAAACTTTTTGCATCTTATTACGAGCCTCGGAGCAGATTGTGAACACTGACAAAAGTCAACTTTTTACAGGTTCCATGTCACCTTCCCGTGTGCATAATATTTCCTTTTTGTTGGGGTTCACTGCTGGTGTTATTCCTTTTCAGTATTTACGTTGTCCAGTCTTTCAAGGGAAACCTAGATGCATTCATTTCCATGCAATGACCGATAGAATAAAGGTTAAATTAGCTACTTGGAAAGGTTCCTTTCTTTCTATTAAGGGGTGCATTCAACTCGTTAAATCTATTATTCATGGATGTTGGTTTATTCCTTTCATGTTTATATGTGGTTGACCAAGCTCTTAAGTTGTTGGATAAGTGGCTAAATTTTTTATTTGAAGTGGTGACATTATACAACCAAGATTTGTACTATCTCTTAGAAACAACTTTGCTCTTTGTAGAAAGCCGCTAATTTGGATTTGAAGCCAACGAGTTTTATCAACAAAGTTACTTTCTGAGAATTCTCAATGGTCGAAGCTTCTAAAATCTCGATATATTTCTCATGGACAACCTATTAATCATTATTTTCAATCCTCTGTTTGGAATAAGATTAAGTCTTAAATCAGTACGATGATTGTTAATTCTATGTGGATTGTGGGGAGTGGGGATAATGTCAATTTTTGGATAGATAATTGGCTTTGAGCTCCGCTAGTGGATACTCTTCATATTTAGCTCTGTTATTCTTCAGGTTTCACTTGCACCTTCAATACGGCTATCGTTCATGGCCAACTCAAAATGCCTCCTTTTGTTCTTGCTAACTCTACAGTGGCATCTCAAGTTTCAAAATATAATTTTCCGCTTTCTCCGTTATCTAACAGGTTTGTTTGGTTGCATTCGTCTGGTGGCATTTTAACTACAAAAGATGCTTTGAATTTTCTTCACCTTGTGCCTATTTCTGTTGATAGAGCTTCCTCTATTTCAAAGCATTACATTCTCCCTACACATTCCTTTGATTTTTGGAGATTGATGTACCAGAGATGATAATCTTTGTTGTCAATGTTGTATTATTGTTTCGGTTTGTATCTTGTGTATGCGACATGATGAGAATTTGACACACATGCTCCTTCAGTTTCCTTTGCAGTTCATTTGTGGGATTGGTTAGAAATCAAATTATGGTGTGTGGTTGACGTTACATCGGTTTCCACATTGATTTCTTGTGTTCCATCTCCTTGTTCATCCTAGGTTATTGATTTGTTCACTGCTGGTTTTATTCACACTTTGCATTCGATTTGGATGGCGCGTAGCATTTTGATACTTTCATCTAACAAGGTTGTTGGAACAAAATACGTTTAACAAACATTACCCTTAGAGTGGGGGAGATTGTTGGAACGAAAAATGTTTAACATACGTTACCCTTAGAGTTTTGATGATAACAAGGTATTAAAAATTGTCAATTGG
>Ga0315913_1011468_pt1 | contig 10016 bp, 7 predicted proteins | sample MpolsnodulesMG_FD_207736 | JGI IMG/M metagenome (GOLD analysis project Ga0315913, IMG submission 207736) | Medicago polymorpha root nodule microbial communities from Los Angeles, California, United States - small nodules | ecosystem: Host-associated > Plants > Roots > Nodule | place: USA...
GGTATGAGTATAATTGTTGGGATGTAGGATAATATTTTCTTTTGTTATGTAGGTCTAAATCAAACACTTATTATTTGACAAAAGTAAAGAGTAAATGGACAGGTTAGGCCAAACTCACACATCTATCAACAACAAAAATTCAACAAAAACAAATTAAAATCAAAATAATGCTTATTGTTAGTTTGCAATTATTTAAATTATCATTAATTATTTTTATTAGGGGCCATTTTTAATATTAGAGCCGAGCCTCCAATTTTATTGGAACGGTCCTGTGTATAATGTATTCTTCATTTGATGATGGCAAGTGACCTCTCGACGGACTAACTAAGAACATATCAACTCATTCCGGATCATCCATATAATATAAAGCCGGCCTTATTTAGTGGGATAAGACTTGATTGTAGTTGTTGTATCATCCATATAATATATAGTCCAAATTATTAATACTATTCAAATCATTTAATTGATCAATTAAATAATTAATCTAAGTGAGGTCTTTAAAGGTACACCCTAACAAGTGGTTTATTACATCACACCTTATCTATATCTACCTAGCTATATGCATGGTGGCACATCCGTTATAGGATTGAATTAACATGGGAACAAGCCAACCAAGTATTGTGCATGCATGGTAATGTTATCTTTCAACACAATCATAGGCAACTTTTAGAACAACCCTTTGGCTCACTTATTTGCGTAAAGCCATCAAATACTTATCTTGAGACGCATACTCATCCTATAATGCCTATGGTGCGTTGGCCCATTTCTTTCACAATATTGCGTTTTTTAGTTAGTGCATTTTCCTCCGCCTACCATTTCCCTTTATTAATTGAGGTTATCTTCCAAAAATAAATAGCTTAAATAAATCAAAATATTTGAACCATTTGAAACAAATCATCCATAATTTTCGTCTCTACATCAGAACGCGACATTTGATTAAAAGCACAAAACGAATTAACAACACATACATAAAAGGTTGATGAAGCTTTTTTTTTTTTTTTTTCTGTGGAAGAATTGATAGAAAGATAAGTAAATTAAATAATAGAATATATACAAATCCTAGCTAACTTTTGTCGTCCTTTTGCTCTTTTTATAGTAGTATGAAACTTTTATTTTGAGACCTACGATATGTCTACCTTGCAATTGAGGCTACCACAAAAATTGAAGTGGTAGGGTTTCATTTTATTTCATATAAAAATACCTTGCAAGGAATTATGTATATAATAATAATAATTTAATACAAAATATCAAGCCAATCTTAATGGAGAACAATTCAATTTTATCATAGTGATTTACTTTTTTGACAGTTTTTAATATCATATTGGTTAAAAAATGTGCAATTATAAAATGTGTACCTTCTTACCAAAAAGTAAACCTAATTAATCTATAGGACACGTACAATTGCCTAATTACACAAATGACAAATCACTATCATAACGGTTACTACTTCAGTTAGAACAAGCTATTCTACCTGGTACTGGTAGATTAGAAAATAATGAAAAAGGAGAAAAGGTGTTTTTTTTATAATAAAAAATGCAAGAGATTGAAGAAAAGACAAATAAACATGTGGGTTCCCTTGGCATTAAGCAATTCACGTTTCAGCACTTTTATTCTGTTTTTGACGTTGGCTTATATGTCTCAAATGGTTGATATTTTGAGCAAACGTTAATAAGTAAATTTTAATTAAGAGTCAATCTTCATTGTATTGCGTTCTAATCCAGATGTTCTATATTTAATTAATTTCTAATTATTGGCATAATGGCATTGCTTTTAACACTTTCCCTTTTGTGATGGAATGGGAATTGACTAGATTAGATTAGTATCCTTTAATCATATAGTGTTCGTTATTTTTTTCTTGTAATTAGAACGATGCCGTTATCAAGATGAACATTAATTGTTTTTAAAATGAAGCACTTTTAGGGAGGGCTTATCTGTCCCTTTGTATATGACACATGAAAAAGCAAAGAGTACCCATCCCTTCACATTTATATATCATGGATTTACTTTTGATAAACATTTAACTATAGATGATTTGATGACTATAGCAATTGGCATAATTTTTATGTGTGAATAGACAAGTAAAGTAATATAGATAGACAAGCAAAGTAATAGTTATGTTAATTTTGAGAGTTAGAATTTCGACCTCCTTTAATCTCCTTCTTATTAAAACTCATTCGATATCTTTTAAGCTCATCTATACATAAGGTAACCCAAATCCTTACTTTAGGTTTTTGAAAAATACATTTTTTTTGAAGGTATTTGGCCTCTAAACAAACCAATACAAAAAAAATATAATTATTTGACACTAATAAGCCAAGTGATATTTTCCATAACTTCTAACTCACAGTTTGTTTGGCGCAGATACAGATTGTTCTACCTTGGGATTGCAAGTTTGAATCTAATTGGGGATATGCATATAGTTGTTTTTATGTCATTTTTCTTACATAAAAAAAAAAAATCTCATTTTAATTTTTGATATAGGCCTCTAAATACGTTGAACTTGTTACGAGTGTTCCTTAATTTCACCAAAGGAGCTACTTGCCATAGTAATAATTTGTCGTATAGATAGCTATGATTAAATTATAAATTCAAGTGTTCAACAAAAAAAAAAAAATTATAAACTCAAATAGAAGTGTAGCTATCAAGTAAATCATTGTGTAGCACCAAACAACAAAATTACTAAAACAATTCGTTTTCATTAATACTGGAACATCGATTACGTATACAAGGAAAAGTGAACTTGAAATGAGTTTGACTGAGGGATACACTTAAGAGAAGAGAATATACTACGTTAAACGTAGTAGTACAATTATGGGAGTGATATGATACATGGCCAAAGCTTAGGAATATTGCTATATAGCTTGCTTATATGGCCATTTGCCAATTACACCGAATTTAAATCACACACCTTTACATTAATAATAAAACTAAATACTTATACCAGAGGCTAAACACCCTTCTTGCATTTTACAATATTATATGAAATTGAAAGTTTAGGTTAAGATTTTTTTTTTCAATTTTTATTTTCCTGGTCATGGATCCTTGTTTTTATCACATTGTACTCAATTGGTAAAATCAGACTTTGCTACCAGCACCTCCACCTGCACGATTGGGGTCGGTTCCAATCTTCACAACATCAATTATATGACCACCACTCAACTCTTGACCCTTCATTGGTGCCTCTACCACTGGTGTAGCATTTCTATATATCAAATACACCACCATCTGAATTATGCCGAACACAAATCCAAGTGTGTTTGGTAGCTGCATATCATCCAAAAAGCAAACATTAATTAAATACTTTTGTTTATCCAAAAGAAGAAGATAATCAATTAATTAATAACTTGTCCTATATGTAAAGTTTTCTAATTATATTGTTAACGTACTTAAGAAAATTGGTAGGGGTCCATATAGCACTTAGATGTTTCTTTTCATGGAAACTCCTCCACATTAATGAAGCACATTAAAATTTAAGTTCTTTTTTCTAAAATTATTTCAACATTATCAAATATAAAGTTAAAGGGATATCTTCCGGCCATACAAACAAATGGGAAAGTGGATTATGAATATTGACTTACAGCAACATAGTAATCCCTGAGGAGAAGGCCATAGAAGAACCACATAACAGCATTGATGGTTAAAAAGAAGGACAGGAAAAATGGCATGTATTCAACGCTCCTTGACCTTATGACTTTGCTCTGCATGGAAGGAAATGATAATAATAATTATTTTTGCCAATTAAATTTAAATATATAATTCAAAATAATTAGTAGTTCATAAATTAAGAATACTTACAATGACGAAGAGAGGTGCAGCAAATACACTTATGTTGAAAACAAGGCAAATCCATCCTATGATAGCAAGACGTTTTGCTCCCTTTGAGAGGTAGAGAGTTGATAGAAGCATGGCTCCAAACCCAAACACATTCAGCAAGAGAAGTAGTTTTATGGTTGAAAGCTGTGAGAAATGAAAAAACAAAAACAAATTAATTAGTACAATTTCAAAATTTATAGTAAATTTTTTTTTGGAAAAAATATTTAAAAGTAGTGTAAACTTATGTATGAGATTAAAAGAAATATATATACCCTTTGTTTCTTTGGGGCATAAATTAGGAACATTATAATGTAAGCTGATTCAACAACAATTCCAAAAGTGTTAATGGTGATGAGAAGAAGAGCAGATTCTCTTTTGACAAATGCATAGTAGATCCAAAGCATTGCACTGAAAAGTGCCACAACATAAGGAAGTGCCTGAAATCCTTCAGCAGATTTCTTCTTGAAGATTACGTAAAAAGTTGGCCTGCATATACAAATATATACATATATCCGTTTAGGAAATTATCTCTTCAACTTTGTTTAATTAATTTACAAGAAAACAAAATGGTTACTTACAATGGTGAGAGGAACACCGCAAAGGAAATGATGTTGCCTGTAAAAACAATGACAAAAAGACAAACAAGAAATATCCATCAGCACTTGTTAACAAATGACTACTTTTATTTCAGCCTACATATATATTTTATTTTTTTCAATATCTGCACTAAGATTTTATGAGCTAAAAAAATATTTTATTGAGAAAAAACATTTTTTTTTGTGACAAATATTAAGAAAACACTTATTGTTTACTATAGCATTTGAGTTGAAAATAAAAATATGCCATATCGCCATGCAATCTGTATGTTAATATGGTTCCAATTAACATGCTCTATAGCTAATTAAAATTTTACTCTAAAGAACATTTGGACAACAATATCTAACATTAAATTTAGGTATCAATTTGATGTATGATCCAACAAGCATAATAAACTAGATGAAAAAAACTGCTTATAAAAAGAAACTAGAAGATGATATTGACGAATAAGGAGAAGAAGAAAATGATGATATAAATGAGGGTAAGAAGTGGATTGAATTAAAATTAAGTGTATAACACTAATGAAACAATTGAAAAGCAATAATATATGCATGGCTTATGGCTAGAGCTGGTATATTTTTTCTACCTATAATGCCGAAAACAAAAGCCCAAGATTCACGAGTCATGGCCATTTCTTCTTGAATATAATAAAACTATTTGTAAATTTTGGAATAGTTAAAAATATGTGTCACACAAACACTATCTCTCTATCTCAAAGTGAAAACCCTCAATTCAAGCTATCTCAAAAGCTCTCTTTCTTTCTCTCTCTAAGTTCCACGAGTCGATATGCATAGAATGAGAGTGTATTTATAGTGCTCAAAAAGTACACACTAGTAGAGCATGGTCAAGTTGCAAACGAAAATGCGAAGTTTCAATGAACCTTTAATATTTATTTTTTTGAACCTTTAATTTAAACACTAAACTACTTTCCAGTTGTTCATCCCAAACGCCATTCACTATCCAAATACACTTTTTTACCCTATTACACTCTTTTACCTCATTTGGTTTAAACCATTTCAACTTAAACCCCTCTCATGGGGTAACTCGTGCCATTACTAGTTACAATACACAAAATTACGTTGGTCCCACCGATCTTCTTTCTGATGTGTCACCCACCAAGTGGTTTAAAGCCTTACAGCTCATACAAGGTGCTAATACACTTGTGTAACCAATTCATTGCCTCCTTCCTATTCCAAAGGGTCAGGGTGCTCTTGTGACTCCTCTAACTCTCCTATACGGATTTTATTACCCTAAAAATGTTACGGTGGTTACCTCAAAATCCATTTTGGCATCATATTCACCCATTTTCTATATTCTTCTCTAAAATTTAGTTTATATAAGTGTGTAAAATTCGTCGATAAAAATAATATTCGTATCAATATAAATGTATGTTTTTTAACTCCATATATCTTCAAATCACACATATAATTACGTTCTTTTTCTTTTAATATTTCAATTTTTAGGAAAAATCGTTACAATAATATAGATTTCAGCTCAAAGATAAGTAAAATTTGATAAAAGATTTTTTCAACTAGAATTCAAACTCATGGTTTCTCAAACGATTGTCCATTAACCACTTAAGCTTAGATAATTTGGTTACGCACATCATTACTTTGTCAATGATTTAGAGTGTATTTTTTTTTTAATTTCAGGTGGAATCCAATGGTACGTATTAATTAGATCACCGAAGGAGTTTAAGAAGGATATTAAGGGTAGCATTTACCTCCTGATCCTGGATGGACCGAAGAGGTTAGCCGAGTTGGATAACACTTCGTTGCTTTAGAGGTGGGGGGTGGCATCTATAGTTATTATTCTGACGCTTAGGTTAGAATGAGAATGAGCAGGAGTAGTGGTAATGAAATAGATAATGTGTAACCAAATGATCCGTCTATTTATCGAGGTAGAAAAGACCCGAGAAGAACAAAACTATTGTCATTAAGACGATCTTGCATCAGATCCTCTGTCTTTGGTGTGATTTTGTCATTTGGAACAATGAGGAAAGCAGGGTGTTCGTGGTGCGGTTTGGATCGATTTTGAGGCAAAATGTCATCCGATCCAAAATAAAAATCACATGCGGTTCAGTTCGGTATTGGATGACTATTCCAAAAAAAATTCAAACCGAACCTATCCAAAAATATATGCAGTTTAATTTGGATCAGTTTTTGGATGTTCAAAATGTTAATTATTTTATTTTAGTTTTACTTTTTTTTAAGATTTTTTTTTATTAAACTTAATATTACACAAACACGGTAAAATAATAAGTTTGATGTAAAGTATATTAAAAAATTAAAATTAAAATTACGTTATGAAAGTTATCAATTATTATTGAAACATATGAAGTAATAATAATAATATAGATCAAATTAGTGAAATATATATGATTAAAAACCAACAAGATACATAATAATTCAATATATAATACTTTGGCATTAAATAAGTATTAATATTTACTTTTTGCGATTCAGTTTGGTTTGGTTTTGAAAAAGTGATCCGAAATTCGATCAAATCTTAGCGGTTTTTACAAAAAACATCCAAACGCATCCAAAAGTATTTAGTTTGCAGTTTTATTTTGGATTGGTTTGAATTTGAACACGTCTAGAGAAGTATAATTATAATAATCGTCACATTTCCCTTTTTCTTTATCATTTTTTTTAAGATATTTTTTTTCCGATTTCTATATCTCTGTTTTATATAATTTATTTTATTTGAACAATGATTCCGGGTCCAGCTTGTGAACTATCGTTAGCGACAGGCAAATGAACTCCCACAACTCTTTAATTTACGTCCATATTTTCTATGAATAAACGTGTTTCTTTTTTTTTCCCCTTCTTTTTAATAATTGGGCAGCCTGCCACCAAAAAGTTTCAAAATGCGAAGAATGATGTAAACTTCCATATTACTTTTTTTTAGGAGTTTCATATATTAGATTATTATTGATGTTTGATATGCTTGCTCCGTCCAATTTCCTTTCCCTTGCCTTTTCTCCCCTCTGTTGGAGAGGTTCCTTTGCTTCTTAATGACCACATGTTACCTCAAATGGATTAATTTTTTTCTATATGAATTAAATATTATATAAACACAACTGTAAAGATTTATCTCTAAATAGGATCGCAATAATACAAAAGGATTAATTCACTTTAATACACTAATATATCAAAAAATTGTATTGTACCAAAAAAAATATCAAAAAATTGTAATACACTAATTTGTGTGTTAAATGAATAAATGGGTAGTACAATAAGTTGACAATACTTTTTTATTTGAAAAAAGAACAGTGCTTTTTCTAGTTATATTTTTTCATTTGCTATTTAATACTAATTTAGAGAATGAGTTTTAGAGATTTTATTTTGATTTAGAAGGTTTAACAACGAAACTCACAGACATTAAGTTCTAACAAGCACGAAATGCCAAGAAGAACCATTCATACTCTATTTTATACAAACCCACAAATTTTCTCTTCTAAACAAAAAAAACCCACAAATCAAGATCTTAAATTATAAAAGGGTTAGTTGTTTAAATTTATCAAGTAACATACGTAATCACTGAAAAATGGCACTTGAAAATAAATAATGAATATTCTAACCCTATTATTCTTATTTTTAACCCTATAATATACGCGTACTTCAAAAAAGTAATGTAGAGGTTAAATTTTTCATAATTTTTTTTAAAAATGTTTAAGATGTTAAAATATGGTTTTACATAAAATATTAGATTTTTTCGACTAGAGATAGATTAATTATGAATTTTTGTTCCATGTAATTATGAATTTCTAAAATAATTCATAATTAATTCGTCTCTTGTTTAAAAACTTCAAAATTTCATGTTGAAGGTTCTTATGATGTTCTAACTATGCCCATAAAATTAGGGAGTGAAATATGAGTCGTGAGTATACGCTTACTCGGAACAAAATTGCGATTTTGCAAGTTTTGATTGAAAAATAAAAATAAATCGAAACATCTTCAAAATGCTATGAAACTTTGTAGATATTTTTATGTAATTTAAATATGTTTTTGCAAACAATCAGCTCAAAATTCGATTTCTAGGTTGAGATTTTCGTTGTTTTGTTTTTTGAGTTTTTGACACTTTAAAACTTCATAATTAATTTGTCCATAGTCAATTTTTTTTTTTTTTTTGCGTAAAGCCATATTTAACGGCATAAACATGCATGTAAAAATCATGAAAAAATTCAACCCCTAATTCCCTTAGGTTAGTTAAACCTTTCAATTTACACGTTTTCTTTTATTTTTTTAATAGGTATTTTTTTTTTGAAGAGGCTAAAATGAATTATATTACCACATCAAAAGATCCCCCTAGCACAAGGAATACTAGGGTGGAAACAACAAAGTCAGACCATTATTTACAGGCACAAAACAGCGAAAACAGAAACAAAAATAGCAGTCAACCTATGCCCAAAATGATGAATGGACTAAGTCACCAGGCATGTAAATTGAAGGGGGGCGTAGGGTATTTCTCTTTCAACCACATGAAAGCGAGTGACTTTATTTTATCAACCACCTAAAAAATTGAGCTTTGCTTGCCATTAAATAACATGTTATTTCTTTCTTTCTAAATTTCCCACGTAGTTGCGAACCAGATAACCTGCAGAATAGCCCGACGATCCTTCACGGTTCCATCATCCAAGGAGAATTGATTAAAATGATCAATCACACCAAGAGGAAGGGCCGTCGAGAAACCCAACCACCTCAATAAGTATTGCCACACCGAGCCAAACGAAGAACAATGCAGAAACAGATGAGTGGTGGTTTCGACAGAGTTACAGCCAGCAAGACACAACCGAGAGTCAAGAGTAATCACACCACGGTGAAGGAGATTATCCTTCGTTGGCAACCTATCACGAAACATACGCCACACAAACAGCACGACCTTAAGGGGAACTTGTTTATGCCAAGGAGTTGTCACCACCACCGTAGGAGCAGCAATCGATTCAGACGTTAGAACTGTATAAGCACTTCGGACAGAAAAAACATGAGATGTTTTCAGCTTCCAAAGCCACGTATCAGTTGAATCAACCTGCAAAGACACACTTTGGAGTAATAAGATTAGTTCCCCCACCGCCTCCTCTTCCCACGCCAAAAGCCTCCTCCGCCACGACCAAGCCTGACCCTCCACCCCCATCCTAATTGACACATATCAAACACAGACAAGTCCTTAAACAAAGATAAATCAAATAATCTAGGGAACCTGTCACGAAGGGAGACTTCACCCACCCACACTTCCAACCAAAATAGAGTATTCTTCCCACTTCCTATAACACGACTAACATTATGTCTAAACCACTCCTCCCTACAAAGAACATGGACATCCCGCCACCACAATGAGGCATCACGCCCACCACCCCTCAATCGACCCTCCTCCATACCATACCTAGCTGACAACACCTTAAACCACAAGCTCTCCCTCTCCAGCAACATCCGCCAACACCATTTATCGAGTAAAGCGGTGTTAAACTCTCTAATTCTCCGTACCCCCAAGCCTCCACCCTCCTTACTCCTACAAACAGAATTCCAATCCACCCACGATATTTTCCTATGGTCCTCACCCCCCCCCCCCCCCAGAAAAAACAATTTAAAATAGATTCAATAGAG
>Ga0315913_1011470_pt1 | contig 10015 bp, 6 predicted proteins | sample MpolsnodulesMG_FD_207736 | JGI IMG/M metagenome (GOLD analysis project Ga0315913, IMG submission 207736) | Medicago polymorpha root nodule microbial communities from Los Angeles, California, United States - small nodules | ecosystem: Host-associated > Plants > Roots > Nodule | place: USA...
GTTGTTTTTACAAATAGAATTGTGATCTGTGAAGGTGTTTGTGTTGGAGGGAAATTAATATAGGAAAAAATGGCGAAGATAATATTTGTTTTGGTATTTTCGATTGTGCTTGCTATGCCATTCCGCACAGTTTTGGGACAAGATGGTTTGAAGGATCTTTTTGGAGGGCAAGATTTGGCTAGCACTATTGATGAGGCTAAGAAGGCTCTTGGTGCTGCTTCTGGTGAGGCCGGTGGCCAAGCCGCTCTTGATGATTATGCTGGTGGTGAAGAAGGCCAAACTGCCAATCCTGCTGACGCATCGTTGGCTGGTTGGATAGATTCGACAGACAAGTAAGATCATAACCATTATTTTTCTCGTTCTAAATTTTCTTCTACTCTAAATTGGTTTCTAAATGATGAATCTCTAGTAGTCAAAGAATAAAACATCTCAACCTACATGCTAGTATGCTACAATTACAAACTTGATGTTATGGGATTGAGTTAGCCTTAAGTATAAGATATAGTAGTATTATAAATGAATTATTCTTTTGAGCATTAAATCTTTAAATTTACGGAATTGCAAAAGCATCACTTAATTTATTAAAATTTAAAACTCGTGGCCAATTTAGTCCTCTTTAAATTTAGTGCAAACAATAATTAAGAAGATACGCAACCAATTGAGTTGGAAATGACATTTTTGTTTATTGAGGGACTAAATTGACTGACAACTTTCAATTTAAGTGGTGTTTTTTTGTGTTTCATAATTTTTGGGACTAAATCATCTGATTCTTACAATTATGAAGACCACAACGGAAATTCACTCCATGTTCTACAATCCCAGATCTAATTAGGTCCCAATTCTAATATTCAGTGACAAAATTCCCATGTCCTTGTTTAGTCAATCACATGTTATGGGCTCGCATAGAGTTTTAAATAGTTCAACATTGAAACTTTGTGCAAACTTACCTTAATTAACGATAATGCTCTATTCATATGAACTAACAACAAAACAAGATTTTCATACCTTAATTTACACTAACCAACTATTTGTTACAAACAGCGCTACAAGCAACGGGCCAGGAAGTCCACCTCCAAAACCAGCAGATTCACCAATTGGTGCTGCAGAAGATTTACCTGCCGACACACCAGAAGGAGGAGCACCAGCACCAGCAGCAGATGGTTCCTCTTCACGAGTAGGAACACCACAGGGTTCACCCAATAAATCACCACAACAAGCACCAACAAATGCACCTTCAGAATCACCATCAATTGAACCAAGCAAAACACCTGAAGTTGCACCCACATTAGCATCCACCAACGCACCTGCAGAGGCACCAAAAGGCAATGGCGCGAATGTAGACGGTAGTTCTAAAGCACCTGGAAGTGCTCCAATTGTGTCGCCAACCAAAGCACCTCAAGGGGATCTAACAGATGATGACGACGACGATGATGATATGGTTGCACCTTCACGTGCACCATCAGGGGCACCTAAAGGGGCATCTACAGATGATAATTGAAGTATAAAATTGTAACATCATCACATTCTTAATTCAATGTTAATCATTAACATAAACAATTAAGTTTCCATTGAAATTTTAAACCGGGTTGAGTATGTAACACCTATCCGTAACAAAATGTGCCTATTTCTTGATCCTAATATCTGCCTATGGGAAAATAAGTTATACACTTGCTTGTACTAAGTTTATTATTACTATTGGATCATTAAAGAAAAAGCAAGCAGTCAAAGCTATGGAACTTTGAATACAATGCCCCGTCAATTTTTTATTTTTTAGCTGAAGGATTTATTAGTTTGTATGTTGTCACAATCATCCACATCGATAGTCTTTCAATTGAAATCTAGATCGTTCAATGTTGACCATTAATGTGGTTAATTGTGTGCGGTCACGGTACAATCCAAATCTAAGGTTGTCATATAATATGGTTTATTATGTGCGGTCACGGTACAATCCAAATTTAAGGTTCCGTATATATTAATGTCATAGCTAACAAAAATCCAGCAATAGACAAAGGTGACACCAATTTGTGGAATATTATTCTCTACACTCATGTTTCTGGCATTTCCCTACCTTCAGGGGCAGAACCTCTTGTGAGGATGGGGTAGCTTTGGCTACTCAAAAAAAAAATATTTATCTTGAATGATTTGAGTACTTTAAGCTATCCCAATAATATACTTTTAGCCACTTCAAACAAATCTATTTACCAAAAAGTAAGAAAAACTAAAAAGTAAAAAAATTATCCCTTAATAGATAAATTTATTCGTCTTACTTTGACACTTTCAATCTCTTTAATAGCTATAGAGATATATAATTGTATCGAGATTAAAAATATATTCAACTCTCAAGTTTATTATATGGATTTTTCTAATTTGCACATGTTAGGAAGTTTATGATAGAAATTTTGTATTGGAACTCGTATATTTAATATTAAATATAAAACTTTTGAATAAATAATTGTTGTTTTCCAAGAAAAAAAGTTACTATTATTAGTTGTTTTAATATGTACAATGTTGCACATAGACAAACTTTTATGGGTCTTGCTAACCATTGCCCTAAACTTTTATGGGTCTTGCTAATCATTGTCTTCAGAGCAATGGTTAAAGACATCAAAAATAGCATGTTTGCATTGGTTTCAACAACATTTTAACTTTTAAAAAGTTAAATTTATCACTTTTCACCATTTTCCAATACTATATTTCTATTTTTATACCCTTATCCAATTCTCCAAGGACAATGGTTAGCATTCTCCAACTTTTATTTATATAAGCATTTGAAAAAATCTTCATATTTGACCTTCTTATGATATTTACTCTAGATCCGCCGCTGCCTACCTTTGACCTACATCCGGGTGTTATTGGTATATTCATCTCCTAAGATATATTAACCATTTCTCTTTCTCACTCACATTTGAACTAAATGTAGGAATCCTAATCCCCATTTTCTTGCTTGTGTTAACGTAGATCTACTTTATACCCAAGTTCAATTAGAACCTACCATTCTAATTTGTAATATGCTAACCTACTACATAATAATGAATTCGAGTTTAAAATTAATTTACATTAACAATGTATATGGCTTGTATTTTCTGACATAAACGATGCATATCACTTAATAATCTCTTTAAATATATTGTTTGCTTAATGGCAAACAATATATTAGAAGGTCCAATATTATTAACATTTATAATACACAAGAAAAACATAAATATACAGATAAAATCAGGCATTACATTCTGTTCTCATAGATGTGAGATCAATGAGCTTCGAGTTTCTGCACCTAAAACTGAACCATTTATATGATTGCCATTATTTTCCAACTCCACTTTTCTTACTACCTCATGTTTTATCCTCATAACATCTTTTCCAAACCTCATCTCCATCAAAATTTTCATTTTTCCTTCAAGAAGCTTCTCTTTAGCAGCCCATCTTTGCAATTTCCCAGAAGTAGTTTTCGGAATACATTCACTCTTAACTAAAACAACCCATCCAACATCTACACCCTCTTTCTTCAAAACACTTTCTTTAATTCCTTCACTAACACTCCTCAGAATCCCTTCATCCACATCTTTTTCCATCCTTTGCATCTCTGCAACAATCACAACTGTTGCTAAAACTTTAAAAGCTGCAATACAACCTCCTCGTAGTAACTTTGGGAAACTGTTAAAAACCACAGTCTCTATGTAATGTGGTTGAATCTTTTCACCATTTTGAAGCTGTATAGTATCTTGAATTCTACCAGTAACAAAGAGATACCTGTTTTCTCCTTTTACAATTCCTTTGTCACCCGTTCGAAGAAAACACCTACGAACTGTGTTTCTGATTCTTGCATGAAAAACTTCTCTTGTTAAAGAAGGGTGACCAAGGTAACCAGAGGCATTACTTGGAGATGAAACCCAAATTTCTCCTTCAACACCATCTTCAACAGGTTCAAGTGTTTCTTCATTAACAACCATGATTTCCATGTCTTCTTGTTCCTCAAGCCTTGCAACTGGCAAAAGCTTTTTATGTGTTGGAAAAGTGTCTTCGTTATATCTCCATGCAGTTGAAACAAAGGTACAATTCTCTGCTAATCCATAAGAAGGTGAGATAGAAGAACTTTTTAACCCGAATGGGGAAAAAGTGTGAACAAATTCAACCACTGAGTCTCTGTAAATAGGTTCATTGATGAGTATAAGGTTATTAAGATTTGAAAGATTAATAGGTAAAGTGCCTTTGTGAATTCCTCCACGTTTTACTACAAGTGGTAGTGTAAAAGAAGGAACGGGGGTGCAAGTAGCATTGAATTTCGACATTAACTCCAGCCAGAGTCTTGGTCGTTTGATGAACGATGTTGGAGAAGTGAGAACACACGTGGCACCTGATACAATTGTAAGCAGCAGAAACATGAGACCGCAATCATGGTATTGAGGTAGCCACGAAACAATGGTACTGTTTGGTTGAAGATCATAAGCTGTTCTTGCTGTTCTAACGTTATGTGCAGCTGAACCTGTTGTTACAAGAACCGGTTTTGGTATAGCAGTTGCACCTGATGTGTATTGAACCAAATAAACCTCGTCCGGTTTTCGACCATTGTATGAAAATGAAGAAAAATTTGAATTTGAGTTTATATTATTGTTTTTTATATCTTCTGTGGAAATCCATTGGAGAGTTTGTAACATGTGAGCTAGTTTATTGTTGTTTTTATGAGAGGATGAGATGTAGTGTTGAATGGTTGAAATGTAATTGGGGTGAGCTATGGCAGCTTTTGGTTTAGTCTGTGAAATTACTCTTATAAGGTGATAGTAGTTTTTTTCATTGGTAAAAGAAGGGTGAGGAGGGACAATAGGGACGGTTAAAAGACCAGCTCTTTGACAACCAAAAATGACCTTAACAAGATCAAGTCCTGGAGAGCAAAGGATAAGGACTGTGTCACCTCTTTGAAGTGGAAAGAGGAGTTGAGTTGAGATTAAATCTACGGAGGTATTGAGTTGTTCATAGGTGAGGTGAGTCGTGGAAATGGTGTTTAAGTTGTCTTCAGCCCAAATGAAGGCTGGTTTGGACTTGAAGGCTGGTAACCTGGCCCAAACTGGGAGGTATTGGTCAACCACTGGTTGGTCAGGAAAAGACGGATCATAATTCTCGTACTCGTATTGCATGTTTATTTTTTGTTCTTTTCTATTGCTGTTGCTTGCAAAAAGCAGTGGCTTAACACTAGCTACTTATAGTTCAATTAATTAGATGTAGATAAAGACTAAGTGAAGATTACAAAGACTAGAAAAGGGCATAAAGGAACATTCCATGAGAATATCCCACTGGGCCTTGAGTCATGATTACATAAACCGTCGCTTTGTTGTTGTTCTATTTTGAGTGTTCTATCTCTTCCCGCCACAAATCTATTTTTTATATTGAAGATACTTTCCTGCCACCTTAATCTTTGCCGTCTTATGTTGTTTTGTGCACAACACTTTCGTAAGTTGTCCTATCAGAACATATCACTACTAGAACTTGCTTCAACTCTGCGTGTTCAATGGTTCCACTTCAACATACGAGAATTGCCTTTTAATAACAAAGGATCAAACATACTTCATACTAAAATAACCAAAACCTTGAAATCAAAAAAATTACTCAAATTCATTCAAATTGAAACCTATAAATTAAGGATACAAATCATCCAGCATTTATATTGACATCCAAATTCTATCTATGCAAAGGGTCTCATTCGCTAACACGACGTGAAACAAGGACTCACATTAAATACAAGGTCCCAATTCCAAACCACAGTACCAAGCGGTAAAAGATGACATGACAACTTGAAATTGGCCTCCGACCATTACAATTGGCATATAAAAAAGCAAAACTAAGGACTAGCCTTTATTAATCTTGCACAGGTTTTACTAAACACAAGGTAATCATACACTAATCCTTCAATGCAATGTTCATGTTTCAGTGCTAACATCTATCCTTAAGTATGCATAACGGCATGGCTTTGCAACTTCAAGTATGAGTATCTGCTAGCGAAGCTTGATGACAACTTTCTCAAATTTGTCAGCTATCACTGTCCCCAAGCACAGGCAGCCCTACAAGCATCAGAATGAGACAGAATGATGAGAGATATGCATGATAAGTAAATTATTAAGTTAAACTGTATACTTAATTACAAACCTCCAAGAAGATCGAGAACAGAAACGAAGGAACAAAAGTGAAAACAAGTCTTTTTATACTAATGAATTCACAAATCCCTCCTCCTTCCAATAATTGAAGCACATACTATAGCATAAAACCATAACCCAAAGCAAACAGACAATGGGAGAGAGACTATAGAAGTACAACATATATAGGAGACTAAACCAGAACAACCAACAGAAGAAAGAATTTCACATCATTTAACTCTTTTTTGTATTAATAAAGTTAGGACAACAATTCTTAAGGTATATGCTATGCTATTATTGCTACTGACAAAATAATCTCTAATACAGATTTTGATGCTTAGCTTCAGACACTGGGCTACATTAGAGAAACCGTTTCTCTCAACTAAATACATCTATGAAACACACCTATGAAACAACACTATACATGCCTTCAATCTGAAGTGTCGGTGCATATAGAAATACACGCAGGATGAGTCCAATTACTAGACCACCAAACTATAACTTATGAAGAGACTGAATAGTAAATTTCCAAAATATAGTACATAATTGATGCGAAATCTCAAAAAAACAAAGGTCACGCAGCAGCTAATTAGTGAAAAGATGTACCCAATACGAAGGTAAATGATCAAATCAGATTAATTAAAAAATCAAATACATTAATGAACAGAGAATCATACAAACAAATAGACTACTGAAAAGGTCACATTGACTAAATAAAACAAAACAGACGATATATCTGAAAATGACCAGCTTAGTTCGTCTTAACAATTACAGATCATCTGAGATGCCTTGAAAAAATTAAAGGGACAAAAAGTTAACTCAGGCCATCCTAGAGTGTAACTTGCACAATTAACAAACAGGTTCAACACTAAACCACTAGACTAGCAATGTAAAAACAAATAAACAAGGGAGTTCATGCATCTCGTGTTGTGCGTCAATTCCTTTTAACTTGCAACCACAAATTTTTTTCTCACTGCCTTCTCTATTAAAAAAATTTAGTCTGATTTAGGCATTCATTAGAACAAGTCTCAACTTGAAGCGTAATCAAAAACATTAAAATGATGAATAAAAAAAATTATCACATCTTCATTCCTCAGGCAGAGGTGAGTGTCAACTCATCCCTAACAAGATGAATATGGTAACAATGAACCACTCTTAAAGTTTTTTAAAAAAATAAAAAATAAAAAAAATACAAATTCACAGCACTTCTTTCAGAGTCCCAAAGTCATAATCCATGTATTCACGGCTTTATATTTAGTCAATCAAATTTTATTCAAGGAATCAAGCCTCGATTGTATGCCATAAGTTATGATTCTTTGCTCTTTCACTTCCTATCTTGTGTGTTGATATCATGCTTTTCTATATGAATTTTGGCTTGCTCACTTCATTAAATCTACACACTAGTGATGCAAGAGGATGGCAGAGCATGTGATTTTTCTCTTAATATATACAATATATACTCATGACTCAAGAGATGTCCCTGGTTGATCCCCCATTTCAAAAGCCATGACAAATTATTTCTAATACTGATATTGCTATTCAATTAATCACAAGATCAAAAGATATGTGAACGGAAATTGAACAATAATAGAACATGAAAATCATGATAGGCAACCATTAGGTGTGATTCGTGAAGGCTTACTTCGTCAAAAGAACAAAAAGAAAGAATACATTACAGCATGCCCCGTAAGCTGAAAGTTCATATCTAGAGGAGAGTAACTAAACAAAAAGTGCAATAAAGATAACAAAGGAAGTTTTTCTTCATTTAGTTCAAAGAAGCACAGCTAGAGAGAATTAAAAAGTTGTATATGAAAATTAGCCAAAACTACATTCACTTGTTTCAAGACCATGACATTTTTCCAAATTGTTTCTACATTTTCTATGCAATGCCTTGAATTATCTAAAAGGATGATGAACACCTGAAAACAGGTCATTTTTCACATTTTTTACATGAATAACCTAACACTTTTACACTACACTATGCCGCTATTGTGTGCTATTGACTACGGTTGGAATTATAAAATAAATACCTTAGTAATATGTACAGTTATTCATGTAGCTAGAAGATCAATAGTTAATTATCTGCCTAGTAAATCACATTCATGTACTTAGGAACTAGAAAGCTGATTAATATTCTTGTAACTCCCATATTGTATTTACTCTCTAGAGTGTATATAAACAGATTAGCTGAGTGGGATTTCACTCAAGCATTCCATAACTATTAGTCCTTTAACAACTACTATGCCTAAAAGGAAGACTAACACATGAAAGCTCTTAAGCACATAACAAATACTTGATCATTATTGTAGATAGCCATCATTATCACCAACATATACAATCTTAAGCAAACAAGTTCGATACATTTTCGGAACAATCTATTTCAATTAAACACACACATGCACACGCACAGACACGCATAGACATCTTACCCCATATTAAACATGTTATTCATGGGATCCATAATTTGTGGTTGTGAATGCTGCTGCTGTTGCTGTTGATGGTGGTCCAGCTCGTGCTGCTGCAAGCCGTTGCCAGTGGCAACAGCCACAGCAGTTGAAGGACTTCCCTTGGCTTCAACAAACCTCCACATATACCATGAAGCAACCGACCGATAAGGCTTCCACTTCTCACATAATTGATCCATCTGAGATGGCCGAGGCAAGTCATCAAGATTATAAAGAATCTGAACCCCTTTCCGAACACCAAGATCATTAATCGGAAGAACATCGGGTCTATGCAGCGAGAAAATCATAAACATATGAACAGACCAAGAACCAATCCCATTAACCATAGTAAGCATAGTGAAAAGCGATTTATCATCCATATTTACAATAGCGGAATCAGAAAGTATCCCATTCTGATACTTCCTAGCCAAATCATGAAGATAGCTAGCTTTTCTACCAGAAACCCCAATTTGACGAAGCTGTTGAGCAGTTAGGGCAAGAACATTATCAGGAACAACACCAGCTTCACCACCACATAGAGCAATAAATCGTGTATAGATGGAAGTACCGGCTTTAAAAGCGAGTTGTTGATACAAAATACTACGGGTTAGGGCAAGGAATGGGGTTTGAAAATTATCAAACGTAGGTGGTTGATGAATGTCGATGAGAGGTGATAAGAGTGGGTCTGCGGTACGAAGGTAACGAATTGCCATCTCAACTTCACCTTCGCACGAAAGTGACCTAGCTACGATTTTCGGAACAGCTGGGGTTCGTTGTTGTTGTTGTGGTTGAGCCGTTTTGTTGTTACGTCCGTTGGATTTTCCGGCGGTGGTGGAATTGGTTGGTTTTAGGGTTTCCGATGGAGATTCGGAGGTTGTTGGGTCGGGTGAGACCTTTCGGATCTTACGAGGACGGAGGGGCATTTTTGTGGCAGGGGCTTTGGTGTGTGGTGGAACATTGCTCAGTTCGGATTCTACGGGGATAATAGTCTCGATGGAGTCGACAGCGGTGGTGGCGGAGATTGTGTTGTCGGAAGAAACCCCTTGTGGTTGTGGCTGAGGTTGTTGCTGTTGTGTGTCTTCGCCCATATGTGAGGATTCAATTCAATTCAAGATTAATTTCACGGTTACCGATAGGGTTAGGATGAGAAAGAGTATTAATTGAATTTATATCAGTATCAATCGAACATTCCAGAGAGAGTGTGTTAATATATATGGAAGATTAAAAAAAAAAATTAGTGAGGGGGTGGGAAGAATAATGTGATTGTAGAGGAATGAAACGATTAAAGCAAGATGAGACTCACTGTGGTTCTTTAAACAAAACTGGGCGTACGGATTTTCTTCATCTTCCTTCTTCTTGATCTCTGTCCTTGGTCGATCTTTGTTGGTTTTCTTCTCTTTTGTTCGTATTATTACGCCACTTCGTGTTGCGTACGTGAACTAATGT
>Ga0315913_1011472_pt1 | contig 10014 bp, 7 predicted proteins | sample MpolsnodulesMG_FD_207736 | JGI IMG/M metagenome (GOLD analysis project Ga0315913, IMG submission 207736) | Medicago polymorpha root nodule microbial communities from Los Angeles, California, United States - small nodules | ecosystem: Host-associated > Plants > Roots > Nodule | place: USA...
GATTCCCATTTTTATTAATATGGAATTTATATTTATATTGTTAATATATTTCATGCACTGACCTTTTTTTTTTTTGGTCAGGTAGCCTAGTGGCTAGAATTCACCTTATAAGGTGAATAAGTGGGGTGTCCGGGGTTTGAACCCCGGCCCCTGCATATAATAATGCATTGTCCTACCAATTGAGCTATGCTCACGGGACTCATGCACTGACCTTTAACTAAATAAATATGAGTAATACCGGTATTCAATGAAAATTAAATTAAATTATAAATATTTGTGAAGTAATTAATTTTTTTACCTCTCAGAATAGGAATTTTTTCTTTGTAAAAAAAAGTATAATAATTTAACTTGACGCAAATATAAATTCCTTAAATTCTAGTGGTTTAATTTATTATTAATGGTTAAATAAGCTGCTAGGGTTCCGGTATCAGTTTTCCGTTCAAGAGCTTCAGGCAACGATACAGATTCTTATCTGATCATTGATTTTCTTTAATTTGAGAACGCGCAACCGTGATGATGCCTCCGGGTGTTGCAAAGGTTGGTAACCGTGTTTCCCATGAATAGAAACATCTCTGACTTTTGCATCTGTATCGTTTCCCACTACTTTTACTTCGCTGAATTTTCTGTTTCGACTGGCACTACTTTTCTCTGAATCGGATTATTATTTTGGCTTCACACTATCGTACTGTGTTTATTCCCAACTTACAGCAATTATCAGCACTTGATTCTTCCAATTGAGGTCGCGCAACCGCGCTAATGCCATTGAGTATTACAAAGGTTGAGTCACGCGTGTATCAATATTAAAATCGTTCTGGTGAATTGCCAACGGAACACAGATGGCATACACGTGCCGCTGGCTGTGTGTGTCCGATGCTGCACCATCAGTCTCAGCCATGGTGCAATCTACAACACCGATTCAAAATGACTCAACAACACCTGTGTCCGATGCTGCACCATCAGTCTCAGCCATGGTGCAATCTACAGCTCTAGCGGGGGCACAAGTTATTGATGACAGACCCTATCCCTCACCGTGCATTAAAGGCGATGCTTTGAGCATCAAAATGTGTCAGGAGGAGTACCGCAAGGGAGTAGCAGACTGCAAGAATGCGTTAAGGGCGCGCCTGACCCTTAATAAAGGCGATAAACCGTATTCGGCACGTGATCTAAGTAATAAAGTTGGAAAATTATGGAAAACAATGGCTGGTTGGAAAATGGTGCCTCCTAGCAAGGGGTATTATGATTCCATCTTTGACTCAGCGGAGGATTATAGGAAAATATGGGCAGTAGGCCCGGTTAATCTAAAGTCGGGTTTGCTACGTTTATCACAGTGGACTAAAGACTTCAAGTATCAGGCACAAAAGCAGACACATGTATCGCTTTGGATCTAGTTGGTGGAGCTACCACAAGAATATTGGCGGGAGAGAACGTTGAAGGAAATTGCAAGTGCGGTTGGGACCCCAATTGATATAGATGGACCAACTAGAAACCCTACTTTTGGGCATTATGCTAGAATTCTTGTCGACATTGATCTTTCAAAGAGAATTTATGAAGAAATTCTTGTCGAAAGGGAGGGCTTCGCTTTCAAAGTTGAGGTGCAATATGAGAGGAGACCACTCTTTTGTCATCACTGTTATTCTATTGGACACAACGTCTTATCATGTCGTTGGTTGCACCCGCAACCATCAAAGGACAAGAATGATCGTAGGAAACAGATCGTGGTTGCCGAGACAGCTCCAAAACATCCTCCTCGGCAAAACAAAAGCAACATTGAGGTGGGTGCTTCCACATCGGGCAATGGTAACAATGGTACATGGATTCCAATTTCGGTTGTTTCGACGGTTACTACTACTCAGAGAATTCCGGTCACTGCAGCTACTACACCTATACCTACATCATCGGTCTCAGTGTCACTGGCCTTACCGGCTTCATTTCCTACCCCTACTTCGACTATCAGTTCACAGTTGGGAACGGTTGTGGCATCTACGGTGGATACATCTCAATTTGATAGGACTAATAACTTCAGCATTCCATTACACAATGTGTTTGATATAATTTCTCCTAGAGAGTTGCCACTTAATATGCCAGTGCTTGAGCTTGTTTCCCCTGTAGCGCACGATGACGTGCAACCTGTAGAAGTGACGACGTTGCATTAGAAATCGCGGGAGGTGTTGGAGAACCCCTCGGTAACTGAAGTTACTGAATCGCTTATGGATAGTGTGGAACATAATCATATGAGTCCGCGGGAGCTGGTGGAGAGTCTGAAGGGTTCTAATGTGCATGGTACACACTCATCCCCTATTGGGTGTGAGGACATACGACCTAACGGAGTGGAACAGACAAATCAGACATTGCGGGAGGTGTTGGAGAACCCCACGATTGATGAGGTCTCTGAACCACTTCAGGATGGTGTGGAACAAGATCATGTGAGCCCGTGGGAGCTGGAGGAGAGTCCCAAGGGTGCTCCTGAGATTGTTACAAGACCATCCAATGTTAAGCATGTCGACATGCAAGAGGTGTCTGCTGAAGCTTCGAAGGACACAGTTAATGATCGCGTTGAGGTGCTTGTTGGATCAACTGTCATGACATCACCTATGGTGGTTGATGGTGGTATTCCTACGGCTAATTCACAAGAGGTTGTTAGTTTGCAACGGCAAGAGGTCCACCCTAGCAAGAATATACAACATGGTCTAAATTTATGGGAGAGGGTCCGAGAGTATGATGCACGCTCAGCAGTAGAAGCAGCTGAAACTCCTGACAAATTCATGCATGTTCTTACAAGAAATCAGAAACAGAAACTTAAGGTTCAACAGGTCCTTTCAAAGCATCCTACAAAGTCCCGTGCACGGGATGACAATCAATCCATTGATCAATGAATATTCTCTATTGGAATGTTAAAGGGTTGAAGAGTAATGTTCGGGAGCTCATAAACATTTTTCATAAATATTCAGAGGTTTCTAGTCAGGTTATAAACAACACAAAAAGTCGTTTCTACACAGGAGCTATGACAGGAACTCGAGCAAATATGATTTCTAATATGTTGGGTTTCTCGGTTGGAAGGTCCCTTTTCAGTATCTTGGATGTACCATCTTTCAAGGAAAGCCCAAGGTAATTCACTTTCGTATGACTGCAGACAAAATAAAAAATAAGTTAGCAACATGAAAGGTAGAATACTTTCAATCATGGGAAGGGTGCAGCTTGTAAAATCAATTATACATGGGATGCTTGTTTATTCTTTCCATGTTTATCTTTGGCCTCGAAGGCTGCTGCGTTTATTGGATTCATGGATAAAATTTTTTATATGGAGTGGTGATGTTCTCATAAAAAAAGTTTGTACAGTAACGTGGAAAGTAATGTGTCAGCCATGGGCTGAAGGTGGTTTAGATATCAAGCCTACACGTTTGATTAATGAAGCTTTGATTCTTAAATTGTCTTGGGATTTAATTGCAAAAGACACACAATGGTCTAATTTATTCAAGATGAGTTATTTCTCAAATGGGCAGCCAAGCAAACGCTACTTTAAATCCTCGGTTTGGTCGGGCATTAAAGAACATATAGGCACAGTTTTGCTTAACTCCTTGTGGATAGTTGGAACCGGGGATCGTATTCATTGCTGGACTGACAATTGGTTAGGTAAACCTTTGGTGGATTTCATGAATCTTGTTGAATTCCATCGACATCTTAAAGGAATGTTGTCGGAAGCTATTGTGAATGGATCCTTCATCTTTCCTATGGCTATATCTGATCTAGGGGATATTAAAAACCGCGTTGATAATTTCGTTCTACCTCACAGTCAACTCTTGGATGTGTTGGTTTGGAAGCATAGTTCGGATGGAACTCTCTCCTCGAAGCATGCTCACTCTTTTGTGTCCGCAAGCAACGGTGCTGCCTTGGGCTGAGTTAATTTGGCGCTGCTATTCCTCCTAGTCACTCTTTTATTTTCTGGAGGCTTCATTGCGGTTAAATGCCCACTGATGAAAATCTTAGATACCGTGGTGCATTGTGGTGTCAGTTTGCAGTTTATGCTTGATATCTGATGAATCTTCCGATCATCTTTTTCTCTGTTGCCAATTTGCTACTCGGCTCTGGGATTGGATTGGTATTAAGCTAAATTGTGTCATTGACACCTCTTCAGTAGACTCTCTACTCTCTTGTCGACCAGCAAGGTGCTCCTCTCAAATGTCAGACATTTTTTTAGCTGCGGTCTTGCATACTATTATACTATTTGGTGGGCTCGTAATTCCTTGCGTTTTTTAGTGGTGACTCCCACTTTGCATTCAGCAAAAGTCCGTATTCACTCCTCTATAGCAATGTCTAGAAATATTTCTAAAGGTAAGTGCTTGAACTCGGACTTCGCCTTTCTTGACTCATTTGCGGTTTATCATTGTCGCAATGTCAAGGAAATCATTATGGTTTTATGGAAGGCCCCTACTTCTCCTTGGTTGAAAGTTAATACGGATGGCTTGGTGATTGGTGGACATGCAGCTTGTGGGGGGCTGTTCCATGATTATCTAGGTACCTTTCGTGGTGCTTTTTATTGTAATATTGGTATACAGTCTGTCTTTTATGCAGAGGTTATGGGAATTATTTTAGCTATGGAGTATGCTGCACAAAAAGGGTGGAGGAACATTTGGCTTGAGAGTGACTCCACCAGTGCTCTTTTGATTTTTTTCACAACCTTCGTTGGTTCCTATTATGTTACGAAACAGATGGAACAATGCTAGTCGGCTGGGAGTTCATGTTATTTCTTCTCATATTTTCCGAGAAGGAAACAATTGTGCGGATAAATTGGCTTCTTTGGGGCATTCATCTATTGGAGCGGTTTGGTTGGATAGCCTTCCTACTGATTTGAGGCTTGATTTCTTTCGGGATAGATGTGGACTTCCTAATTACAGAATCCCTTGATTTTTTTCGATGGTCTATGTTGTTTTGTTGTTTTCTTTTATGTTTTTTTTTTTCTGTTTTCTTTGAGGGTCATGGTCTAGTCCCCCCTCCTTTTGTAATTATTTTCCCCCCTTTTTTAATAAAAGTTTCTTGGGTTTGGCAGCATAGGATGGAAGTTTCTCGGGGTGCCAACCTAGTTGGGATGTCGATGATGCATGTCCACTCCCCTTGTTCATCAAAAAAAAGTTCCTTAAACTCCAAAAAGTATAATAATTTATACTACCAATAAAATTAATGAAATGATCTTTCTAAACCTCTAAAAAGGTAGTATCTACAATATAAACAATTGAAACCCCTTCTATTCTCAAATACACGTGGCAGATTTATGTCTCAATTATAATTAATGCTAGGCTAATACAAATGTTCAATATACTCCTCTTCTAAAAGAAGATCACGTTGAATCTACAATCTACAATCTACAATATAAACAATTGAAACCCCTTCTATTCTCAAGTACACGTCGCAGGTTTATGTCTCAATTATAATTAATGTTAGGCAAATTCAAATGTTCAATATACTCCTCTTCTAAAAGAAGATCACGTTGAATGATATTCTTATCATCATTCAATGCATTCAAATCAATTTCAACATTATTTCCATATCTTTGCATTCAAGACACACACTCCATATACCGCCTCTAAAGTCTTATGAAATCATGACATTGACTAGCACCATTAAAACAATATCTTCAAATAATTTTCAACCTTAATGCACTTTAAGCCAAATAGTTTTTCTACTATATAATGCACATATTGCTGATAGTTTTGTACACGGTTTTGAGTTTTGATTTTGAAGTTGTTTCACAGACCCTTTCATCTTTCTTTTTTTCTGCATGTATTTCTTACTATTGTTTTAAATCAACTAGCCACGCCACCCAAAGTCTATTTTTCTACATTTGTATCTATCTCATTCCAATATAGTGACACATACTACATGACACAACTTGAATTTTTTCATAAAGGATAATAAAAGCGGAAGGTCTATGTTCAAAATCATAGAGAAGTAGTGAAGAGTGATCTATAAACCCCTTAAGGCCATTCCTTATAAGTAGAAAAGGATGAACAAGAATATATGGTATTCCGCAAGGTCAAGGAAACGCAACCAAGTCCCTTTTGTATTCTTTACTATCTTTTTTGTTTTAATTATAATTTACATTCTTTTTGGAATCTAAGAATTTATTTAATTATATCTTGATTTGTATTTTAAACAATGTTCTTTTGATGTAATTTCCGAAGCCAAATTTTTCTTTTTGTATGTTCATTTCTACATTTATTTCCTCTTGGTGAAACAATATAAACAAATGCTACTTATTTTGATTGTAATTAATTATTATAATTATTTTGAATAAAACACATTTACTCAATAATATAAGTATTGTGTAACAAAAAATAATAATATAGGTTTTGTACTACATCTACTCTTCATCTGCAATATAAACAAATGAAACGATTTTCATTCACAAGTATACATAGCAATTTTCAGTATCAATTCACATAAATGTTAGGCTAATTAATGCTAGGTTAATTAAACAATTCAAATATGCATCACAGTCAAATATACATCCTTTGACTTTGAAGAGCGTATAAATGGTGATATAAAAAAAATCATTATTACTATCAAATACTTATTTTAAAACATTATTTCAAATCTCCATTAAAATGATTGTCATTAATTATTGCTACTTACTTTAAATAAAACACATTTACTCAATAATATAGGTATTGTACTACATCTCACAAACAAAGTTGACAAATGTTATACATCAACCATCTATCTGAGTAATATATTTTTTCTCTTCTAGGCAATACCTTTGTTGTGTATTCTTTTTCAGAATATGGTTTTTCAGAATAAAGTGTAGAACATAGTGGCTAGATCTATGGTTTTTCAGAATATACCTTTAACAATAACTTATGAATCAATTTGGTCATTTTATTTACAGATTTGAGGTTTCGTGCACGATAATGAAGTTTTGAGTGGTGCGTGGAAATGCTAGATTAAGTTTGAAGAATGTCATAATTAGTGCAGCTTCATCCCTATTATTATTTTTATTATTCAATTTGTCGCTTTGATTTGTACTTTTTTTTTTTGTTTCTGACCATTGATTGTTCTTAGAAATCTATTAGTAATGAATTTTTATTTGATTTCTTAAAGAAAAATCAGTGTTATATATTATGGTGAAAGAGATGATTGATATGTGTATATAATATGAAGTACATTTTTTAGCTCTCATTTACCATGATTCAACAATTCACTCGAGATTTCGTGCAACCTATGATCTAATAGTGTTGCATATTAGCTCCACAAAGAAAACTAAAGAATTGCCTCACCAATACATTGTAGTTAGCCAATTGTTCATATTTGCAATAATTTATTTATTCATCTACATTTTTTGTACCATAAATATAAAAGAATCAATCTTTTAACTTCTTTTTCTCCGTTTAGGAGTCCTTCAACCGGTCTATATTTTCCTTTATCTGACAAACAATGTTTTTTCTTACTAATAGATAACAAAATTTTTATCATAGCCAAATTACCATTAATTTCCTTTCATAATTGCAAGAGACATGTGTAAGCAGTGACCCAAAAAAAAAGAGAAATATTATTTTTGAAAGTTTTGAACGTGTGAATGAATGCTAATTTTACCATTTACATTTTTCTCTTTCTTTTAATCATTGCATTTTTCAATATGTGTGTAAAAAATCTTAACCGACATTCATTTTAAAACGAATAAAGTAATGTTCTAGCCAAAAATAATTGTTATCATCGCATTCATTTTACTACTCCTCTGGTCCTTAATCTCTATCTCTATCTTTATCTTTATTATAAACATTTGGGTTGTTGAAAATTTGAAGTACACGTCACTCTATTATTCTATATCTCATTTAATGTTTTCTTATCAACCAATCAAAATGGATTATGACACATTTATTTTATATCAACCAATAAAAAAAAGATTATGACTCATTTGTGTTTCATGAGCCAATCGAAATGGATCAATGACTCATTTGTAAATTAATACATGTTTTTCCTATATATAGACAATTCATTTTTATCATTTTCATCTTTCTCCTGTAAAAAATGTTCAGTGTGTTTTTATTTGCATGATTGTAGATTATGGGGTTGATTTTCTTTTTTTATTTGTAACTACTGCTAAGTGTACCTTTTTAGGGTTCCATTGAAGAACATGTGGCTCCAAATTTTGAAAATTGATTCAATTTCTCATATTAATTGCTATATATTGTATATCTTCATGTATGTTGTCCAAATACAACGACTTATCGCATAGATCGAATCACGTAACTTGAGGAATGTTTATGTACCAAGAAATGGATTAACGACCAATTCTATATTCTATTGGAGTTTTTTCTTTAGATTTTTGCTCATTCTTCCTCTTTGCATTTTTGTTAAAGATTTTGCGATGTTTGTGAGTTTGATTACCGTTTTCACTCATTCTATAAAGGAATTTATTTTTTGTGTTATTGTTTTTTATATACATAATTATTGGACAATGATATTTTTTTATGGATTTATTTATGAATTGTGGTTTTTTTTATAGATTTTATTGTGTCATTCATGTATTCGTTAACCTTCCCTAAAAAAATGTATTCGTTAACCTAGATAAGAAAATACGATTTATTTTGTTATGAAATATTCTTATGATCATATTATTTTGTAGGTTAATATTAATGTGTAGGTTAATATTAATGTGCAAATAAACTTTTTATTTTTGCAAGATTCACAAGAATTAATATTCTAGCTCAAAATTGTAAACATGAACTTTTGTTTTTTTTGCCAACAAAGGTATCTAAATTCTATTTATGGGGCCAAATTATTAACATAAATTACAATAAGCTCTGATACTTTTTTTTAGGGAAAACTTTGATACATTTGGTAACGCGATAAATGTGATTGATATCATATAAAAAGATTAATTGTCGCTATTAACATATATAAAAAGTCAATTAAAAAATCAGTTCTCATTAATTTTTTTAGGGAATCAATTCTCATCTATTATCTTTTGTTATTATAATTTTAAATCAAAACCATAGTTAGTAAGTTGACCACAATGTCAAGATATAGTTAAATATAACTTTTGTAATTATATTGTAAGTTTTCGGACCATGTTTTGTAAGTTTTCATGTGTGTTGATATTTTATTTTGTTACATCGTTATTCTCTTCTTCTTTTTTTTTTAATTCATATGAGTGATTGATAAATCTCTAAATAAATGCTCTAAGATAGCTTTACCAAAAATGTTAATAGAAATAAAAAAAATTCATGATTTTTTAAGAAGGAAAAGTTTATGCTTTTATTATTTAGAAAATAATGCATGCATACATGTTTTGTAAGTTTTAATAACTTTGTTAATAATATAAACTCTAAAAAGCAATGAGTGCATTTGTTGTCCTCGATTATCTCATTCATTAATGATCCATCAATTCTCTGCAAAACAACAGCAAGCTATAATTGCCCCTTTCAAACTAAACAATCTGAAACTGGTCTTTTAGAACACGACGTCGTGACACAAACCGTAATCCACCTTGAAACTGGACCTTGAATGAGATTTCATCACAACGTTTGTAGTTTTGAGGGAGCTACAATGGGTTGGATCATCATACTTGGCTAAGAGAAACCCCATAAATGAGATTGACACCACATCTTCGTAAACAAGTTTAAGACATTATGTATATGGGTCATCTTAGTTACCTGGTACTCAATATCTATTCTTGCATCTAATGTGTAAAGTTTAACTCACACATGACACATTAACATATATTCCTTAAGCGTGAGACTCTTTGTATCTATGATATGGTGAAATAACCAAATAAGGCCATAGGCACAACGTGGTAAAGAAAATGTGGGTTGGCGGCATTTCATAGACGGGTGGTTTCACTCATTTATTTAATGAGATGAGAGAAAATAAATTAGAAAAAAAAAATCAGATGAAAAATGAATTTGAACATGAGAGAAAAGGTAAGGGAAAATAGTGAATTGTTGGTAATTTTATGGGTTTGTTGAAGAAAATGGACATAATTGAGTAATTATGCTACCAAAATATTAAACTCATTAAAAT
>Ga0315913_1011480_pt1 | contig 10010 bp, 4 predicted proteins | sample MpolsnodulesMG_FD_207736 | JGI IMG/M metagenome (GOLD analysis project Ga0315913, IMG submission 207736) | Medicago polymorpha root nodule microbial communities from Los Angeles, California, United States - small nodules | ecosystem: Host-associated > Plants > Roots > Nodule | place: USA...
TAAAGTGGTGGAAAGATTTGGTGAATTTAGATAAGGGATGAGAGGAAGAGTGGTTTAATGAAGAGATAGAGAGGCATGTGGGGGATGGGTGTAGCACTTATTTTTGCAAGCTGGTGAAATCATTGTATGTCAAGATGGAAGGAGGGAGGGTAGAAGGATCACTTTCGGAGGTAGAGAAAGTGGTTTTTCGAAAAATTTGGAGGACAGGAGCTCCTTCTAAGGTGACCGCTCTAGTTTGGAAGACTCTCTTAGACTATATTCCAACTAGAGTGAATTTGGAGATTAGGCAGTTTTGCCTCCGGATATTGGTGTGAATTATGTTTGGTGTGGGTCGGTGGCCGAAACTACTTCTCATATTTTTCTTCATTGCGACATGGCTAGGAAGATTTGGATGAAGTTAATGGATTGGTTAGACTTGAATTTTATAATGCCTCCAAACTTGTACATTTATTGGGAGTGTTGGAGTGAATGAGCTATGAATGATAAAATCCGGAAGGGTTTGAGAATGATTTGGCAAGCGGCAATTTGGATTATTTAGAGAGCTAGGAATGATTGTATATTCAACGGGGTTGTGACAAGGTGGAATGAAGTGGTGGATGCGATCAAGGTGTTGTCTTGGAGGTGGTTGTTGGGAAGATTTAATGTATCGGCTTGCTTGTTCTATGAGTTGGAGTGGAGCCCCCGTGATTGCTTGATGAGATAATTCGGAACAGTGAAGTGGGTGTGGTGTATGTGGTTTTGCGGTCTAACCTGATGGCTCTGTCACAGCTGCTGGCCTCATTTTTTGCCTCGCCTGTTCATGTCCTGCGCGGCTTGTATGTGTTGCTGTTAGTGACAAGGAGCAGTCTGGGGTCATTGGTCTGGTGTGGGATTTAGAGGGCGCTGTGTGGCTGTGTTGACAGGTCTGCAGCGCGAGTTCATGTGGTGAGGCAGGGGTATTCCTGTTGTGCTGGTTCCTAGCTTGTATAGGTTCCTTGTTGGGTGTTTTTGTGTTTGAAATAGCCTGGTGTATAATATTCTACAAAAACTAAATTACATACTTGCAACTTTTAAAAAAGTAAAAAAAAAAAAAAAAACCGTAAAAATGGACTTATTATAAGATCTTCCATAATTGAAACACCCATATGCATCTAATCTCTGGTCATACTATTACTATATGAGATTGAAGTCAATAGCAACAAATTTTTTAAATATTTCTTCTTTGGACTTCACTTATATAAATTTGAAGAGAGGAAAAACAAAACTATCAACTGAGTTTCTTCCAAAAAAATAAAAAATTAACATAACTTGCACCGTGGATCTTTACATAAATATTTTTTTATAAGGCAAGATCACAATGACATAAAAAAAAGAATAGAAGACATTCCAACAAAGTTGGGATGTCTTGCAGATTCCAGTCTTTGTCAGGTGCTCATATATATTATTAAAAAAAGGAAAAAAGAAATACAAAAAAGAACTGGGGAGACATAAACCTAACCCAGTAAATTCACATAAAGTGTATATTAACCCATTCGGGTAATACAAAAAAATAAAAAACACCACCAGTGGATGTCTAACGGGCGGTGTATGGATCAACTATCAACACATAACGAATCCAAGAATCAACAACTCCTTGCAACAACAACAAGCCTAATGTTTCTTTAAAGTCAAACAGTTCAACATCAAACAGGTAGATTGACGAGGATTTTGAAACCTCCTCCAAGTTATATAGTGCCAGACTTCGTGAAGGTGAGAGATTCGATCACCAACACAAATACAGAACCTCACGCCTACAACCAACTGTGCTGCGACAGTAAGCTTCACGACCATTTCTAGTTGAATCCAACATAATGCAACTCAAAACCAATTGAAGGCTAAGTCGAGGGATGATCAATCAACATGTCTGAGCACCACGAGGACTGCCAACACGGTAACACCCGTACACACCACTCGCAGCAACAACGAACAACAAGTACATGACCTTTTTTAGCCTAGAAGACCTGTTACGAAGCACATCCATGATCTTGGAAGAGAAGAACCACGCGTGAAACGCAGGTCTTGAGAAACCAAAGGGTATTCAAACACATACATCAGCAAATAGATCAACAAACTATAACAACCATTGTTTCGATCAACACAAACCATCACCCATCACCAAGACGAGGCAAATGTTGGTATGTGCCTTAAAAAAAAGAAACAATAAACTCATAAGTTTCTTATATGAAATATAGATAATTAAGTGGCATTTTAATATTTCTTTTGCCTTTTCAGGTGGCCACAAGTTTCTTACATGGAAATAAAGATAAATAAGTAAGATATTGCTTCCATCTAAAAGCAAACAAAGTCTAGAAATAGTTAGAATAGGCATCCAAACGTTAAAAAAAAAAAAAAAAAAAAAGGCAACTCGGTGCCCTAGAGCTCCCGCATATGCAGGGTCTGGGAAGGGGTCTCACCATTTGGTGTATTGTACGCAGCCTTACCCTGTTTTACACAAGAGGTTGTTTCCAGGACTTGTCATAAAATATAAATTATTAATAAAAATGAAAAGTTAACTTTATCTATGAGTGATCCTATTCACTCCATAATGGAAAGTTAAGATCACATGTCAAGAGGATTGAGAACTTGTCCAATGAAGACAAAGTTCCAGACAAATCATCTCTGATCAAAAACAAGAAAGGGTGATCAGCCACAAATTCTATCTTCGGAGTGTCATCTAAGGATAAACCAAACCCCATATAATCGAAAGCAGTTGCCGCAGCAGCTTCAGTACCTGCTTCATTTACTTCAATAAAAGACTTGTGAAATATCTTGAAAACAACAAGGCTTTCATCATTCACCATTTTTGCCACACCTCCAATATCGGAAAAAGGTAAAACCACTCCTAGCTCCTTCAGCATATTAGACGTTTCAAATTCAAAAGTAATAATGAATCTTGGAATACGGAAGGCACCAACTTTAACTTTTCGATGAGGAAGCTCGTGTTGTAAAATCTCAAATTCGGAAGCTACCTTCTCAATCAAATCTAACAATCCATCTTTTGCATCCGGAAGAAAAAGGTAAAAAGAGAATCGACGCTTGTTTTCACCTTGCTCAAAACGAAGACGAAGAATCTTAAAACCGTCAAAAACACCGATAAACTGCTCCTCACAACTGGTCATGAAGGGAACCTTAACAGAGTTACCATTCTGAATGTGAAAATCATAGTCCTTTGTATCCGAAATATCAAACTGCTCCTCCCATGCTCCTTTAAAGTACAGTGCATTCGCACCGATGAGCACAGTTAAGTTATTAACTGACCCGGGTGGAAGTACATTTTTTATTAAATCGTTTGTCTCTTTTTCAGCCCATAAATTCACTTCTTTAAGCGCTTCGGTAGGCTTTAAAACCCTATAGAATACAAAAATAAGTTAAGCAAATATGTTGATAAAATAGTTGGATTCTGCTAGAAGAAATAAGTTGAGGAAAGTTGTATTCGTCAATTGCTTTCATAAAAGTTGAGATTTGATGCTCTAATATCATCTTAGTTGAATAGTTGTATGCTAAATGTTGTAGAAGTGATTCAAAATTGGAGTTTGGAATGCAAAATCATGTTTGCTGGAAGACCCAAAATCGGCGCCCGATTTGTGGACTTCGGGGCCCGATTTTGGCTTCCTTTAGGAGGATTCTTGTTCGACAAAAATCAGCGCCCGAATAGAGGAATTTGGGGGCCAATTTTGCGTGACAGTATTTTTCGGAAACGTATTTTTAGGCTAGATTTGTTACAATTTTATGGGGTTACTTTTACTATAAATATAGGGATTGTATCAGTGTAAACCTGGAGATAGAGGGGGCTGAAACAAGGGTTTAGAAAGGCAACAACAAAACTAAGGTTTGTATAGAGTTTGTCTCTTGGCTATGGGAAGAGATTGGGACTTTGGGTAGAATTAGGCGGGAGACTTATTCTTGTAACCGATTGATATCTCTTTTGTAAGGTTACTCATCATTATAGTGAAACAGCGGGCTGCTCTTTCCCTCAGACTAGGTCAATTTGGACCGAACTGGGTCAACAAATTCTTTTGTGTTCTCTCTTCTTTTCTCTCTCGCTGTTTTCTACTTTTGGCTTATGTTTATAATTGTTCCATACACTTTTTTTTTTTCGTTGCTTGATTATTCCTTGCTCTCCACACATCAAGTTTGTTATTGGTGTGATTTTTTCATCAAATTCACAATAATTGGCGCCCACCGTGGGGCAAGGATCATAGGATAATCAAGTACCATGGGTTCGAAGTGGGATATTGAGAAGTTTACCGGAGATTTTAGGTTATGGAAGGTAAATATGGAAGCGGTTTTAATACAGCAAAAGGGTGAGAAAGCTTTGAAGGGTGAAGTAGCTTTACCGGTCATCATGTCATGAGCGGAGAAGACCGAGATGGTGGACAAGGCCAGGAGGGCCATTGTCTTGAAACCTAAACTAAACTAATTACCCTATTTTTTATGAAAAACAAAACAAACCTATTTTTTTTATTAAAAACAAAAGGAAATCGTCCCTATTTTTTTATGAAACCTAAACTAAACTAATTACCCTATTTTTTTATGAAAAACAAAACAAACCTATTTTTTTTATTAAAAACAAAAGGAAATCGTCCCCTATTTTTTTATGAAACCTAAACTAAACTAATTACCCTATTTTTTATGAAAAACAAAACAAATCTATTTTTATTAAAAACAAAAGGAAATCGTCCCCTATTTTTTTATGAAACCTAAACTAAACTAATTACCCTATTTTTTATGAAAAACAAAACAAACCTATTTTTTATTAAAAAACAAAAGAAAATCATCCCCTATTTTTTTTATGAAACCTAAACTAAACTAATTACCTATTTTTAATGAAAAACAAAACAAACCTATTTTTTATTAAAAACAAAAGAAAATTGTCCCCTATTTTTTTATGAAACCTAAACTAAACTAATTACCCTATTTTTTTATGAAAAACAAAACAAAATCGAGGGTTAATTTTTTCGCGTGACTTTACTATATTAACCCTAGATTTAATTTATGCAAAACGTCATCTCTAATTTTAACCTAATTTTTTCCTCCACACTTTTGCATTTAATGTTTTTCTAGAGTAAAATAAAATTATGTTCCTAATTATTTGCTGTTTTTTTTGGAATCTCTTATTTCTAAATGTTAACATGTGACGCAATATTAACCCTAGATTTAACCTAATTTTTTCGCGTGTCTTTACTATATTAACCCTAAACCTAAATTTAATTTATGCAAAATGTCATCTCTAATTCTAACCTAATTTTTCCCTCCACACTTTTGCATTTAATGTTTATCTATAGTAAAATAAAATTATGTTCTTAATTATATGCTGTTTTTTTGAAAAGGAATAACCATTAACCCATCTCGCTATACTTAACTTAATCACTTACTTATAAATTTAACCCGTCTTGCTATACTTAACATATTATGTTACGTTACGGCATCAAGGACGATGTCATGGAAAATTATGTTATGGTACAGTATCAACGTCTATGCTTCTTAATATTATGAAATACTATATGACAATCATGACATTCATCTAAACTATTTTGTTACCTATTACCGTCAAATATTACCTTCCATATGACCCGTGGGTCGATGGTCTAGTTTTATACTAAAGTCCATATGCATTAACTAGTTAACACACACTAGTACGTACGCACGCTCGCTCGCAAACCCACCACACAAAATAGGGCACATTCTTATCATGTTTGCTATAGCTTATTTTTTAATATAGCATCCGTTTGTTACAAGTTTTTAAATAAATCATAATCTAAAAAAAAATAATCTAAAAACAGCTTCAAATGAGAAGCTGTTATGAACAACTTTTTGAAAAATATATTTTTTTAGAGGAGAGAGAAAATTTGTTACAGGAATTTTAGAAAAATTAAAATTCCAATCATATCCTTGTTTTGCCCTATATATACAAAGACTAGTCTTCCTTTTTTTTTTTCCACAACCTAAACATTATTCTTCTCTATTCTCTAAACAAGTGAGGTCCCTCTTTTATTTCTTCTTGGAGATCATCTAAGTTGTGAAGGTTAGCAGTTCCATTATCTTTTCGATTCATTTATAGTTGAAATTGTATATTTTTTGTAAATTTCTTTTGTCATATTATTATGCCCACATGCCCAAACGGATTTAACCCACGGGTTGAGAGCAACAACCCTATTACACCTGAAATTTAAATAGGGTATTTCGGGATCGGGTCCATCGGGTTCCATGTTGGTTCAGTTCGGATCACGGGGTTAGAACACCATGATGAAATCTAAAATTCAAAATCGGATTCTTTCTAAACAACACAGATTCACATGGAAAAAAATGCACAAATTCCTTTAAAAGCTAGATCTAACCGATTTTATCAGAAATTAAACATAGAAATTTGTAGAGAAGCTAGATCTAAACCATTTTATCACAAAACTCACAGATCTGAAAAAAGAAAAGAAGTTATGTGTTTTATCTGTGAACCAAGGAGAAAACAAAAGAATGACAGATTGAGATAAGAAATTATATGGGCTGGATTATATGAGAATAGATTAAACTGTGAAATCGCAGCTGACTGAGAAGAGATTATACGGGCACGCTAAAAAAAAGATTGAACTTGTTCTGGAATCTTCAGAGATTCAAGAGGAGAAAATCTTGGTTGTTATACTTCTAATATGGGAAATTCAAATGCTCTATTTGCTGAAATCATGGAAGTAATTCTTGCTATAAAAGCTGCTTTTGACAGAAACTGGCAGAATATTTGGATAAAATGTGACTCGAAGCTAGCCACTTTAGCAGTCAAATCCCCATTGATTGTTCCTTAGCAACTTTGAAATAGATGGCCAAACTGTAAGATCAAAATGAATACAATGAACTGTTTATATTTCATATTTATAGGGAAGGAAATCATTATTTGTACAAATAAACTTGCCTCTATAGGTTTATCTTTGAATGAACTTACTCGGTGGAACATTACTATAGTTGTAATCTAGATGACCTTGTCAAGAATAGACTAGGTCTACCTTTCTACAAGTTTTCCTAAATCTTTTGTGAGAGTTTGGTTTGGTCTTCCCTCTTTTTTGTTGGGTGTTCGCGGTCCGGTTTGGATCGGTTTTGAAGCAAAAACTCATCCGGTCCAAAGACAAAATTATATGCGGTTCGGTTCGGTTTTGAATGTTTAGTTTTAAAAAACCGATCCGATCCGATCCAAATTAATGCGGTTTAATTTGAATCGGTTTTTGGATGTCCAAATTACAAATTGTGACTTTTTTTATTTATTAATAATAATCTTATAAAAATATGATAAAATGATAGGTTCGATACAAAATATAACATATGATTTATAAAAAAATAATAGTGCGGAATAATAATGACTGATTATCTTTAAAACATACGAAAAGAAACAAAATTGATTAAATTAAACTCATACATAGTATTAAAAGAATTAAAAAGTAAAAAAAAAAGCTTAATATAATATATTCTTATTATAAAAATGGAAATATATATTAAAATATATTATAATATAGTAAAGAAAGTTGAACTCAACAGTTTTCACCATTTTTCAACAAATTATTTCTATTTATGTTCTCTTAATCAATGCCCTAATGCCACTCTTTAATATTTTCTTTATTTATTTTATGGTGTGTTCTGCTAGTTAAGAAAAAAATAAAAATTTTAATATTTGTATCACTGTCATATAAATAGTTGTATATCTATTAGCTAAATACCCTTTTTAACACTACCAAAAAAAGAAGCTAAACACCCTTTAAAGAAAAACTAAACATAACAATTTATAAAAAAAATAAAATTAATATAAAATACACAAGTTTGAATAATAAAAATCTTATTTTAAAGTCTATTTTGTGGACCCCACTCTTGATGCCCGATAACAATTTAACAAAATCTCACATTAATTTTTTCTTATAGTAATTTCTTATTTCATGTTGTTTTTATTTTCTAAGTTCTAACCACTTTTACTCTCCAAGTGTAAATGCTAAAAACTTCTCTCACTCTTTACCTTTCAATTTCATCTTTCGTTTTTCTCATTTAGCGTTGTTACAGCATCAAGCTTGGATTGTAACTTGTAAGCATTTCAGCTGTAACTAATTTTATTTTTCTTTCACATTTTTTTTTCATGTCTATCAACAACATGCAATGTTAGAGTCTTAGAGCTAATTAATCGAATGTTGAAATGCTTACCCCCCCTGTTTATTTACACCGTCATTGTACTTGTTTATTGTTTCATTTTGATTCTGTAATCGTAATGTAGCATTACTTCATGATTCATTTTGACCTAGAAATTTTTCAATTGAACAAGCTTCTTGTTTTTTACGTTTTTTTTTTTAATTTCCCAGGAAGTGTAAATTACTTGAATGATGAATTTTGAGGCTTCTAATAAGCCAAAGTTTTGTGGTAATGGTGATGATGATGGGAGGGAACCTGTTTCTTGTGAACACTTAGAATCTGAAGATGACGATGTTCCTTTGTTACCAAGGTTTACCCGGATTTCGAGTTTGGTAAAATGTGATGTTTCTGTTAAGAAGAGGAATTTTGAGTTTGATGACAACCATTCGTTGCCTATTTCTGTTAAGAAATCAAAGGTGTCACGGTCACCATATCATGATCACGACGAAGACGAAGACGATCTTCCTTTGTTGGATTTGATTAAAAGGCCAAGCAAATCAACTGATAAATCATTTTCCTCGCTGAAGAAAGGCCTTGCATTGTTAGAAAACTCATTTCAGGAAGGCAATAAGAAGACAGAATTAGAAGAGAATAGATTGCAGTCCATAAAGCGAGATATTGAGGAGTGTCGCAAAGAGCTTGAAAATAAGAAAAAGGAAATTAGTTGTTTTAGAGGAATTGACGAAGCTCATGAGAAAATGCAGGGAAAAATTGAAGAATGTATTAAGGATTTTGTAGTGAAGGAAGGGCAGCTCTATTTGATGGATGACTTGATTGGAGAGCGCAAGCTAGAGCTCAAGACAAAAGAGATAGAACTTAATCAAGTCAAGGGCAACATTTCGAAAGAAATAGAACTTCGTCGAGTCATTGATAATATTGATAAGGACCGTGAAAGGAAGGAAGAGGAACTCAAGGCTCTTTCCCAAAAAATTGCTGAATTTACTTTGGAACTTAAGGCCAAAGAGAGAGAGCTTGATGCAACGAACAGATTAATTGGTGGGCAAGCAGAAAAATTAGAGTCCAAAAGGAAGAAGTTGCTAAAGCTAACATCAGAAAAGGAGAATGTTTGTGCTCAAATAAAGGAATTCGAGTCAATAAAGAAGCAACTTGAAGGTCAGGTCAAGGAACTTGAGTCAAAAGAGAAGCAATGTGATGAATGGGTGGAGGTGTTGATGTCAAGAGAGAAGCAACTTGAAGGACACATGAAGGAGTTTGAATCTAAGATGCAGAAACTTGAAGGTCGTACGAAGCAGCTTGAATCAAAAGAGAAGCAAGTCGAAGGACAGGCGATGGAGCTAAAGTTAAAAGAAATGCAACTTCAAGTCCGGGAGAAGGAGTTTAAATCAAAAGAGGAGAAGTTTGAAGGCCAAATGAAGGAAATGGAATTTAAAAAGGAGCACTTTGAAAACCAATTGAATGTGTTAGAGTCAATCGATAACCAACTTGTATGCCAAGTAAAGGAATTTGAATCAAATCAGAAGGAATTTGAATGCCAAAAGAAGGAGTTGATATTAAAACAAACACATTTCGAAAGCCGGATCAAGAAGCTCGAGTCAGAAGAGAAGGAACATGAAAGTCGGTTGAAGGACCATGAATCAAAAGAAAGAGAGTTTGAAGGCCAAGTGAAGGAGCTGGAATCTAAAAAGAAGCATTTTGAAAGCCAAGCGGAGGAGCTCACATCAAAACTGTGGCAATTGAAAGGACAAGTTAAGGAACATGAGTCCAAAGAGAAGCAATTTGATAGCCGGGTGAAAGCGTTTGAAACAAAAGAGGACGAATTTGAAGGCCGAGTGAAGGAGCATGAATCAAAAGAGAGAGAATTTGAAATTCAAGTGAAG
>Ga0315913_1011482_pt1 | contig 10009 bp, 3 predicted proteins | sample MpolsnodulesMG_FD_207736 | JGI IMG/M metagenome (GOLD analysis project Ga0315913, IMG submission 207736) | Medicago polymorpha root nodule microbial communities from Los Angeles, California, United States - small nodules | ecosystem: Host-associated > Plants > Roots > Nodule | place: USA...
CACTATAAATTTCTGTGTGTTCTTCTTCTCTTCCCTATACTATTTACTTACAGTAAACACATCACACACAAACACATTTAATCACTTAAACTGTTTTTACACTAACACTTCAGAACGTTCTGAAGTCAGTCTGTTAACTTAATCATTCCAAGTTAACAACTTGAGAATAACTTTTAAGTGACAGGATTATTTTTAAAGGGTCACAATTCAAACCCCCCTTCCTTGTGACTATTTTATCTACTTCAATATGATCTTGGAAAACATGGGTTCTGGAACTTCATTCCCGCCATGGCGGCATTTTGTTGCTCGGGCGACATCTTGCCAGGCAGAATTTTGTCGCCATAGCGACAGGTTTTGGTCAAACAGGTCAGAGGACATGTAATTCTCGCCAGGCAGGAAATGTTGTGCTTGGCAGGAATGACAGTTGCAGACCAAAATTTGCTGGTTGTTCCTCTTTTTGTTTTTCTTTCATTGGTTCATGTCTTGATCACTCTTTTCCTGCACAATTGGGTTAAGTAAGACCTAAAAAGCATAATTATGCATTTTGTCAATTTTTCATATATTTTTCTTGGATAACTTGAATAACGAGTAACCAAAAGTGCTTAATATAAATCATGAAACTAACACATTCTAGCACTTATCACATATCTACAACTTAAAGAGGGTAAGTTGCTCTTGTTGAATGAGTGAAAGAAGCCATGTAGTTTGAATAATATGCTTGGGGAGCTAAGAATTACTCAAGAATGTATGAAGATACAATGTAATAGTCAAAGTCTCGTTTATTTGGAAAATCATCAAGTGTATTATGAAAGGACAAAACACATTGGCATTTGTTTACATTTCACTAGGTATTTAACCCGTGCGTTGCACGGATTTTATAAAAATACGCTTAATATTATTTTTTCGTATAATGTATTTATTGTTTGATTTTATCATAGAGACCGTTAAAATTTATGAATATTATTTATTTATGAAATGGAAAAATGTTTCGAGGTAACTTGTACAGCTTACAACGACACGTTATACTTAAACAACTATACAAATTCACACTCTCTCTTATCTAAACTTATAAAACACTCATCCCACTTTTCATTTTCTTTGTATGCGTTTAGAAAATTGATTAAAAAAACAATCTTTTTTAAATTTAATTACACTCAATTTTAGTTTAAAATCAACATACTAATATGTTATATATTAAATAATCTCTACATTTGATTTTCAATTATTGCAATAAAACATTGAGTGTAAATAAAACATTAGTGCAATAAAAAAAATTAGTGCAATAAAACATGTGAAGTAAATAGTTGGTGTGTAATTAAAACCTGCTATACAAATGAAAGGTCTCATGGAAAAAAGAGAGAGAACATTCCATTTTTCATAACAAAAAAGCATTAAATTGAAAGAAATTTTTTTATACGGAATACCATTAAAGATTTACGTTGTTTGTGACATGAAAATTGCCATTGAACTTTCCTTTTCAAAAAAAAATTGCCATTGAACTTCCTTCATGCTTCCTTACAAATAAAATTTGTTTAAAAAAATGTAGAATTGGAACTATATATCAGTATACATGAATGTACATTTAATGGTATAATATAGAAGGTTTAGGAACAATCCAAGGTTCGATTGTAAAGATATATAGATATATTGTTTGCAAGATGGTGTTAAAAGAGTAGGGCTATAAAAATTTGAGAAATCTCTATTGTAGAGTAACTTTAGTCTCCATTCTCCTACAAAAACCAATGAATAGAGCAAGACATGTGTGAAAAGTAAGAAAGAGAAACAAAGATAATATTACAAAATTGAAGAGTATCATTCAAGAGGTGCTTGAAGAAAGTGATGGTAACTCAAGAAAAATTTATATATAATAAAAATCTTTAGGACAATAGTAAAATTGAAATTAAATATTTATAATTTGGATAGTGTATATACTATAGTAAGAGTTTTGAAAAGATGATTGACTCAAGGTGATGAATTTTTATATAATAAGAGTTTTGAAGAGATGATTGATCCAAGGTGATGAATAATTGAAGAGTATCACCCAAAAATTATTTGAAAAAGATGACAATGATCTAAAACTTCACAATTCGGTCTTTTCTTCCTACTCTATTTTTCCTAATTTTGTATGACACTCCTTTTGCTGGGATGGAGGGTAAGATAAAAAGACTTCAAAGTCTCACCACATATTTATACACACAATGATCATGAATATGAATAGAAAAAATTATAACTAACTAATAATACAATGAATGAAAGATGAGTGATCATGTTTAGGTAACATAAGTAAAGAATAGGAATCAAATTGTAGTTTAAAGGTTGAAGTGATAAACTTATTTTTAAAAATTATAAATATGACAATACAAATTAAGGGAAATTGTAACTAATTAATTTATTAACCCATATATATTGTTTTACTACATGTGGGTTGCTTGTTTTAATTTATATTATTTAACTAAAATGAATTGTTGCAACAGTGAGTAAAAATTAATATATAGTATCGTGACAACAATGGAATTTGACTATACTTATAACACTGTCCTTAACTAAAAAAACATGCCACTAACTTACAATTGATTATTATTATACAATTATACAATTAATCTATGACTATGCAATTTTCTAAACGCATACAAAGAAAATGAAAAGTGGGATGAGTGTTTTATAAGTTTAGATAAGAGAGAGTGTGAGGCTTTTTTAAAGGATGTATTAAATTGATATAGTGAAGAGTTGGAAAGTTTTAAGAGAGGTTAGATATTTAATTGATATAGTGGAGAGTTTTGTATGGTTTTAAGAGAAGAAGAAAACTCTTTGTAGAGTGTCACATAATCATAAAGCTTACATGAGAACAACTCAAGTTTCTTTTACAAAGATATATAGATAGATAGATAGATCAGAGACAATGTTGATTCTAAGGAAATTGTTGTTGAAAAAATTGCATTGAAAGACAATTTGATGGATGTGGTCATCAAGTCATTACCTAGATCAAGGTTCAATCATTGCTTGTACTTGCTCAATTTTGTTGAAGCTTAATTCAAGGATGGAGAAAGAAGTAAAGTAGTTGACGTAAAATTGACATCATCATTGTTTTGAAGTCAATGTGAAAAATTATGGTAAAATATTGACCTGAAAATGTGAGTAGTTTAGAGAGATTTCATACGAAGAAGGATTCAAATTTTCCCTCATAATAGAGTTGTTCATGTTTTGTCCTCCCTGTAAGTCAATTTGAGCAGAGCTGGGTAAATAATATCCTTTGGTCATTAGATTTATTCTTAGTTGAATATTGTTTTGACCGTTTAGTTATTGATTGTCATTGCTATTTGTTCACTTATTGTCTTGTTGGTTTAACACAAATGTTCGAATTCACAACACCTTGAATTATTATTTTTATTTTAAAACATTAATATAAAAATTTGTTTTAGGCTTTTCAACAATGTGGGTCGGCCGTGTTTGGATCTTGCTTTTCTCATCCGAAACTGCAAAGCTGCGAAAAATTGAAGTTTGTTTTCCAAACTACGAACATGTGGGCTCTTCTGTTGACTATAACTATCGTAGATGCATCACGTTGTCTAAGCTTTATGCTCTAGTGAATTATCAAAATTTTCTTTTACCTATCTCTTCAGTTTCTTTTTTGTTGGTAAAAAGCTCTTCAGCTTTTTTTGTTGATGAAAGCAAGTGCAAAGTTCCTTATCCTTCTCCCACTTTTTTTGTTAACAATCAATTGATTAATTTACATTCATTGTTCATAAATCATAATGGACCAATTATTTACTATTGAATTTACCTAAACCATATAATCAATAAGATAAAATACGATTGTTGTTGTATATTTTAAACTTGGTGAAATGATAAAGAGCTGAGGGACTATGTATACTTTATGTACGGTGACTCTTAAATGCCTCATCTTCTCTATGACCTGCACGAGAATTGGATTCTATTTGCTCGTGGAGTTGTTAACAATGAAGGGAACAGAGTCTTGTGTCAAATTGTAAAGAAATTGAATTCCACGAGCATGGTTGGAATTTGGACTTTGTAAAAGCGATGTTGATTTCACCAATACATAAATGTCTATGGTCAAGCCTAAAAAATTTGAACGAATGAATTTCATCAAACTATTTTCTTTTTTTAATTTTTAATGAAGACATATTTCAGTCCATGAAAAATTGAAATTAAGTTTAGACCTTAAGTAAAAGACTTACAATATCACAAACCACAAAAACAAACACGTTTTGTTCCTTCATCAGGGTGTTTGAACTTTTAAGTGTTTAAGTTTTTTTTAGACCATTTACAATGGCAAAACATTTCAACACCCACTTTTTCAATTTCCAACACTCCACATCATTTTTTTTCTCTTCCATCTAATAATTCAACACTCATTCAACTTTTATCCTCTCCAATGGTTTTCCATTCAACACTCTACCCCCACCATTTTTTATTTCATATTCTTATTTAATTTTATATTTTTGTTTTTATGATTACATAAAATTACAATTATCGATTAAAATTAAATTAAAATAATAAACTTAACAATTTATTTTTTAAATTTTTGTAAAAACAAAAATTATTTAAATAATTTTTTTTATTTTGGTAGCTAAATGGGTAATTAGAATAATTCTGGGTGTTGAAATGGTTATTATTGGGATCCATTTCACTAAAAACAGGATTAAAACTTCACTTAGCTTGCTAATAGAAAGATAATAAAATCATGAATTTATTATTGGAAAATTTCGTTTTTTTTCTGTGTTCAAATCAAATGAACAAAGTCTCTATTTATAGACAAAAAAAAAATCATGAATTTTGGTAAAAAAAAAAAATTGAGTTCAAATTATTAAAATGAGTAAAATTCAGACAGCCAATCAGAATTTGCCACGTGTTAAAAGCTTATCTTTTTCCACTTTCTCTCTCCGCATAACAACTTCCCACACGCGCCCCAGTCTCCGCGTACAGCTCACTCGCGCGGCAGGCAAATGAAAAAACGCCACGTGGCGGCTACGGTCCCGCATGGCAGAATTCAACACAGTTGAACCAATTCAACTCCTCTCTCCTCCACATCATTTTTCCCCCAATTTCAACACACCATTGCATTGCATCCAAGTGTTGAACCCTGCTTTCAACACCACCATTCAACACCATTGCACATGGTCTTAGAGAGTCCTTTTGCGAGAGAAAAGAAAAAAGAGTTCTCTAGAAAATAGACTGAATTAAGTGTCGATGTCTTTATAAAGCCTTTGAAGATTGAAAAGTTGAATGAGCAACATGTTCGATGTTCTTAGCTTAAAGACTTTGGTTTAAAGGTATGTGTTAGAGCATATAAATCAAAGTAGTATTAGTTAGTTAAGAAGTTAGCTAAGTAGTTAAATTACTTGTTATGCAAGTAGCTGTTTGTGTTGATTGTATTGAACCTAGTTGAGCGGAATGAGCCTAAATACATATAGAATGTGCAATGTATAAACAGAGGTCGTACCCATGAATAAAGTAGTTTTATTTTGCATTTCAATTTCTCTCTATGCCATTTTCCCTATCTGAGTGTGTTATCATAGATCAAAGTCCAATAGTGAGGAATAAGGTATAATAAACAAAATAGGAACTTAAATATCAAAACTAACACATAGAACAAAAGATCAATTACTAACAAGAAGTATACAATTAAATAATTAAATAATGTGATAAGTCATTTTAGAGTATGTTTTGTTATATAACGGGATGGTTAATCTCTGTTGCAGAATCAATTAAGCATAGAACTAAATTATCTCTTTTTAATCAAATTTTCTCGTCAAACGAGAGTTAAAGATCAAACTTCTAAGCACTTTTTTTTAAGAAGCAAAAATAAGATTTTATTAAAATACGAGAAGAACATCTCAGCGCGCAGGAAATGCTAAAAAGATGTCCAAAAACAACAATAATGTTTTTAAAGGACATAACCACTTGACAACACCAAATACATCAACAAGGAAACCAAAGAGCTTCTAAAGGGATATATAATCTCGAACACCAATAAACCACTAATAGCCCCCAATTCGAACAAGATACCAAAACATGCTAGGGAATCAAATAAAAAAGACTCCTTAGGATCTCGCTCCAAGCCACTAACGAACTATCAAAAAACCGGAGACAATACAAGGAACACCAACTACTACTCTAAAGTCAAACAGACAAGGATTTTGAGATACAACCAAGAAAGCTCTTAACATGTGATCCCTTAACACACAACAAAATTTCACCAGCATCCTAATTTTTAAAAATGAATTTACCTCCGACAATCCTTAATCACTAAAGATCTTATGCGCCTAATTAAGTGACTCAAATCGTTTATATTTAAACCAAAATGTCAATCTAGAGCTTTCTAATAAGATAAGTAGTTTTAATTGGCGAAATCACAAAATGTGGACAAAGACCATGCATGCTTTATGTACGGCCACAGGGACCCTCAAATGCCTCATTTTTTCTCCAAGAGCTACACGAGAATTGAATAATATATAAGAAAAAAATTATGAAAAATTGATATTTTGAAAATACTCATCGAGACAAATCTAACGACATCTTATATGATATTATTTATCTTTGTATATTAGTAGAAAAATATGGTCAAAGTAAGTTATGTCAACATTACACATTTTCAAATGAGTCATCTATTGTAGGATGGAGGAAGTATCGTTTATTTTAATAAAAAGGACGATAGTTATTGAAACTTTGAAAATTGGATGGTTGGAATTTGAACTTTATAAAAGTGACATATCTCCAATGCATGAATGTCTAATATGGTCAAACTCAAGACCCAAAAAAATTAAGAGTATTTTACTCCATAAAAAAATTGAATAGTTTAGGCTTTAAAAACTTAGTCGAGTAGTGCTTTTGGATTTAGATTCTCTCCATTGAGAATTATCTCAAATTTTTTCTATTTTTAATCTCAAATATTAAACATGAGAGAGAAAGTGAAAATTAAATTATAAAAAAAGTGGTTGTTGTATTTTAATGGTGGAGATACCTCTATCCATTATTATATGAAACTTGTTGATAGAAATTAGTCACTCTTAAATTAGGTTGAATATTTTGTATCAAGAGGAGTGTTAGTTCAAGACAACACTAATTAGTTTAAGACAACACTAATTTTGGACCATACGCCTTGTTTGCATAATCTATGAGTCCGTCTTGATCTACGAGGTTCATTTTCGATCAAATGATAAGACAGGTTGTTGAAGTGAAAGTCAAAGTTTAAGGACCCAAGAAAGAATTATGTCCATTTCACAAAAATGCATGTTGAAGAAAAATTGCTTAAAATGGAATTGATTGGAAGTAATGTATGATTGTAACCATGTATCTGCATGACACTAGACTGTTAGTAATTTCATCATGTAAGTAAAAAATACTAAAGAAGAAAATGAAACAAAGAAAAGTAAATTTTTTAATCTACATGTCATATATACATGTCAATTTTTTTTCATTTTCTTCATCCAAACACCTCATTTTTTTTTTTACAAAGTTGATCCCACAAATAACTCTACTATACATTTAACTTTCAATAAAATTCATTTAATAAAATTCATTTATTTTAATACAACTTACCAAATAAATCCCATAAAAAGTGAAGAGACAGTGTTTCCATAGTCATCATTTTCTATAACCCTCCAAAAAAAAATTACTTCACTATGGAGGTGTCTAGTTAGCTTATTGTTAAATAGTTGATATACCCACAATTGTAGATGCTTTAATAACGATATTATAATAAAGATGATGCTACAATAAAAAAAAATTATGAAGTTAAATGCTTCATTATTTAAGATATTTTCTTTCATATTCACATTATGTTTTTACTTTATATTTCTATTACTTTGATTTTCGTGTCCATACCTACTTTTCTGTGTAAATAAATAATTATCAAATAAGTTGTCAACTAAATAATTGTTCAAATAACACATTAATTAACGTAAAAAGTGTAAAACTAAGCGGACATTACTTAAGGAGTAAAGTATAATTGATCATAAGATATAAAAGTATTTTCCATACCATGATTTGTTTGAGTATAAAAAAAGTATATAAAATGAAGACTTTTTGTAGACTTGTCTTGATGGAGTATGTCTCACTATAAAAGGTCTAGCTCATGGAATGGTTGCGTTTAGTAAAGTAGTTGATTTTTTATTTTTTTTTAATGATTATTACAGTAGTTGATGTCATCGTTACTTTGTCGGCATTAGCAATTATCAACGGTATTTACTCGCCCACCAAAATTAAATGTTTGTGTGTTCGGTTGATTCATACAATCAGCTTACCAAACAAAGCCAAAACATGCTTGTGTAACGTAGAAAAGTAGTAAATTATATACTCTGTTCAAAGCCGTTGAGTTGAATTATCCAAAGACAAGGTTCCATAGTATATCAAGAGAAATGATATTTTGACAACCATTTTGTGACAATTTATGTGACAACTTTATCTCTGATACTCACATTATTTTTTTACTTTTTCTCTCTATTACTTTGATTTCCGTGTCACTATCTACTTTCCTTTGTAAATCAGTGGTTGTCACAAAAGTTGTCACTTAAATGGTTGTTCAAATAACACACCTCTCAAATTGTCCAAATATACGAATTGTGCAAAGTTTAGTGGTAAAGTGGTTATGAGCCGTGTATAGGTTTATTATTTTTTTTTTAACGAATATTCTCTATGTGCAATTCAAAGACTAATTTATCGAGTTGAGTATGATCAAAATATACTTCATTCGTCCCTATATATAAGCACCCTTTTATTAGAGGCAAATGGTGCTTATATATAACTATAAGGACAGAGAGAGTATAATAAAACTCTCCCTTAAAAGATTTAACACTGATACATTCTCAAGGTTGAACTCAAACTCATAACTTTCGATTAAATCGAAAGAAATATATGAGATCACACTAAGCTTTCATGTTAGTATAGTTCAAGTAAGACCTATTCACAACTATCCAAGAGCACCGAAATGAGTTTGTTAGATATTTTTTCAGTCTAATTGAAAGTTATGAGTTTCAGTTCAACCTTAAGAATGTAATAGATATCAAAATAAACTAATTACTTTCATTGACTTGTTTGTAATTATGCACATAAAGGCCTACACTATTGTTAGTGGTGTAGGCTTTCTAGAAGAAAATAAATCATAAAGTAAACATTTAAATATTATTTCAGGATTTCTGCTCTTCTCCCATTACATTTTGCTCGCGTCCATCATAATTTTCAGTTATATCCTTGCATGAGTTAAGTCACGCAGCGTGACTTAACTCACGCACCTTATAAGTTCTGCGTGACTTAAGTCACGCACCACTGGCCTGAGCGCGAGTTAACTCACACATGTTGGGCGGTGGTCAGAATTGAAGAACACGTTTTTTGGACTTTGGTCAGTTTTTCAACATTCAATCTACACGTTCTTTTTACCTAATTTGCATGTTTTTTTGACCACATTTATGTCTGTTATAACTTATACTACCATTCTCACCTATAAATACCCCTTCATACTTTCCTATTTCCTCACACCATATCACTTTCTCTCCCTCTATTTCTCTTTTTTTTTTTTCTTTCTTCAATAGTCTCTAGTCACTTGCGACAAATGGTGGTCAGTTTTGAGGTAAATGGTGAGTAGCCAACTTGGAGGAAGTGATCAACCCTTGGGATAAAATTAAATTTGTTTCTTTTTACCCCCAAAAACTTTTTACCGTGGGTAAAAAGAATCTTCTTAGGGTATAGAAAGATCCATATTAGATTTATCCCAAGGGTTGATGGTGTATTTCCCGCAAGAAGGCTGCTCACTATTTACCCCAAGGGGGTAAAAAGAAAATAAGTGGATTTAATGAATTCGAATAAATGTATCAATTATTGTATGAATTCTATTAATAAAATGAGATGTGGTTATATGTATTAATTTTGTTCATTTCTTTTTATTTATATTTACTTTTATTTTCTGATTTTGTATTTAACGAAAAAATCCGAATAAATATTAATTTAGTTCATTTCTTATTATTTATATTTGTATTTATTTAATGAATAAATT
>Ga0315913_1011484_pt1 | contig 10006 bp, 5 predicted proteins | sample MpolsnodulesMG_FD_207736 | JGI IMG/M metagenome (GOLD analysis project Ga0315913, IMG submission 207736) | Medicago polymorpha root nodule microbial communities from Los Angeles, California, United States - small nodules | ecosystem: Host-associated > Plants > Roots > Nodule | place: USA...
AGGTATAAGGATATATCCCCGCAGAAAGAATTAGGGGATGGGAGGCACACATGGGATTGGTTGGAGGAGGGAGAAAATGAATAACTGGATGGGTTGAAGAGAATCAGTATATAGGTTGAAGGAGGTAACCGAATTAGTTATTGAATATTCTGGAGAGGGATCAGTATATAAGTTGAAGGAGGTAACCAAATTAGTTATCTCTTCCTCAGGAAAAGGGGTTTTGTAGTTTCTAACTTTCTTATTTCTCTGGTTTGGTCATTTCAATATCAATACAATCCCATTTTCTAATTCATGATTTTGGGTCCTATCATTGGGCTTTGCAGATTTGGATCATATGCTTAAGGAGCACTAGTCACATTTTAAATTATTCTGTACTAGCATGCAGACAGGCACTAATTAGCCCATTTGTCTGCTTTTTATGGTCCCATTTTGTTTCTTCTTTTCCCTCTTTGATTGGATAAAGAAGGGAAAAATTGTAAACAAAATAGTTTAAACAAAGAGTTAAATTGGAAAAAAATAGGGTTACACCAAAAGTTGGTATCACTTTTATATATAGGATAGAAAATTAAATTATTTGATTGGGTAAAGAACGAGTTCATTATAAATTAAATAGTTTAAATGCAGTGTTAAGTTGGAAGATTAAAAGGCTAAACAAAAATTTGGTATCCCCTTTATATATAGGTATTGATTATAATGATTCAACTGTTGTTGAAGAAACTCGTTTTTTTGTAACTTATTTTGCAATAGATTATACTTTCTTATAGTCGATAAACTTTTCATTTTGTTTTTAACTACGAGAAATCATTTATATCAAATTATCTTCCGGTGTCCTCTCTAGCATGAATATACTACTTTCATTTGTTTTTATATTTTTTTATTTTGTTTCCTTATTGTATGATGATTGCAGGCTATTTATTATCTTGAAAAGGGAGAATCTGTTTTCGTGGCTGCTCACACATCTGCCGGAAAGACAGTAGTTGCCGAGTATGCCTTTGCTCTAGCATCGAAAGTATGCCTGAATTTTTGACTGCTGGTTCAGTGTCTTTATTTCCATTTTTTTGCCTCATGGCGGTGTGATTGCTTGACACCATGAACCTTATTGCTCAGTATCATTGGGGCATTGTGCTTAGCTTCAGTCATGTTTGGAATATTTCTGTCTCAAATTTTTTATCCACCTAACTACTCCACTACTACTTTCAACCACTCCAATTAATGCGATGTTATACTTTTGCATAAGGACATCTTAGACTGAACACATTATGTTACTATATCTTAGAAATCGTGGTTGGGCCTAACACAACCCCACAAAACCGGCTTGTGAGGTGAGGATTGCCTCCTTGGCTCGTGGACATAAATGGTAGGTGGCCAATAACGGAAACCTGATAGCAGGTGGCCCAATGAATCTTGAAGAGGCTCTGATACCAAGTTGAAAGAAATGGATAAATGCTATTCTGATTTATTCCTCATCATGAGCTGGTTTAAATAGTGAGATTACAACTTAATTATCTCCTTAAATCAAGGACAATAATAATAGAAAATACTAGAAATATTCTAATAAATATTCCAACACTATAAAAAACAATATAATCAATCATTTTCTTGTGCATTACCTTAAATGGTACTTGTAATGAGACAGAGAGTATTACTTTTATTCAACTACCCGCATGATAATCTGACCAAATCTTGTAACATTGTTAAGTTTCCCCCCCCTTTTTTATGTAAAAATACTATCAGTCAATTTGAATGATAACATGAAGGAATATCTTGAATTTATTAATAAGTTTATGTTTGAACTTCGTTCATGCAGCACTGCACCAGAGCTGTGTATACTGCTCCAATAAAAACCATCAGCAATCAGAAATACAGAGATTTCTGTGGGAAGTTTGATGTTGGGCTTCTTACTGGTGATGTAAGCTTGAGGCCAGAGGCTTCTTGTCTCATCATGACCACAGAAATTTTAAGATCAATGCTCTATCGCGGTGCAGATATAATTCGAGACATTGAATGGGTAATGGACTTTTGTTTTTTCCTAAACAATAAAAGGACCGTAGTACGAATTTCTTGGAATCATATTGATTTGCTGACATATTTTCTGCATAAATGTGGTAGGTTATATTTGACGAGGTGCACTATGTCAATGATGTTGATAGAGGTGTCGTTTGGGAAGAAGTAATTATCATGCTTCCACGACACATCAATATCATCCTCCTTTCTGCCACGGTATTAGTTGGTTCTCTGTTGATATCCTACTTACTTGAGATAAACCATGCTTGATTTTGCATAAAATAATCAGGTTCTGATACTGCGAATGCTGGATTTGTTTCTGCAACTCGAAGCACATGAGGCATTATGGTTCTTTCATGAATGTTTTAATAACTGAAAAATATGAAGTTCTGTGAAAACGGTACCCTCTTTAAATTGAATAAAAAATTTAAAACCAGCTTGAGGAGTTTTTTTTATTGGTTAAATTTTTTATTCCTTTTAACAATTCATAATTGAACAACTTGAAGAACTCCTTAATGAAGAAGAAAGGGAGCCAGACACTTAGAATTGTGTAGAGACAAGGTGGTCATTAGTGGGATAATTTTATCGTTTAAATTATCTAATGAGGTTGATGACATCAACTGAGGAGTTTCAATTTTCCCATAGTATTATGGTAGATACTGGTTCAGATATGAATAAACACCAATGATAATTCTATGCCAACAGCGATAGTTACATTAACAAGATGATTATCGCAGCAATTTTTTTTGGCTTAATCAGTCATTTTGGATTTTTTTTTGGCAGATAATGTCTTCCATTTTGTACTTTTGACAAGATGATTACTATATATTGCTTATCTCTGTTTGTCGTAGATAATGTCTTCCATTTTGTACTTTTATTATCGCTGCAAATTTTTTGGCTTAATCAGTCATTTTGGATTTTTTTTTGGCAGGTTCCTAATACCATTGAATTTGCCGATTGGATTGGCAGAACAAAACAAAAGGAAATCCGGGTTACGGGGTAAGTTGTGAATCTATCGTATACATCTATTATTGAGGGTTAATTAGCAGTTGAATATATTGCCAGTGGTGGAATTTATTTAAGCACATCCAACCTTTTTGAAAATGGCAATAATACAATAAGTGCATTTTGTTCCCTTTTTACAAGAGAAGGTATTGAGCCATATTTGATTATGCTCATATGCCTTAATGAATTTTTGACTCTGAAAATCATAAATAGGTTATTAGAACATGCTCTTTAACCTGTGATTTCCTTCGGTTTCAAACACTGAAGAGTATTCTAAAAATGAAGTTCTCTTCTCACATGTTCTAAAGATTACAAGACTGAAATTTACACCAATGGGGCATAATTTAAGATAAAAAGCTTTCTGGCGATTCCTAGTTGTCTTATTATATATTTTCCTATTATAATGATCAATTTTTCAATCAGGACAACAAAAAGACCCGTCCCATTGGAGCACTGCCTTTTTTACTCTGGAGAACTTTACAAAATTTGCGAGAGGGAAATATTTCTGCCTCAGGGTTTGAGAGCTGCTAAAGATGCTTCAAGGAAAAAGCATTTGACTGCTGGTGTGAGTTCTGGACCAAAGCCAGGGACATCAGCAGGTCATGACAATGCTCGAGGTCAAAAACGAGAAAATACACCTCGGACGAAACAGTATGGAACTAATTTCTCTGGAACTGGCAGTGGCTATCACAATAATGGTAATGGCCAAAGCAGATGGAGACAAGAAGCTTCAATGTGGTTAATGCTTATCAACAAACTCTCCAAAAAGTCCTTACTACCTGTAAGTTGACTATGTTCTTTTGTTTTTTGGTTATAATAAGTCAATTATGTTCTATGCTTTTATTAATATATACTATATATTATGGAAAACCAAAAATGGCATTATCGGTACAAATATTTTCAATTGAGGAACAATTGGAAATAACTTAATTAATTGTCTGAGTAGCTAATTGTTCGTATATTAGATTTTTTTTTTTAAAAATTTTTGTGATTTTCTTATATTTTAATATTGAGTACTACCATTTGCTGATCATGTTTTAACTTTCAAGTTGTTCGTGCATTTTCAATCCTCCTAATTTATTATTATTATTATTTGACTAATTTACCCGCCCCCAATACCTATACTTGTTTTATTGGGTCGCTGAAGAAAGTTAAGGATCCAATTGAAACAAAATTTAGTGACTCGTTTGGAAACTCCTATTTTTTATGGGAACCAGTATGTCATTATTTTCAAACCTTAATTGTGAATTTGAAACTTTGATTTGGGATTACAGGTGGTTATATTTTGTTTTTCTAAGAATCGATGTGATAAGTCTGCTGATAGCATGACTGGAACTGACCTCACTAGTAGCTCAGAGAAAAGTGAGATCCGTCTTTTCTGTGACAAAGCGTTTTCACGACTGAAGGGATCTGACAGAAATTTACCACAGGTTAGTTCATATATAGCTTAGCATTTATTGGATCGAGCTTGGCTTCTAATTACATTATATACAGGTTGTTCGAGTCCAAAGTCTTCTCCGTCGAGGGATTGGAGTACATCATGCTGGTCTTCTTCCAATTGTAAAGGAAGTTGTTGAAATGCTATTTTGCCGCGGTGTTATCAAGGTGACATGGAATTTTCATTTTGTCGTATGACATTCTTGTTTTTATTGGGCCTTATATTTTAGCCAGCTGTGTGTCAACGTTGCAGCCAACTGCTTTCTATTTCGAAAGTAATAGGTTTACACTATTTTTTATTTTTTTTGGCTGTTAAATTATTTTAAGATTGATATATGACTTCTTGACTCGTTTATTGTTTAGGTCTTGTTTTCAACAGAGACATTTGCAATGGGAGTCAATGCACCTGCTAGAACGGTTAGTCTTTTTAAGGTGTTTCAACTAAAATTGGAGGCGCATTTCAAATAATTTTTGAAAAGCTCAACTAAGTCCAATTAAATTTTAAACTTACTAGCCTAGCTAACTAATTCCATGACTGCTCGATTAACTGATCATTACACTATTACAAGGGACTTTTGATGCATTGTTTAAAAGGTTTGATGATTGATCCATGGTTCTTGTTGAGTCTCAGATTACCTTTAAGTTCTGTTTGGATCAAAAGGAGGTAGCAATTTTTTATTTCTTTTTACTAGTGAGTGTCTTTTGCATTTGTAATGAAGAAAGGAAGCGCTAAGAAAAGTAGAAATAAAACTTCTGTATTACGGAATACCAAAGTACCCACTTATAGAGTTTTTGAAGCTAGGGTCACTCGGACATAACTAACTAATCAGTTTGTCAGATATAAATGCTAACTGAAGCAGAAACTTATAGCAAAAATGCAGTGAGAAAGTAGGGTTTAGAGAAATGAAGTTTTGTTAGAGGGAAAACACTACAGAAGTCTTTGATATCACACAATCTTGTTTAACATAGACTGCATTTATATTCTTTTGCAGGTAGTCTTTGATACTGTAAGGAAGTTTGATGGCAAGGAATTTAGGCAGTTATTACCAGGAGAGTATACTCAAATGGCAGGTCGTGCTGGCAGAAGAGGACTTGATAATATTGGTACTGTCATTTTGATGTGCCGCGATGAACTCCCAGAAGAGAGTGATTTAAAACATGTTATTGTTGGAAGTGCAACTCGTCTTGAATCTCAATTTCGGCTGACCTATATTATGATTTTGCATCTCCTTCGAGTGGAAGAATTGAAGGTGTGTATAGCAATAAATCTAAATGTTTTCTCTAAAATCATGACAATGGTGGTGAAGATACTATAATTAATAATGGAATAATTGGGCAGAGAAGCAGCTTGGGGTAATTTAAATTCTTTTCCAACTTAAACTTATAATTAGATCATTGGAAAAAACTTTTGATGAATAGTTTTTCCACAAAAGGAGGGATATATCTATTGAGGTTGCAAACAAGAGAGGAGAAAAAGCTTCATTGTATATTGAACATTCAGAAAAGAAGAAAGCTGAAGAATTAATTTACAGATGGAGTCTCACACTCCCACATGGTTTTATATACAATCAATCTAAAAGGTTTTATATACAATTCTGTATATCAACTAACAGAATTGCACAACTAATCAACTAATTAAGTATCCATAAGTAGTCTAACCAACAGTTATTGTATCCTGAAACTCTCCCTTAAGTTGGGTGGAGGGTACTGAGAGAACCCAACGTGGAATTAAAATTCAACTTTGAAAACTTTGAAGCTGGTGGAGCTTTATGTAGTCAGTGGCGGGTTGCGGGGCGTTGCCGACGGCCCACAAAATCCTATTTCGGTGAAGCAGGTGGCAGTATGGCTGTTACACCGAAGAGGATGTATGTGAGGTAGCTCCTGAATCCAAGATCCATGTGTCAGAGTTAAAAACTGATCTGACTTGTGAAAGAAAGAGACATACAGATGGATGTGGAAGGATCAACTTGATGTTGTATGTTGCTCCAACCAATTGAGCTTGCAAGAGAGTCAACAGATGCCTTGATGGAATTGGCATCCAGTACCTGATTGACCATAAAACTTGACACACTTATCCCTGGCATGTCCCCATGTATGCCACACTAAGCGCATATTGGCTCCATCTAAATTGCCATTCTTAGACTATGCAGATTGATTACTGACAACATACGCTACAGAACTTTGGCATATTCAGTAAAACACTCCCATAATCTTGGCACCACTGTACTATTCAGCAAACCACTAAATCACATCGAATTAAAGTACAGTTAAGGCCTCAACCATACCAAAATAGTGAAAACTATTACTAACTGCTATAAGTAATGTCATTTAATGTTAGCAATATTTGCTCTCTTGATGAATTGTTACTAAGTTGTGCGAAAAATTGGGTTGCAGGTAGAGGACATGCTTAAAAGAAGTTTTGCAGAATTCCATGCTCAGAAAAAACTTCCGGAAATGCAACAGCTTTTGAAGACAAAGCTTAATCAGCCTACAAGGGTTATTGAGTATGTCAATTATCCCTTCCTTCTCTTCAATATTGTTGTTTCAGGCTTAAGTTCACATCTCTTTATAATACGATCTTGCTGTCATTATGATGTTCATTCATACTTTTAGCTGTTCGGCAGTTCCTGAATGATACCATTGTGAGTGGTCAAATGTTCATAATCTGATATAAAGATGAAGTAAAGAAAGTTTTAGATATAATGTAAAATCATTTATTATTTTTCACCTAATATTTTAAGCTTTTGGACAATTGGTTCATGATAGACAATATGAAAGTAGTATTTTAACAGATATGTAGGTGGTTATTCTTTGTTGGAAATTCTGCCTTTATTGCGGTCCACCCCTAGTTGCCTAAATTGCGGCCTTTGGTTTGCCTTCATTGCAGCCTCCGACACCTTCATTGTGTTGGCTTTGAGGGGGTGGATTTAGTCCACATCGGATAAATAGGACTCTTGAGAAGAGTTTATAAAGAGGAGGCACTCCTCACCTTACGAGCCTGTTTTGTAAGGATGAGTTAGGCCCCAAATTTCAACATACTTCAACCTTTTCATTTATCCATTTGTGTTGTTGCCTTTGTATGAGCATATGCTGACTAAAAAACTTGATGTAGTGCTTCTGGCCTATTAGATATTTAAATCTGAATATTTCACTTAATCACTCACCAGGAATTTATAAGTATATATACAAGAGAACAAAGAGAAATATGATTTCATAATATCAGAATCTAATTGGCTTCCAAGGAAACTATGAGAACCTAATGAAGATGAATGAATAATGGCGTAGTCATAATCATCACTCCCCCTCAAGTTGGAGCATACATTTTAGATGCATCCAACTTGTTAGTTGTTACATATATAAGCTATCCTAGGACCCAGTAAAAACTTGGTAAGCATGTCTGCAAGATGAGATCATTAGAACCCACAAATAAAGTCTTGATGTTGCTTGTGAGAATTTTATGAGAATCAACCTCTAAGTGTTTAGTCTTATGGAAATATTGAATTGACTTGAGGTGAGAAGCTGATTGGTTGTCACAAGCAAGTTCCTTGGTACCTAACTCATAGAACATCAACTCTTGAAGATATTCCCTTAATAGTTGGGGATCATTGTTAGTAAACCACCTGTCAAGAGGGTCTATTCTGCAAATGATACAACAGATTTAGTCTCGTGTCTCTTCACATTGATGAGGTATCCTTTTGAAGAGATCTGTTAATAGGATCACTGATTAATTTGGAAGATTCATGATGTCTAACAAGAAGGATTACTATTTACTATTAGCATTAACTGTTACCTGTTAATTTTTGTTCTTTATAAATCTGAATATTAGTTTGTAGTTTACAAGCCCGCTGTTTTTTTTCTTCTCTTCATTCAGATGTATAAAGGGTGAGCCAACTATTGAAGAGTATTATGATTTATATATGGAGGCTGAGACATACAACAATCAGATATCAGAGGCAATTTTGCTGTCTCCAAATGTCACACCATTTCTCAATACCGGAAGAGTCGTCGTAATAAAATCAGAATCAGTGAGTTCATGTATTCATTTTTCACATTTGTATCTAAGGAAATAGAGGTAGACTTGATATGCAATTGGGAATTTTGGGAGATAATATATCATTTGAAGGATTAAAGAGTGCTTGATATCGATGTTATTTCATCTAACATTAATCCATGCTTCAGATGTCGAGTCCTGAGCGTGAGAGTATGTTGAGAGTCCCAATCGACTAGAGATTGCCTAGGTAGTGCTTATAAGGTTGCGGCAATTAATAAGCCGGTTTTGTGGGGTTGAATTAGACCCAAACCTAACTTTTAAGATGGTATTACAACTATCCTAAATATGTGATTGAGCTAACATCTTTGTTATTCAACCCGCATTTGTCCATGTTCCAGATGTTCAGGCGTGGATGTAAGGGGGGTTATGTGATGCATATTACTCCTCTTGCATTAGTCCATGCTTCAGATGTGTAGTCATGAGCATGAGATGTGTTGAGAGTATCATATCAAACAAAGATATGACTTAGATAGTGATTGTAAGGCTTGCGCAGTCCTCCTTGCAAGTTGGTTTTGTCGGGTTTAGTTAGTCCCGAGCCCAAATTCTAAGATCATAGGAAACTTTTCAATTCTTTATATTATTAAAAATGTTCTTCTAAATGCAGTGTGTGTGTGTGCATATATACATACATATATATACACATATACATACATATATATACACATATACATACATATTTATACACACATACACATGCATACATATGGGATTTGCTACAATAGACCCACCCTTTTTTATGAAGGCCCATTTTAGCAGCTTTCACCTTTTGCTTTGGATAAAAGGATCCATGTTTTGCTTTTTTGAAAAGGTCAAAACTAAAGGACAACATTGTGATTTACATTTAAATGTTGTCTTTTTATTAATTTTAAATTTCCTTGTTTTTGAGAATCTTTCTAGATCTCTCTCTCGCCTTGTTCCCTGTTAAATTTTTTTGTCATTGCTCTTCCCCCTCACTTTAAAGTTCTAGACTTGATTAATAAAAAAATAAAAAAAACCGTTGTAATAATCACATGAAAGAATCTCGTGATCGTTGTGCTGAAAAAATCGCGGTGGAACCAGGTTCACGAACATCCCAGATTCGTGACTTACAATCGTCGGAAGCCGAGACATAAAGATCGGTGTGACGAGGATTCCAAACGGATGGTGGAATCACGGTAGACGAGTTGTAATCGGTGGAGTGAACTTTGCAGTGGAGTGAACTTCGGAGGGAGGAATCAAGGCGTGATGAGGATTCTGAGAGAATCTTCGGGTACGGCGGTCACAGCGACGGAATTGTGAGATCCAGACCAGTTTATGTCGTTGCTGCGTCGGTGTCGTATGAATTCGGTAATTGGGAGAATGGGTTGAGGAGAGTTCGAGGACGTGAACGAGAGGGTGGGAGAAAGCGATTAACAGAGAGAAAAAAATGGGGGAGAAAGCAATTAACAAAAAAAAAATGGGGAATAAAAACTATTAAAAATAAACAATAAATTTTGAATTACTTAATTGACCTTCAACTGCACTTTGTTT
>Ga0315913_1011485_pt1 | contig 10006 bp, 3 predicted proteins | sample MpolsnodulesMG_FD_207736 | JGI IMG/M metagenome (GOLD analysis project Ga0315913, IMG submission 207736) | Medicago polymorpha root nodule microbial communities from Los Angeles, California, United States - small nodules | ecosystem: Host-associated > Plants > Roots > Nodule | place: USA...
CTGAACTCACTCAGACTCTGAACTACTTCAGACTCTGAACCTGAGGACAGTTATCTAGAACGTAAAAGAAGAAGTTTCCAAAAACACAATTCAACCCCCCCTTCTTGTGGTTTTTCTCACCTTCATAATATTGTTCTGATACATTAGTTATTTAATAAATCTAAAAAGAGAGTAGTTGTTTATAAATGTGACCAAAAGAGTACTTCTTCTGTCTCAAAATAATAATAGTTTAAGATTTAATGTCATACTAACAAGTACTTTCTTTTTTTGGTAGTGTATATTAAGAGCATCCACAATTGAGACCCTCACATTTGAGGTCTTAAACGGGTCCCACATGAACACATCACTTTTTTATTATATTTTAATAATAGTACATAATAGGGACTCAACCATTTCAATGGAGATCCTATATCAAAAGGTCTAAATGGGTTCCACCAATAACTAATAATTAATGAAAAACAAACAAATCAATTCAAATAATGATTATTTTATTGAAAAGTAGTGTAGAGTCCACTTAAGATTGGGGGTCTTAAATTAGACTCTGAGTCTTAAGAGACTCCCAAATTTTTTCTCCACATTGGGGGTACCTATTAGGTACCAGGTCTTAAATGGTAAAGACCCTACCAATGTGGATGCTCTAACAAGTATTTTAAGACATTGTTTAAGGAATACTAAAAATGAATTTTTACCTTGAAAATATAAGTCAAACACATGTCAAAGTCATAATTCCATCATTTCCTAGGTAAAAGTTGCTTCTTTTGGATCACTAAACATTGTCCTTACGGCTTTTTAGCATTTCCCTAAGATTTATGCACAAATTTTATGGAGATGATTAATTGTGTTGATTCTAATGTTAAAATTATAATCATTTACTAAAATATTTAATTATAGTTAGTTGAGTAGTTAAGTTGAATGAAATTCAATAAATAAAGGTATAATAGTGAAAACTAATAAATATTGTATGGGTAGTGTTAACTTGTGCCCTTAGGGCACATGTTAAGAAACTCAAAAAAGGAAATGTTCTTTAAAATTTTGTGCATTTAATTGATTAAAAAGTTAAAGATTAAATATAATGCACACATTCCAATAAATTATTTCTATATTTAAATCATTAACTTGTGCCTTGAGGGCACAAGTTAACATTTTCCATATTGTATTGGTATTTTAAAGTGATAACTATTTTCAGACATAGAAAAAATATGGGTCTTGTTAACAAGTACTTTTATTAAGGATTCAAAAAATAGAAACAATTGATAACTTTTATGTAGAAACAATTGATAACTTTTGTGTAGAAAAAGTTACTTTTTAATGTTTCAATGTGTTGAATACATAAATTCCAAGACAAAGTTTCCATTTTAAGCTTCCTATCAAGTGTCCTTATGACACTTGTTAATATTTCCCAAAAAATATTAAAGAGACAATTATCTTAAGACTTATGGCATTGAGTAAATAAATAGATGAAAATTTGAATAATAATAATAATACATTGACACAATGACATTCATAAAACTATTTTTTATACTAGGATTAGATATTTACATTATGCATGGATGGATAAGTGACTATTTGAGTTGAATTAATTTGTATTTTGAAGTTTTGAGTTAATGTTCTTTTATCTTTTAAAAAAAAAGTTGATGTTTTTTATGTAGGAAAAAAAACACATTAGTATACTCTTCCTATAAAGAAAAAGTATAATCTCGTTGTATTTATAAATAGTATAAAAAATTAAATCAACTTCATTCGGATTATTTAATTTTTAGACTTTGTTTGGATGGTCAAAGAAAGTAAAAGGAAAGAAAGTATGAGGAAAGATTGTTGAAGAAATGAAAGTGAATAGAAAGAGGGTAGAATGTGAGAGGATTGTTTGGTATAAGTGAAAGTGAGAAGAAAATGAAAGGAAAGAAAGACACATATTTTATTAAATGACACAAGTACCCCTCATCTAAAATATAACCTTTTATTACAATTATATAAATATATATATAATATAAATGGAAGAAAAAAAATTCTGTCCTTGTAAATAAAGAAAGTGGTGGCATAAACTTGCATAAAAAATGGAATGGTAGTGGCATATCTAAGCTTTATGTAATCAACCAATTTCATGGAGAAAACTTGAGTACATACGTGATGCAATTTTCTAAAACAAGGGTTGTTTGGTCTTTTTGCTAAATTCAATACTCTCTCCCAACTTTCTTCTCAATTTGGTGCGGAAAGGTTTTCAGAGATGGGGTTCACAAAAAGTATACTTTTTTTCCTCTCTAACATGCAAACCAAACCATGGAAGCACAATTTTCCATAAACTTTATGTCCTCCCTACTATCAATCCTTCCACAATCAGTTGAAACAAACAACCCCTTAAGGATGCATTAGTATTTTCTTAAATAACCTTTGTTGGCTATTAATGTATTATTATAAGAAAAAAAAAAGATTCACTAGTAAGAAAACCTAGAAGATAATAATTTGATAATCATTCAATTTAGTCTAAGTGGTTAATGATAAGTTTCATGATAAGTTGTTTGGAGGAATCTGCGTTCAATTTTTCGAATGGAACAATTCATGTTCAAACAATATTTACCTTAGTGTTGAACGCCGGGTTACCAACGTCATTTTCTCTTAAGAGCCTGATGATTAGCAAAAAAGTATAAAAAAACTATACTTCAGTTTTTTGTTAACCCTTTGATTTCCACTGGACAATTTGTTCATAGGCCAAGCTTATTAATCACTTGAGTTCAATCACTTGATTTGATTTGTTCATTGATTATTGAATATGGAGAAAAGGGAAGAAAGGAAAAATCGAATACAATTTGCATTTAATTTCACAAGAACGAAAGAAAATCTAGTAAAAAAAATCACTAGAATAGATATAAGTTTTTTTGGAAAAGATTACTTGTTGAAACCGCGTGATCAAATGGGATAAAAGTTGATTTTTTTAATTATAATTTGGGATAAATTAAATGAGTTTTTTTCTTATAATTTATGATGGATGGAGTATATTTTTAAAAATAATGTTGGAGGAAAAATAATTTCTAAATTAAAGTGATACTAATGACTATTTTAAATTGAATACATATTGAGTTATTGACTATTTTGAACTATTGTACCCCATATATCCCCAAAAAAAATGTAAAAATAAAAGAGATGGAATTTACTGAAATACATTCATCATATATTGTATTTACCTTTATCATAAATATAAAGTGGAAGATGTTAAATTAAAAGTGATACAAATAGTATTAAATAGAATGTATAATTAAGAAAAAAATAATAAATGTTTTATTAAAACTGAAACAGATCGGTCAACTTGAAACAATATGAAACTTGGGGAGTAATATTTATAAAAGCATTTATAAGATCAATAATGTTGAGAAGTCTATCGAGAAATCAAACTTTCAAGCACCAATATGAAACTTGTAACACAAAGACAAATTTGAAGACACATAATACTTCAAGCTCACACCAATATGAAATTGGTAATGCATTGAATATATATGTTACCTCAAGCTTACACTAATTGGTAGCATTAACCTTCTATTTACATATATGATGAACCTAATACAAATTTTGTACTTGAAGCTTTTACCATCTAATATGAAGTGTGGATGACACTAAATGAATGATAAGTGATAAATTTCAGTTATTTTACCTATTTATTTACAACACTTATAAACTTGTTTTTCAAGTAATATCAAGAAAACTCCCCAAATCATGTAAACATTAAGTCCTTATATATAGGGTTAGGTTTGTATTCACACACACGTTGTCTGGTCATATGTCATTGAAACAATAGTTATTTTGCTTAGCATCAAAATTCAAATGACACAATGGAAATGCACGATGAGGGACAGATGAAGGTATAACTGAAATAGGAGGAGTATATAACCGCTTAAGGAAGGACATTAAACAATTAGTTAACGAAGCTTAATCCCAACAATACAATATATATCCTTGTTTCATCACTTACACTAAATAGACCGAAAATATGTTTAAATCAACCTACTTTCCGTACACCAAACAATTTTAATTATTGAACAACTTTAGCATAACACGGTCCATGTGGATACAAAACTTTGAATCCTTATTTTTATGTTGCTAAAAGCAACTCATCAATGAACTAATCTCATAATCACGTGTTGAATACTTCGTTTGATCTTATTAATGCATCTCAGGTAAATATGATATCCTTTATTACCATAAGGAATATATTTAATATTATATGTAGTATGAGGTTTATGAGTGTCAAAGTCAATTGTCTGGAATGATCAATTTTAACTCACTCAAAATATGTACATAATAGTCTAACGAGATAAGCGTAACAATTCTGAATTCAAGTTTCAAGTGTCACTCAATAAAACAATTCTAAGATCATCAATAAGAGTATAAATTTGATTAATATTTTCTACTTTTTTTGACTTCATAGTTATTAAAAAACTGCATAAGTACTTTAATAATTAATGAAGTGATATATACAATATAATATCTATATATATTTTTAATCATAATGTTATTACATATTATATACATATTGATGCTTTAGGAAACACGACATTATACGAGTAAGTTATGTGATGCACAAGAAAACAAATATCACCGAGAAGTTTTTCAATAAATCAACAAGTAATTATAATGTTAATTAGTTGAAACTTGGAACGTGGAGACCAAATTAATTGATACAAATCCGAAATAGCAGAAGTAGTTTATATTTTGACGTCATTAATTCATAAGTTACATAATATTTTTTATATATATAAAATAATGTGGTAATGTTTAAACCGTAAACCCACAAGACGTCTTCTATTAGAAGCAATCCTTTCTAAAAGTTAATGATCAAAACCTAAAAGTTTATCACTTCTTCCATTAAAGATTTGATATATGGTTATATGTGTGAAGTATAGAAATTTTAGTTTAACGAGTTCTTATAATACTTTCAATTATCATTTCCTTAAGTAATTATGTAAATTTTGTAAAATAGTTTTTGTCGGTTATTAATGGCATTATTATTTAAAGTGCATTGACTTTCTTTTTGGAAGAAACGACATTGTACCATAAATTTGCATCGTCAAGAAATTTTACGAGAAATCGGTAGGTTCACAAAAGATCAACAAAAGATCAATAGAAAACTGGTGAGGTGATAACTAATTTAAAGACGTAACGAAAGAAACACGTAAAGGGTTTAAAAGCATGATATCGTTGTATCGATAAGACATATTAAAATGAAATATTTCATGATTTTCTAAGCCTTTGCAAAGATTAAAGCAAAATAGGAGGATTCCAGGGTAAGAGATTCATGTTACCATCTCTCTCATCTTGAAAATTCCTTATTTGTTTATATTTTATATTTAAAATCTCTATAAAAAGTTAATAAATTGATTTCATACCTTTATTCACTTTGTTGAGGCAAAATCTCAATTTGATTATTCAAAAAAACAAAATCCTAATTATATTAAGATTCTATTATATTAATTATTAACATGTACTCCTAAGGGGGAGTTCTAAAAAATTGCACAACTATTAAAACTGTGTTCTCTAATCATAATAAAGAATTAAAAATCTATTTCAAGAAGTTGAGTCATTATTTTGATGAATAACATGTATTATAGGGTTAAGTTAGTGTAAATGCATATAAGTTAGATTGTGATGTTACATCGAACTCTATTTAGAATATTGTTTTGTTAAAAACACACATAGAGCAAGTGTGCTTTATTTCATAACTAGCATAAAAGATTTATGGTATCCACATGGATTAATAAATAAGTACTAAAGTAATTAATAGTATTTGTTATTTAGACTAAAAAGCATTTGAATGTTTACAATAACTAAATAACAAGTAATCATGAACAATAGTAAAAACACAAAGAAGTAAATCTATAGAGATGTCTACGGTTGTGGTTTTACATGCAAGTTTTGATTTTCATATATCTAATTGAATTCTTTTATTTTTATTAAATCACCCATCGCTTTTCTAAAATTATAAATATGTTATGTTATTCTTGATTAATATTCTTTTTTTCATGAATTAGCACTTTATTTGGTCATGCAAAGAGTTGAGATTCAAGAAAAGTATAAAACACAGAAAGATAAATGATTGGATGACTAAAATTAAGGTTGGTCATACAATAACAATCATAGTCTTGATTATTCTACTGTTCCTTCAATAATTGTATTACATATCGTTGGTCAATAAAGGGATTATTAACATACAAATGTTGATCAATCCTAATCATGTAATGAACTCAATCCGACAAAATTAATTAAAATAAAAACTCAAATTCAAATTAGAAACTAGAACATAAAAGGTCGTTTAATTACAAGATTCACCTTACACCTTAGAAAATGATTTACCTATCCATAGTCATGAAGAACACTGAAATAAAATAGGATTCAGGAAATTAGGAGAAAACAATTACTCCAAAAGGTAAAAAAAAAAGTTCTTTCTCCAAGACTTCAATCCTCCTTTTCTACTTCAAAGCAATCTTTAGGTCCATAAGCGGACCTACGTTAAAGCACGCTATGGCTATAACTACACTTGTTCAGCCCACAATTTTAACAACAACAACAACAACAACAACAATAATAATAATAATAATAATAATAATAATAATAATGACACTACTAGAAATTTTTTCTTTAGTGATCGGAATTTCGGTCATTGAAGCATGAAAATCGAGCACTAATTTATTAAATGACCAAAATAGAGAGCGATGATCGGTCACTATTTCAGTCATCTTTAAATATACTTTACATTCAGTCGCTATTTCGGTCACAAATGTTAGACTTTTTTACAACAGTTTTTTTCATCGGTATTCATAAAATAAGCCAACTAACTTAGAATAAAATATTAAACACACTTTATTTATACTTAACTATTTTTTTTTGTGTTAACCCTCAGGTTCACAGGAGAAAGGGACACTGATAATCCGTGGTTGGGTCGGGAGGTAAGTAAATTTTTTATTACTTTTATATTAAAATTTCGACGCTTAAAAAATTCATATTTAATTCATTACATGTTAAAAAAATATATTTTTTGTTTACAAAAGAGTTTCTTATAATGTTCATAAAATTTTTATAAAGAATCATTCAAAAATTTAAAAGTTTGAGTATAATTGGATAAATTTTAATTTCTTATGGACTAAAACTGCATACTGAAATTTTTTATAGTGACCAAAACACGTCACTTCAGAAGATATTAACTATTGATTTTTCTTTTTCGAAATAGGGTTGAGTCTTGGTATTGAGTTTCGATGTGGTCAACTCAAAGCATCGGTGATACTAAATTTCATGGTTATCACCACCATGGTGCTTGTTTCTAGTTGTTTCGATGTCAGAGATGACCTTGATTTAAAAAGAATTGCTTGCTATTAATATTAAGAAGATTTGCTTTAAATTAACTCTTCAAATTTATACTTAATTAAGAATGAAAAAATGGCAAGTGCTTTTTTATTTAGAATATGATATATATCAAATAATATGGTTTTGAAATGCATTCTCATCATAATAACAATGTTAGAATCTGCATGATTCTATTCACCGATTGACAAAGATTTCAATTGACTAGCTTCCTTTACCTCTTGTTTTTTTTTTAACAATTAGATTCTTTTATTGTGTGGAGGGTGTATTGGGAAAAAAGGGTGGCGGTGGACCCAAATGATATGTGTCTTTCATTGTTTGAAGCAAACACACCTTTCAAATTGATATTGTTATCATTAGTAGTTGTTCCATATTCATCCATATGTTTATGACATTTAATTTGAAGTGTCATTTAATTTGGGAAAGTAGTAGTAGTAGAAGATGATGCTTGATGGACTTTGTGTCAAGCTACGGTGGAGTGTGTGAAATTCTCTGAGGAATATGCATCACCTTTCGAATTAGACAAGTGTAGATAGATATGATCAAGGGCAAGTTTAGGTGGAAAGCAAGTCTTCCATAGTCACAAGACTATGGGCACAAGTTTAGACACACTTACATAAAAGTAAAATATAAAATTAATTTTATTATTACTTTTGAAATAATTAAAAGATAAGATGTGGAATTTATATTTTGTGAGTGTGCCAAAAAATTTGTATTTGGTCATGTGATCATGTAAGAATAATCCCTAGGTGGATTAATTCTAGTGTGAGAACATTTACAATAAGATGTGGAATTTATATTTTGTGAGTGTTGATAATTTATGCAAAACATTTACAATTTGGAAAGACCTCACCAACAACTAGCTTGTTTTACAATTTTATCTCTTGAAAACATTTTGGTTTGGTTGTTAGAATTTAGAAAGATACTCTCGCAAAGACCCCACCAAACTATCACTTACAGGTTATAAAGAGAGAGTAGTAATTAAAGTCGTTGATCCATGTCTGGTGTTAATTTAACAAGAACAAATGTATTAACTTAAAGAGAAATGCTAGCAAAAGTTAGAATTTCTTTTGGTTTGTCACCATATATGAGTACAAATGGGTGGTTCTCTTCAACTTACCATATCCTTGACAAATTTTTTCAAAGTTGAAGGAAGAGGAAAAAAATGTTTAGTTTAGTGTATTTGTACTTTATAGAATGTAATTTTTGATTTTTCAGTGCACCAGAACTATAATGGTTAACAGAAGAGAGATGAAAAAAAAAAGGCACACACCCGCATCCGCACGCGCGCGCGCACACACACACTAGGGATATTGTGAGAAATGAGAGGAACAAATAACGACCATTTGATCAAAGTGAGAAACGAGGTATAAGTCTAAAGATTTACATCAAACATGTGTTGTTTAATTTTGATCAAACGGTCAACAACAAATATGTAGTGATTGAAAAAAATGCTCATGTTTTCTTTCTTGTCACCATTTATTTTTAATGGAGTTTTCTTTCTTGCGATAGGGTTTACTATATCATTGGCAAAACTGCAAATTAAAAACAATTAAAATTTTTAATTGACGGTCATTGCTTTTTTCCATTATTTAAAATTTTAGTATTCCATAACCTTGAAAACTCATATACAATTTTGTGTGCATATAGCCACCACCAAAATTACGCAGGCTTTTCAACTTTGATGCCAAAACTCATTACAGGACATTAAATCTACTACCTTTTATATTTTTGACTTAAATATAAAAACCTAATCGAAATAGGGTTGAGTCCTGGTATTTAGTTTCGATGGTGGTCAATTCAAAGCATCGGTGGTACTGAACTTCATGGATATCACCACCATGGTGCTTGTTTCTAGTTGTTTCGACGTCAGAGATGACCTTGATTTAAAATGTTTTTATAGTGACCTTGACTTTGCTTTTCTGAAACTTAACTAATTGAATCTATTCTCCTTCTTGTTTATGTTTTATGTTGCCATGGGCGACTAATCATTATGTGATTAGGGTTTTAAGATGAACCTCTATTTATTTCTTGGGTTAGGGTTGTAAAATCAATCTCTATTTATTTCTTGGGTAATATTAAAGCAATTTCTTAATTCATTTATGATTTAAGTTTCATATAATTTTCAATTGTTCCAAACATAATGCTTTTAGACCCTAGGCTCATATAAGGGTTAAATGAATCTATTTGACTTTACGTAGAAATAAATCCTAGATGTCTATGTATGATCCCTAGGTTATGGTATAAGGATGACATATCTTGCTTTAGTCTGAACAAGAACATATTGAAAATTGCTTAATAATCTTAATCAAATTAATTTCTTTTTTTGTAAGATTGTTAGATTATGATTACTCCTTCGAGAACTTGCTTCGTATCACCTAATCTAGGCATAATTGCCATAAACAATTATATAGATATATCACAGTTTCATAATAAAAATCATTATTTATCAAGAACTTAATCATAATCAATATTGAACTTTAAATTATTTCAGTAAAGAAGATACAGAGGATTTGAAGAATCATATTGATGTCGAACATCATAATTAAAACATGGCTTAATTGCAGTTTTAGCCCCCTAACTTTTTCAAAGTTGCGATTTTGGCCCCCTAAGAAAAAAAACTACAAAACAACCCCTTAAGTTTTGCACCTGTGGCAGTTTT
>Ga0315913_1011490_pt1 | contig 10000 bp, 2 predicted proteins | sample MpolsnodulesMG_FD_207736 | JGI IMG/M metagenome (GOLD analysis project Ga0315913, IMG submission 207736) | Medicago polymorpha root nodule microbial communities from Los Angeles, California, United States - small nodules | ecosystem: Host-associated > Plants > Roots > Nodule | place: USA...
TGTGAGCAGTTCTACATGTTCCCTCTTTTAATTTAAATAAATCTGAACCACTTATTTAATCTATTGGTGTTTTTCTCGTGGTTCACCGGTGAGGGACCTAATTGGACCCTCACCCTAGAATCCACCTCAGTTTAATACTACAATTGATCATTAAATTGTGAATGTGCAAATAATCATTTAACTGAAATTGCACAAAAACATTTATAATTTGTAGTGCTGGATTAGTATTCAAAATTATAGTACTGGATTAGGTATATAAAAATTTTTAACTGAAATTGTAGTATTCAGTTTTCCTAAAAAAATTTGCACATTCAATTGTACATACCTAATAATCATTTATAATTATAATCCTACAATTTCCCTTTAAAAAATATCCTCCAAAACTTTAATACTACCAATTAATCTTTAATTAAGAAAATTTAAATTTAAATTAAAATATAGAAAAAATAACTTATATATCCCCGCTAACTCAAATCACTTACACATGCAACACAAAAAAACAAAAAATAACCTCCTATCATCCCACCATTCTCATGACCAAATTATCCACAAATAACATTACTGATAAATAAACTCTTGGAACCACAAACCACACCTACTACATGCAATTGTCACAACAATTGCACGTCTACTTTCCTCATTTCACAATACATTTATCTTTTTTTTTTGTTGTTTCCTTCTCTCTTCATGTATCATCTCATTCTCTTATGTATATTAGAGTTGTAGTTTGTTGATTTTTATTTTTTATTTATTTTTCAGAGGCAACACTTTTGATGCATGCACACAATATTTGATGAAAAAGTTCAACAACTTCTTTACTCATTCTTATCCCATGTTATTAATTTCTATAATAATTTGACCAAAAAAATAAAGAGAAGCAATATTTGATTTTCATTTTGCGATGTTTGGTACAATCTAATCCATCTTTTTCCTCTTGAGGATCTCATTTTTATTTTTCCACATTCCTTTTGACTTGATTTTAATCCGTTTGATACAATCTTAATCTTATTCTTTTGCATAACTATTAAAGTCTTTTTTCTATTGTTCTTATTTGTTTTTCTATCTATACATTAATTACGATGAGATTTTACAAATATGTCATTTTTTTTAAACAAAAAAAAAGGTAGAGGTGTCGAAGAAGGCATACCATCCCTACTATATTGACACCCGACAAGTTCTACCATAACTTTTCCCTCCCTTTCTCTCATTATATAAATTAAATTTTTTAAAAAATTCATTTTTAGAAATAATCACATAGATAGCTAGCCTCCACAACTCAATTATTATAATCTCACAAGTTCTATCATAACATTTCTCTTCAAAGCTCTCATTTTATTATTTTAACTTTTATAATCCTATAAATTATCCAATAAATAAAAAATCATTTGTCTTAATATACTATTTAGTTGTGTGTATAATTTTTTCATTAAACTTAAATGTTCAATAAAGTTATGATATACTAAAAGACTATTATAATTTGTAATTTTTTTATTTTTTGACAAGATAATTTGTAATTTATTGGATGATACATATAATATATTTTTATTTTCTCATAAGATATAAAATATTAAAATGTTGCATATTTTTAATTACAAAATTTTCTTATACACGGCAATAACGATTCAAACGAGCTTTACAAATTTAATGATTTACCTTTTTCAATTTCGAAAGTTTTGTTTTTATCATGCTTTCATTTCACTATTCTACCTATCTTCTACTTCATTTATTTTTCATTTTAGAGTGCGAGAGACATTAAATGTAAGTGGTTTATTTCACTTATTTGTTAATTTTATACCATTTTTATTTTCAATATTCGAATAATGCTAAAAAAATTATTAAAACAACTAGCTTATATTTCTGCTTAAAAAATCTTATATTATAAATTGAAAGCAAAATCAAAAAACAAAAATTCATATCAATATATTCTATAATATATTTTAAAACTACAATAATTATTAATAAGTCAATAAAATTTACCTTTGCATCGTACGGGTAGACGTCTGGTTAGAGTGCGGAACATAGTTAGTGTTTTAGTTTTTATCAGGCAAGAAGTAGGTTAGGCATCAAGGAGCACTAAAAAGCTCCTATCCTCTACCGCTTAATCCATATATATATTATTATTAAAAAAGGGAACACTATATGTACGCGGGGGCTAGATCAAAACCCTCAGAAAAAGATGCAGAAAACAGAAAGAAACAATGGAAATCATAGGGAAAACGATAGTTAGGCAAGCTATTCTTATCCGTAAATAAATCTAAATACAAAAAAAACAACATCGTGTCAAACCAAACAGAGTAAACCATAACATGCCAATGAGAAGATAACTAATCCGTGCAACAATTACCCTCCCGATAAATAAACATAGTTAGTTAGTTTGTGTTCTTAATTGTAAAGGCTTATGTCCATGATTAATCATAGTTCTTACTGTATTTCTCAATCAAAGTTTTACCCCAATGATTCCTAAACTGATGCAAGATGTAAAGGAAAGTTTGTGTATTTTCCATTTATAACTGTTTTACAAGGGTGTATGCCACCTAAGTATATGTCTATGTATCATTGCTCTTTTCAATTTCTCTTGTATTTCGAAAAACACTTACAGTTATTGATAAAGAAATTATAGAATTGTTCATTTTATGATTTGATTTGTGAGAGTGATTTTTGTACATACCAGCTTGTGGAACATAGTAATTAGAGTGTGGAACATATTTTGATTATCGCACATACCTAATTAGAGTGTGAAACATAGTGAATTAGTTTGTGTTCTTGAATGTAGAGATCTATAGTCCAAAACATCAAACTAATTGATTCAACTATGTGACTAGAGCCGTAGAAAATGGGCCAGTTTAATGGGCCGGCCCATTAGCCCATGTTTGTGGGTCGTACCGGGCCTAAAAAACTAGCCCAAAAATACACTTGGGGTTTTTTGGCCAAAGCCAATTTGGCCCATACAAAAATAGGCCCAGACTGGTCCATCGGGCTTCGGGCCGACCCATTATTACTATTTAATTTAATTTTTGTTAAAAAAATAGTATATTTGTCCAAAAAAGTTATCAACTATTTTAAAATTTATTAATAAAAAAATATTAAAATAAATAAACTTAATAAAAATGAAAGAATTTAGTTTAAAGTTTTAAAATTTTAAAGTTTATAAATTATTAATTGAGGCAGAATCCGTTGACACCAAGTCTTTTGACTTACATCAAATAAGAAGCCTTAAATTAAATTAATCACACATGGTAGCTCAATGCACAGGAACTCTTCGTTCCACTCCACCCTCATCGGTAGAAAATGCACATCCCTTACACCACCGCCCTTTGCCCTTTTCTTGTGTTCTTCATTAATTTGGTGTTTGTGCAATACACAAGCTATATACTTTAATCTCGCTTTGTCCCTTTGTTCAATCTCCCATGATGAATCATATCTTTGATTGTTCTTCTAGATCTTGGAAGAAGAAGAAGAAGAAAAAAATCACAGCAATGGATGTTATATATATTCTCATGAGATTGAAAAATCATGAGATTGAATCAATTATATAAATTAATTTTAGATTTCTCTTTTTGCCCTTTTTGCGTTTCTTTTCACAACAATGGTCATTACTGCGCTCTATTTTTTTTATCACAAATCCAGTTGATTGAATTCATCAACCCAGTTGAACAATCAAAGGTATTTCTGCGATCGAATTCCAGAAGAGATGAAAATACCCAGTTGAACATAAATTATGTTCTATCGTTGATGAATCATACCTTTGATTTGCGATTCTGATTGTTGGTAGTTTGTTCTCGGAAAAGGTTGCGTACAACTCCCAATATTCAAGTTTTGTCTAGTTTTATTACCGTAAGATTTAGTGATTTTAACGGTTCTGATTTGGTGTAAGTCAAAAGACTTTACACCTGTGTCAACGGATCCTGCCTCTTATTAATTTGATTTAATTGAATGAATAATCTAGGGTTTCATTAATATTTTATGTTAATATCAAAATTATTTGCACTTTTATGTCCACCCAATCATATTTTAGCAAAAAAATAGTGGTGAATGACTAATATATAAAAAATACATAAGAAAGAGTGAATAAATTTTAAAAGTAAAAAACAAGTGGCTCATGGCCCACACAGGCCGGCCGGGCTCTAGAATCTGCGGCCCAATTATAATTGGGATGGGCTGGGCCGATCCATTTATATAGTCGGGCCTCTTGGGGCCGGGCCGTGCTAGGCCGGGCCAAACCATTTGACACCTCTATATGTGACACTTCTTTAATTTTTAACAATAACAAATTTAAGACATTAATATCCCCAGACCTAAACAAGTTCCTAATTCACTTGTTAACATAATTTTCCTTAATCTACGGCTCTTATCAAACATAAACTATTTGTATTTATTTCAGACCTAAACAAGTTCCTAATTCACTTGTTAACATAATTTTCCTTAATATACAGCTCTTATCAAACATAAACTATTTGTATTTATTTGTATGTAATTAGTTTGTCTTAAGAACTTAACAAATTTCAAGCTGTTGTGAAAGCTTGATGAAAGTGTACATCTACTTGAATGGGTATGCTTAGCAAGTACCCTGCCAATTCAACTTGCATTTAGCAGTGGATAGTTCATTGATACCAAATAAAATCGAAATGCGTAAATAAAATTCATTTTGATTTAAATGAATTCACTTTTAGTCAGTTAAATGAATGGGTATGTTACAAAGTCCCTGTTGGCTTTAATTAGTGTTACTTAATAATGTAAAATTTGCATAAGTAAAATTAGTACCTCACTAAAATAAATTAATAATAATTGACATTATAAATGGTGAAATAATATAAAATCTTCTTAGCAAAATGATTCGCAAAATGATTCTTGGTTGTTAGAGAAAAAAAGAAAAAGAAAAAAGATATCCAAAAAACATCTAAATAATTAACAAGATGAAAAAAATTCTTAGGAAAACTGAAACAACATAATATAAAAGCTTTATGATTTTCTATATAATATTTAAAAATGAGAAGAATAAATCGAATTCAGTTACTAGTGTTTGCCTTGTGACTTTTCCATAGCCTCCAAGCAGCAAATAAAGTAAATGTCTAGTTAAAGATGCGTAAAAGAAAATTATGTCATCTTTAAACTCTTTTTATGTCATCAAATAAATTAAATGTCATAGTTAAAAAGGAGTAAAAAGTAAATAATTAGGAACAACATTCCTTCAATGGTCCTAACAACCTAACTAACTCCTTAGCTGCACAAATGCAAATAGTTGGGGCAATGCAGAAGCATATTGGACAGCTCTGTGTTGCAAAGCTGGTTGTTCACTGTTGCGCCTTGGCTTGGTTGCTAGTGAGGAATCCATCTGACAGGCATCTTGGGGGTGTAGTTCAAAGTTGGAGCCAGAAAGTGGTAACACTGCAATTTTGACGCAGGAAAAACAATCAGTCCTCACTCTAGTAGAGAGGTGTTATGAATATACCACACTTTCAATTAATGAATGTGAAAATTATACAAACTAGTATGTGGACCCGTGCCAAGCACGGGCTAGAATCTCTCCATATTTGAGGGCAATAATATGTTGTTATTTATCTCTTTAAAAAAAAAAATTGTTGTTATTTATCAAGTGTCGGTTACCGTTTAACAATGAATAGAACAATCGAAGTTAAACAACACATAAGTGCGAAAACACTTACACTTGTGTGGTTGCTCTTTGTCCAATGAATGGACCCACACGAATGCATGTTAACTCCCTTAGAAGCTCCGACGGTGCTTTCATAACCCAATTCAACTTTGTGGGGAAGTGGTATTGGTTCATGATGGTAGACCATTGAAGTGGAGAGTCTCGTACTCAAGGAATAAATGTTAATGTGTCAAGTGTGAGTTAAAGTTTCATATTGGATGCAAGAGTAATTGTTGAACAACATATAAGTGATATGACTCATGTACATAATGCCTTAAGGTTTAGGATGTAGTGTCAATCTCACTTGTGTGGTATCTGTTAGTCTAATGTGATGAGAAAATTCAATGCAGGATCCACCAGAAGTCACAACATTATGATGAACTGTTTTTTTAGTTTTTGGATGTCATTTGTTTGAATTTTATCTTAAAATTTAGTTTTTGTTGAATGTCATTCTCTTTTTTTACGAATTTTTTCATTCAACCTTTATTATTTAAAATTCCTTTACTTTTGGTCTTTAGTGCATGTGACAATGGAAAATTGCGTAAATGTTATGTTGAGTTTGACTAAATACATGCTTATTAGACGTTTACAATTATGTAACGTTTTTTTTAAATGAGTATAATTTTTTTTGTAAAAGAACCACTCAAAAATCTACAACTCATACAACAAACCTATAAAATTACTGACAATTCACACTATTTCATCTACTCCGACGGATAACACACACTAATTTTTTTTCCTTTATCTTCTATAATGTCAAAATTCATTTTTCATACTCCTTTTTTTCTTCTAAATTCTTTTATCTTTTCTTATGGAAGAAAGGAACATAAATCTCCCTCCATAAAACCACACCAACCAACCTTTTTGAGCATGTGCTTTGGTTTAAACTTTTTTGACTATATCACATAATTACGGACATGGAGAGTCACACACTTGATTAAAAGATGTTAACGTGTCAAGTGTGAGTGAAAGTTCTATATAGGATGGAAGAGTGGATTTTGAACATCATATACGTAAGATGACCCATATGCACGATGCCATAAAATTTTGGTTAAAGATGTAATATCCACCTCACTTGTGTGGTTTCTACTCTAATATGGTGATCAAACTCAGTGTAGAATCGCCCGTAAGTCCCGAAATTATGATGAACATTTTTTTTTAGTTTTTGAGTGTCAATTCATTATTATTTTTTATTAAATTTTAGTTATTGGATATCATTCGTTTTCATGCTATTTTTTATTAAACCTCCATTATTTTAAATTCCTTCAGTTTTGGTTTTTGGTGGACTGTGACAATAGAATAATGTAGATGTGTTATGTTGAGTTGACAAAATACATGCTTTTTAGAATTTTTAAGAGATGCAACATGTTTTTATTGAGTCTAATTTTTTTAGTAAATTAATTACCTCAAAATCTCCAACTTCATCAACAAAACCATGAATTTATCAGCAACTCACTCTATTATTTTATATTCTCACAGATAGAGCACACCACCCTTTTTTTTTCTTCTTAAAGTTCTTTATTCTTCTTTCTATTTATAATTTGTTTTCTCTCCTTTCTTGTAAGAAAGAAACATAAACCTTCCTCTAAGAAACCACCATCATGCCGTTTTACCATGTAGTGATCCAATCTAATATTAATTGTCTATGTCAACAAATCATAAATGCAGAGAGTCTCACACTTTAGATAGATATGTTTTTTTTAATCATTTAGAGAGATATGTTAATATGTCATATGTGAGTTTATATTCTATATTGGATGCAGATTAGATGGTGAGAAAAATATAAGTGAGAAGACTCATATATTAATGCCTTAAGATTTTTTGGTGAATTAGAGTATTGTCAATTTATATCTTTAATTTTATTTCTTGGATGTGCTGATTTTTTTATCCAACCTCTATTATTTCAAATTTCTTCACTTTTGATCTTTGGCGAAATATGAAAATAGAAAATTGCAGATGTTTTATGCTGAATCGAACAATAAATGCTTATTAGACATTTTTAATTAAGATGCGGTGTCAATCTCATTTGCGTGATTGACTTTGGCCTAATATGATCCAACCCAGTGTAGGTTTCATATGTTGTCTCCCTTTGTAGTCCTAGCATTATGACGAACTATTTTAGTAATGTTCGGATGCCATTTGTTTAGTTTTTTTATGTCTTTCTCTATTTTAGTAATGTTCGGATGCCATTTGTTTATTTGTTTAGTTTTTTTTACAACCTTTTAATTTAAATTCCTTAAATTTTGGTCTTTGGTGGCATGTGACAACGAAAAAATGTTTGATGTGGTATACTAAGTTGACAAAATAAATATTTGGTAAACATTAAAATGATGTGACATATTTTTAATTAAGTATAGTTTTTTGGTTAAATAATTACCAAAAACTCTTATACTCTTTCAACAAAACCGTAAAATTACCGAAACTAACTCTATTTCCTATACTCAGAAAAAACACACACTACATTTTATTTTTTTTCTTTATCATTTCTCGCATGTTCAAATTCCTTTTTCGTATTCATTGTGTTTTTAATTTCCTTTCTCTCTTCTCATGAAATAAAGGTACATATACCTCTCCCTCTACGAAATCACCATCAACTAACCTTTTTGAACATGTTGTGTCTCTGTTTGACTTTATATGATTATGTCACATAATTAGGGACGCATATAGTCGCACACTTAATCAAAAGATTTTAACGTGTCAAGTATGAGTTAACGTTCTACATAGTGGATACGAGAGTATATTTGAACAATATATAAGTGTGATATCTCATATACCCAGTGCCTCCAGGCTTTGTGTAAAGAATTGGTGTCAATATCACTTGTGTGGTTGCTATTGGTCTAATATGACCATCCAACCTAATTTAGGCTCCCATTGAAGTCCCAATAATATGATAAACATTTTTGTTAAATTTTTGATGTAATTTGTTTGATTTTTTTATCTGTAATTTTGGTCATTGGAAGTCATTCGCTTTCATACCATTTGTAATGTTCATATTGTTCACTTTCATGCCAATTTTTCTTTGTTCGCTTTCATGCCTAATTTATGTAAACGTAATTGTTTGTGGATCATGCCTAATTTATAAAGTGATTGATATGTATATTTATCTGAAGAGCTATTCATTTGATTTTTTTGTTTTGTTTTGGAAGTAGTATTCATTAGAATATTTGTCAAGTAAACAAATGTGTTTTACGATTGACATCACGAATGAATTACAGACAATTCGAACGAATATGCTCTCTAATTCCTTCACTGGATTGACTTAAAGATTTTATCAGATCTTGGTGTCATTACAACACTCTATGAAAGAGAAATATGCAAATGAAATGATTGAAGAAAGATGAGGTACATATAGGTTAATAGTATAAGTAAAATATTATTCGATCAAATTAAAAATAAAAAAAATGATGTAATAAAACCAAAATGTTGCACTATGATTGGCTCAACAACATAAAAATGACACATGTTAATTTGTCATTGAATTAAAAATGATCATTTACGTATGAAAGCCAATTTCTTACTTGATTGCTTAATCATGAAATCATGGGAAAGATATCATTATTCATTTATCACAGTTTAATGATTGCCTAATCAAAATTAAAACATGATGCAAATCAAAACATTACCTAATTAAAATAAATTAAAATAACAGCAAATTTTGTTAAATATTTTTTTTTTGTCCTATAAGATCCAAGATTTGTTGCAACACAAAAATAACTTATATTATACAGTATGATCTCATCAACTCATTTATAAAGAACAGTGGAAAAATTCCTTCAATAGGACATTATATGTCACAATGTTACTAAACTAACATAGTCATATGTAACATCTCATTGCTTACAAAATAAAATTTGAAATATAATCTATTTTGTAAATGTTCGTCAATTCTAAATCAGCTAATTTACAAAGAATGTTTCCATGCTTTATTAGCATAAACATTAGAACGACTTCAAGTAAATTTGAAGTTACAGAAGAACTACATAACAAATAGGGTCTCTCATCTGCATCATATCTACTATAAAAAAAAAAATTCCTTCTCATACTCCAACTTTCGCTCTAATATATATAGGTCTTTTTTGTGCCTCTATCTTTGAATAAAAGGAGTGAAGCTGAAAATAAAATAGAACAAATACACAAAAGTCATCCAAAATCAAAGAATCATTAATTAGTCATAGATCAAACCACAAATATCACGGTTGAAAAAGGAAATAAAAAACTTGAATATAAAAGCCAAGAAAATAGAGGCAGAGGGTTAAGCAGAAATGTGTTTCAGTTAGTAAAATGTTAATATCAATGCTTGTGTGGAAATGTTAAGACTCGAAAACAATATATATATATATATATATATAT
>Ga0315913_1011500_pt1 | contig 9994 bp, 6 predicted proteins | sample MpolsnodulesMG_FD_207736 | JGI IMG/M metagenome (GOLD analysis project Ga0315913, IMG submission 207736) | Medicago polymorpha root nodule microbial communities from Los Angeles, California, United States - small nodules | ecosystem: Host-associated > Plants > Roots > Nodule | place: USA...
CAGTGGTGTTCTCATTGGCTGCTGATGGTGAAGCTGGTGTAAGAAATGTACTTAAAATGCTTCATAATGAGCTTGAAATAACCATGGCGCTTTGTGGTTGCCGATCACTTAAGGACATAACTCGTGACCATGTTGTCACAGAGTGGGATCGCCCAAGAATTTCTCCAAGGCTGTGAGATCTATACTTTATATTGATAGAGCATGTGGAGGGGTACTCATCAAGAAATTGATATATTATATAAATTTAATTCTATGCTAATATGTTAGACCAATCATTTATAAACAATATCGTAGGAGACCGATGTAAGTGCGTCGGTTTCCTGATTATTGAAATAGGACAGTTATAGATTATGTTTTAATTAGGACAGTTCTGGTTATGTGAGACAGTTATGCATGGAAAGCGGGAAGTGATCCATGGAAAGCGGATTGATTAAGTAAATAAAGTCCTTTGCTGTTCCCTTACATCAATGTAACAGAATACTTACTAATATATTCTTTGATGACACTCTTTGGTAGAGACTGTCACGTTTAATGCTAGGTGATTCCTTGAAAGCAAATCAATTTCGAAAAGATGAAACTTTTTATCCACTATATTTTTAGACAATTTTCAGCAGGACTTTATTTCTAGCAGAATAATCACCAAAGTATTTAGTAGGAAATAAGTATAAATATTTTGATTTTTAAAATTTCTTCTATAAAAATAAAAAACCATATCATCAATTGTACGTAACAACAAAACAAATCACATCATATTTACTGTTGACAACACACGTGGGAATGTGTATCCAATAAAAAACAGCAAAAACATCCTCATGGATGGTCCACATGTGGTTGTCTCACTCTTTTTATATAACTAATCATAGCTGGTGTCACTTTCATGTTTATTTATACTTTGACTACTTTTGTAAAATTGATTTTTTAGTGAATTGATTTAAAATTGATTTTGACTAAAAGTCACTTGAGGTAAAGTGATTTGTGTTTGGATCATTCATGTAAAAGTGACTTAAACTATAAATTTGTGCGTAAAAATCAATTATTGAATCAAAGCTAGAAATCCTAGTTTCAAGTAGAGTCTATTCTTGCTTAAAAGGAAAAGTAGAGTCTATTATGGAGATAAAATCAATTCTACTTAGAAAGCAACAAAATATGTCAGAATCAATTCTACACCTCCAGAATCAATTTTGGTCTCTCTAGAAGTGGATCCAATCATACAAAACACAAGGCTCTTTTCTATAATACTGAGATTTTGTTGACATTTTTCTTTGTATCATATTTTCTTCTTCATTCTCTTAATTGGTTCCATCTTCTTCCTGACCTCACCAGCCCAAATCACAGGTTCTCTTCTCTCTCCCCTTTTATCTTACATTTGTGTTGTTATTTTCATTCTTCTTCTTACCAGGTGTTATTTTGAGTTGTATAGTATCATTTATTTATTGGATCATACTTCTGTATTCTTTGTTTTGTAGTCTTAATCCATAGTTCCTTCAGTTTTGCATCTAACATCACACACTTTATTTCTTATAATCTAGTCCTAGCTTACTTGTTAGAATTTGAGGGAGTTAATTAGAGTTGGTCTTATTTGTGCAAATGCTCATCTATAACACAACAAAAAGATACCTGAGAGGGAATTGATTTGGTTTGAATTCAAGTTTCTGAATAATTGTACATATTAATCTAACTTTCAGAAGATCCTCTGGAGTCTGGACATAACATAATAAATTAACTTAACTACTAAGAAGATCATGAATATAACAAATGTGAACGAGTATGAAGCAATTGCAAAGGAAAAGTTGTCAAAGATGGTTTATGACTACTATGCATCAGGGGCATTGGATCAGTGGACATTGAAAGAGAACCGAAATGCGTTCTCAAGAATTCTGTAATCTACTAACTTCATTTATTTCATTTTCATCTTACCTTTAATTTAACCTTGTATGTTCTGCTGAAGCCCTTATTTCAATATATCTATGTTTACTGAAAACAGGTTCAGGCCGCGGATTCTTATCGATGTAAGCAAGATAGACTTGAGAACAACAGTATTAGGCTTCAAAATATCAATGCCTATCATGATTGCTCCTACAGCCTTGCAAAAAATGGCTCACCCTGAAGGTATAATGCCATCAAATCAAACTCATTGGTTTATGTTACATTAAGATATTGCTATAGCATCCAGTATTTTGCTACTGTTATTTATGTACTATTTGTTAAATAAGAAGCAATTCATTCTTTATGTGTTTGACATTGAAGTTTATTGTAGTACAATATAGAAATACTTGTAAATTAAAACAAATCATGCGATTTTTGTGCAGGAGAATATGCTACTGCTAGAGCATCAGCCGCAGCTGGCACCATCATGGTTTGATTACCACCATATTTGTTAATTATCTACTCTACTTTAATTCCATAGCAAGAAATATTTTACTTTTTCTAGTTTTAAATGATCAAGATTTTTCGATAGACATGATTTATATTTTGTCATTTACTACCTGGATATTCATTCTCATAATTTTGTGACAGACACTATCCTCATTTGCTACATCCAGCATTGAGGAAGTTGCTTCAACAGGACCTGGCATTCGTTTCCTCCAACTCTATGTGGGTATATTACCTTCAATTATTATTTTCATGATTTGATTTTTTTTATGATGTGTGTCACTTATCTCCTCCATGAACACGGAACATTTTCTTGACGTGGAAGCATTGCCAAGCAAGTTAGTTTAAATCAGGAATTCGCTTTTGATATATGAATTTCATATATTTTTTTGATTCCACTTGTAATAATGCTTTAGTGAGTAGCCAAATTAAGGCCTGGTTCTTGCATAGTGCCATAGGGTAAATCACTGCTTGCATAGTTGCATTTTGTTACCAACTTCGGTGAATTGAGTTCAAAATACGAAGTCCGAACGTGAGTAATTCGATCTTGATCCGGCGATTTGAATCGCCAACTGAGTGATTGTGTTAATGCGGGAATCCAAATTCAATTTTCACATTATATTAGTGAGACAAAATATTTCTTTACCTTTCAATCTTCACTAAGTAATTTCTGGCTCTTATGCAATAGTTTCCTCTTCATAAGTTCTTTTAACAACAAACTCTTATTCTCTATCTTTTTGGTCTCAACTCTTTGGTTCTCAAGGGAAAGGGTCACCAGAGTTTCGGCTGGGAGGTAATTAAAGACCGGCCAAAGATTGTTCTAGCCAGGATTCAAAACCGGGTTCTCCCGAACAGTTTGTCCTTAACTAGAGCTCATTAACCACTTGAGCCCAATCACTCGGTTCAATATTATTCTCCTTGCTACAGTTACACAAGTACTAGTTTGATTATCTAACATTTCAATTATTAGTGTTATAACCTAATTTTTTTTTATGAATTACTTCTCTCAGGTGTTTAAGGACAGAAATATGGTTACTCAGCTTGTGAGAAGAGCTGAAAATGTTGGTTTCAAGGCTATTGTCCTTACTGCAGACTCTCCTGTTCTTGGTATTAAAGAGACTTCCATAAAAAACGGGTTCAAAATCGTTGCAAAATTTAAGTTTTTTTTTGAATCAGATTGCAAAATTTAAGTTGAATTTACAAGTCTTCTATTTTAAAAATATATATTTTTCTGGTTTGTTTGATGGATTTTTTTTTACAGATTTACATTGCCATCATACTTGAGAATGAAGAATTTTGAAGGCATGGATCTTTTGCGAAAGGTGTGTGATTCTTATGAAAATTTTGAATCATATGGTTTTTTCTGTTATCGTCATTTTAATGTTGTTACTATTGCTATTTACTATTTGTGAATTTGGATATAACCTTGCAGGGTAAAGGCACCAGTAACGCCTCTGACGTTAATGGCCTATATGACCAATCACTCACCTTGAAGGTGATATTCTATTATATAGAACTTTCACATATATGATTTTCTAATCCTTGAAATTGAATGTGGAAATCACAATACATACTATAGTAAATCTTGTAACAGGATGTAAAATGGCTTCAAACAATCACCTCGTTGCCAATCATATTGAAGGGTGTGCTTACTGCTGAAGATAGTAGGTTTATCAAATAGTTCCATTGTAGAGTTTAATTTTTTTTCTTTCTTTTCGAATACATTGTAGAGTTTAATTTTTAAACAATGCTAGTGACAAACTTTTAACACCATCAATCAATCACAACCAATAGTATTTGTGACTATCAAAATAGTTATAACTAAATTAAACATATTTAATGGTCAATGATTATAATTGAATGACAGTGTAAAAACTACACTCTTTAACTCACAATGCATACCAATCAAACCCTATATTTCTATTCTATGTTTCCTAATCCATTTGATCTTCGTTAGGATTATTTTTATGAATCTTGAATTTATTCCACAATAATATGTTAATAATGTAGCTAGGTTAGCTATACAAGCCGGAGTTGCCGGAATCATTGTTTCCAATCATGGTGCTCGCCAGCTTGACTATGTCCCTGCAACTATTATGGCTTTAGAAGAGGTCTGATTTAGGTCTCTAATATTGTCATTGTTGGTGTAACTTTAGCTACTTCTGTATAATGCATTAAAATTTCAAGCTGCTATATTTTGAATCATTCCAAGTTTTCTTTTTCATTGCCTTGTTTCCTTACTAATAATAATTGCATTTTTTTTATTTCCATTTGTTGGCCCTATTGAATAATTTCTTTTTTCAATATATTACTTTGAATAGGTTGTCCAAGCTGCAGAAGGAAGAGTCCCTGTTTTTATGGATGGTGGAGTCCGCCGAGGGACAGATGTCTTTAAGGCATTGGCTCTTGGAGCATCTGGTGTATTTGTAAGTATATATGAAAACTTGATGAACTTGAATTCCTTACTGTAATATTAGCATACACATGTGCACATTACATAGTAATCAATCTCAGCCATTGATTTGAGATTAGACAACACAGATTATCTATTTACTAAAACAATTAATAATTTTGGCCATTAATTTATATCAGGCGGCCGAGGCCAATAACTGTGTAACACAATTATTCTACATTTTTTTTCTGTCTAAATTGGATTACAGTCATAATTTCTACTGATCTTATGAGCATTGTGATATAATAAAATTCTAACTAGCCTCACATTTATGCAATATATCAGATTGGAAGACCAGTGGTGTTCTCATTGGCTGCTGATGGTGAAGCCGGTGTAAGAAAAGTACTTAAAATGCTTCATAATGAACTCGAAACAACCATGGCATTATGTGGTTGCCGTTCACTTAAGGACATAACTCGCAACCATGTTGTTACAGAGTGGGACTGCACAAGAATTTCCCCAAGGTTATGAGATTATACTTCTGTTGGAGCTTGAGGAGGAGTTACTCATCAAGAAACTGATATACTATATGAATTTATAATTATTGACACTTTCTTATTATCTCATGTTTAAATATGTTTTTACAATAAGCCATAAATTACCATCCATTAGTAACTGATCTTTGTTAATTGCATGCAGTTTATTATAGAGTACATATTTCTAACCAGACTTATCTCATTGCACACGATCCACTTTGGTAAACTCTTGAAACATGGCTAGCTTGATCTATAGAATAAAATATGACAGAAACTTATGTAGAGTATGTGGATTCCCGCTCTATGAGAATTTATATAATGTAAAATCATTACATTGTTTTAAAAAAAAAAAGGACCATTCTATGAAAAATAAATGATGCTCTAGTCTAACCTGAAGTATTTGCAAAATAATTTCAGCTGACATGTGAATTCATGAAATTTCTAAAAAAGGACCATTCTATCAAAAAAAATTCACTAAACTGATCATATTTGTCATATTACTAATTTGCTAAGGGAAGTCACTCTCAAAAAGAATCTAATTTTGGAGATATCAGGAAGTCTTTTATGGTCTTTATCATCACCGCTCTTGCCAATCAAAAAAACAAATCATCACTGTTCTTGCAATAGCATAGACACTAGCTCTTAGAAGAAAATGAGAAGTGTGTGTACAAAAGAATAATAAAGTTTCAAATTTGGCATGCTTACACCTTGAAACTTTTGTATAGTCCCAAATTAACCAATGTGGCTGTCAAATTAAAAGTTTTCATTAAGCAAATCAAAGTTACATAATATAAGCTGAGACAAAACACACAATGCATAAGACTCCAAAAACTTGTCAGTCACCATTATCACTCACCAAAACCTGAAGAAAAGCACACCAATTTCTCTTTACAATGTTTTTCTGTTGCTGTTAAGTTTTATGCAGTGATTCAAGAATAGCAGAAAAATTTGCAGTCAAGAATAATAATGAATTTGCGAATGCAACTTCTTTTTGTGTTATGTTTTTGGCCCTCAGCTTTGTTGAAACACTTGGCTACTCTTCACCTAGTTTCCTCCTCTTCATGTCAGCGACCGGGGAAGTTCTTTTTTCTGTGATTCTTGCCAATGCACTTGTGATATGCAATATGTCACTTGCTCTATCCTAGTTAGAACGCCTGGTTTCATACAACCTGATACAATCAACCGAATAATTTTTTTAATTCTAGTTATAGTGCCTAATAAACTCTTGAATAAATTCATTCTGAGTTTCAAAATTCATTGTTACAATAAATATATAAATGTATAAATAAATGGAACCGTTAACTCTTCATGAAAAATCATCTAAAATCTGAAAATGGTGAATGAGAAAGGGGAAGTAGGATTACTATGTCTGGGAATTTCAGAGTGTAGCTTCGATTGCCAAGAGGAGAGAAAATGAAACCCTCAATAGATCAGTTAAAAGAGTGGTGCAGAGTTGTGATAAGGGCTTCCTCGACGACGGTGACGGTGGTGCCGAACAAAACAGCAAAGAACGTTGACAGAAAGTGGGAAAGGTCACGTGAGTAATTTTTTGTTGTTTGTATCATCCTTTGGATTTGTTCAAGTTACTCTATATGTGTATGTAATGTAACAAGTAAACAAGTCAAGTCATATTTTGGCCAGAAAATTGTTGAAATTAACATACTTGGGATGGTCCACATATGGTCGTCTAACTCTTTTTATTATATAACTAATCCTACCTAATAGTGTCACTTTCACGTTCAGTTTCTTTATTTATAACTTTCTACTTGACTTCTTATAGTCTATTTTCTATACTACTCAAATTTTGTTGACTTTTTTCCTTTGTATCATATTTTCTTCTTCATTCTCTTAATTAGTTCCATCTTCTTCCTTACTCCATCAGCCCAAATCACAGGCTCTCTTCTCTCTCCCCTTCATCTTACATTTTTGTTGTTATTTTCATCTATTTATTGGATCATACTTTCTGTATTCTTTTTTTTGGAGTATTCAATCATTGTTTCATCAGTTTTACATCTAACTCCACACAGTCTATTGTTTAGAATCCAGTCCAATGTTAGTTGTAATGTTTTCCATTCTGCTTCTCAAGTATATATGATCTAGTTGTAATTTACTCATAGATGTTGCTTAGCTTTTTTGAAATAGGAATGAATGTAGTTTGAATTGATGTTATTGATTAATTGTACATTTTAATCCCACTTTCAGAATATCCTGTGGACATAACATAATAAAATAACTTAACTATAAAGAAGATCATGAATATAACAAATGTGAATGAGTATGAAGCAATTGCAAAGGAAAAGTTGTCAAAAGTGATTTATGACTACTATGCATCTGGGGCAGAGGATCAGTGGACTTTAAAAGAGAACCAACATGCATTCTCAAGGATTCTGTAATTTACAAACTATTTATATTTGATTTTCATCTTCCCTTTAATTTAACCTTGTGTGTTCTATTGAATTGAAGCCCTCGTTTCACTATCTATATTCATCTGTAAAACAGGTTCAGGCCACGGATTCTTATGGATGTAAGCAAGATAGATTTGACGACAAATATATTAGGCTTAAATATATCAATGCCTATCATGATTGCTCCTACAGCCTTGCAAAAGATGGCTCCCTCTGAAGGTACTCACTGTTCTGCGTTACATTAAGATATTGCCCTTGCATTATGTTTTTTGTTATTGTCGTTATGTACATTTTTTTAATACAGAATCCCTTGATTCTTCATGTGTTTGACATTGAAGTTTATTTTTTACAACAATATAGAAAAACTTGTAAATTAAAACAAATGATGCAATTTATCTGCAGGAGAATATGCTACTGCTAGAGCAGCTTCGGCAGCTGATACAATCATGGTTTGGTTTAGTGCGAAAAAATATTTGTTAATATTGTATTTGGCTTTAATTTATATACACATAAGTGTAAATATTTTTTACATCAGTTATGTTAGTTAAAAATTTCTGACTTTAACTACTTCTAAAGCCACATATATGATTGGTTGTTATTTGTTGACAGTGTATTAAAATTAAAGCCACTGTATTTAATATGCGCGAGATTCATTTTCATAATTTTGTGACAGACACTATCTTCATGGGCTAGTTCCAGTATTGAGGAGGTTGCTTCAACAGGACCTGGCATTCGTTACCTCCAACTCTACGTGAGTATTTGCCTTCATTTCTTTTTTTATGATTTTATTTTCTAAGAAGTGTGTCACTTATCTCGTCCTTGAACACAGAACATTCCAAGCAACTTAGTTTAAATAATGAATTCACTTTTGATATAGTATGAATTTCATACAGTTTTTGGGTTCCACTTGTTGTAATGCTTTAATAAGTTGGCAAATTAAGTCTTGGTTCCTGCATACTATCTATCCTATGTAGCATCGACACTTCAGGTTAAAGACGTGTCCGACATATGACACTGACCATGCGACTGCATCCAATCACTTCTTTTTTCTCAAATTATTACCAATGACAACGTTTCAGTGCCTATGCCGTGTCTAGATCCGTAGTAGTGTCGATGCTTCATAGATACTGCCACATGGAAATTCATTGTTTGTATTTATTCACCTGTGATTTTTATATATCCTGATTTTCTACAGTCAATGGATCACACATTTAACACAACGGCACAATTTTGTCACGACCCAAAATTCAATATCGTGACCGGCGCACGAACTAGAGCATCCTAATCCGGCAAGCCTATTGACGACACTTGACAAACTATAATTTAAACAATTTTCAAATTCATTTTCACTTAAAATGATATCCACTGAAATTTCGACAGAGTATCCTCTATATTTTGAATACTTCCCAAGATATGAATCCTGTCTATATACTTGTATTATCAGCAGAACCTCAAAGTGACATAACTAGATGTTTATACAACTCAAAACAAAACATTTGTCGACTACCAATAGCTGCAGATACATCGACCATTCAGTTTATACATAGAGGAGACCTACCAAAAGAATGATATTGACAGATCTTTAACTCTGCTACAAGCTTTCTACGCACTTGACTTTGAATCTGAAAAAAAAAATGTAAGAAGAAGGGTTAAGTCATAAAGACTTAGTGAGGAGACAACAATCACCACCAACTAGAAGGGAAACACACATGGACAAGAGTAATTAAGTTTCTCAAAATCTAATGCTCATTTGCAAACTAGTAACCGTATAAAATTCTATTAATCCAAAATCAAATAAGATTATGTATGAGTCCAATGTTGCCGACATAACAGATATGTTGCTCTTAGCTTGTTTAAACAAACTGTAATAAAATGAACCAAATTATTAGGGAAATTTTTATAACACCTTTTAAACCGTGAGCTTATCCTTTTGGTACAACCTTACTACAAGCCATCACATATCTAACATTTAGAAGCAACATGAATGTTTCTGCTTGCAATTACTTTGTATCATTGTACGTGAAAATCAATATCATGAATAAGAGTATTTCTAGTCTCAATGTTGTAAAGAGTTGAAAATAAGATTACAAGCCTTTAGAAAATATATCGCCGAAAATCATAACAAAAGCCTTTAAAAATATATTGCCGAAAATCATAATAAAAGCCTTTAAAAATATATTGTCGAAAATCTTGATAAAAGTCTTTAAAGAAAATATAGAAAACTCCATTTAGTGAAATAATCAAAATGGGTGAATCGAGAACTAGCTCCATCTCGTTGATAGCCCTCT